>OCTX011536814.1_pt1 | contig 10252 bp, 8 predicted proteins | sample 1539691 | NCBI WGS metagenome assembly OCTX01 (sample SAMN02144231, study PRJEB22623) | gut metagenome | biome: sheep rumen | host: Ovis aries | place: New Zealand | reverse complement strand
TACTCAATGCAGCAGACGATGTCGATAAAGTTTATATTGAGCAGGTTCTCCCTGAGAAGATGAAATGGAATCTGGAGGGTATCAGGAGATTCCGTTTCTTTCGAGAAATTTTGACTATGTTCAGGACAGTGTTCGCTGTGCTTGGAAAAGACTATAACTGAGAGGTGGCTGCGGCCGCTTGATAAAAGGAGTAGCCACAAAATGGAAAAATACTCTGTCTTAATGACGGTATATACAAAGGACAATCCGGAATACTTTTCACTTGCTTTAGACAGTATGGTAAACCAGACATACAAACCTGATGAAATTGTGCTGGTTAAAGATGGACCGGTTGTAGAGACGCTTCAAAAGGTTATTGACGACCACACCGCTGCTGGTGCACCTATCGTTCAGGTGCAGTTAGAAAAGAATGTTGGCCTTGGTTTAGCTTTAAATGAGGGCATTAAGGTTATCAAAAACGAGTTGATTGCCCGTATGGATTCAGATGATTACTCCATGCCAGAGCGCTGTGAGTTACAGGTGAAGGAGTTTGAGAAGAATCCGGAGCTTAGTATTATTGGTTGCCCGGTATTGGAGTTTGTTGGTACGATAGACAACATTGTCGGAGAGAGGAAAGTTCCTCTGACAAACGAAGAGATTAAAAAGTTTGCAAAGAAGAGAGATCCGTTCAACCATCCTACTGTGATGTACAGAAAAAACGCAGTTGTGGCGGCAGGCTGTTATTCAGACTATAGGAAAAATCAGGATACTGATCTATGGATCAAAATGCTATCTAATGGTGTGACCTGTATGAATCTTGCTGATCCTGTTTTCCGCTTTCGGTTTGATGAAGGCACTTATAAGAAACGTAAGTCATGGATTAACACAAAGATTCTTATTGAGATAAGGTACAAAGCTTGGAAGTCTGGATTCAATTCCTTCGGAGAATTCTTGATAGTAGCTGCCGCGCAGCTTGGAATGTACATTCTACCGGTTGGCTTCCAAAAGTTCCTATATCAAAAGATTTTGAGGAGATAACATGAGTCTCGAGCAGAAAATAAACTATCAGCTAAATAAATATCCTGGTGTAAAGAAGATTATAAAGTCTGCCTATCAGCATGCTATGTACGCCATAAGTCCAAAGATTAAGAGTGAGGGAAAAATTGTGCGCATTTCCCCTGATGACTCTTCCCATGAATATTTCTTCGGTTACTATGATAAGTCTCCCTGGGATATTACTGATCGCTACATGCTCTGTATGAGAGCAAATAATACTTGGTCTGATGTTAGCCCCAAGGAAAAGGCTGATATTCTGATCATTGACACTGCTCTCCCGGAGAGTGATGCAAATAGAGTAAATAAGATTGCGAAAACCAGCTCGTGGAATGTGCAGCAGTCTTGTATGCTCCAGTGGCTTGGACCAGACTTCTCCTCTCGCATACTTTTCAATGATTATCGAGATGGAAGGTATGTGGCTGTCATTAAGGAGATAGAGACCGGGGAGGAGAGAGTAATACCTGTTCCTGTATATAGTGTTTCCTCCGATGGGAAGACTGCACTTACCCTCGATTTCTCTCGTCTCTACAACCTTCGCCCTGGCTATGGTTACTATAATGTACCAGAAAAGACCAAGGGCGTGGCGCTCCCTGACGCTACAGCGGTTTGGAGGATTAATCTGGAAAGCGGGGAAGTAACGGATCTTTTCACCTATAAAGACTTCGCTAACTTCCAGCCTCGTCCTGAGATGCAGGAAGCTGGCTCAGTCCACAAGGTCAATCATCTCATGCTGAGTCCGAATGGACAAAGATTTATGGTTCTTTATCGCTGGTTTATTGGGGAACGGAAGTATACACGCCTGATAACGTGCAATGTTGATGGATCTGATATGTACGTTCTCTCCGACGATGATATGGTTAGTCATTGTTTTTGGAAAGACGATGAGAATATTCTTGCTTTCGAGAATAAAAAAGATGGTGGCACTGGCTACTATCTGATGAAAGATAAAACGCAGGAGTATACACATTGCTGGCCAGAACTGACAGGTGATGGTCATCCGAGCTATAGCCCCGATAGAAGCCATATAGTGACGGACTCCTATCCTGATAGGGCAAGGATTCAGTATTTGAGGGTGATGAAGGATGAGGACAGTAAGCCGGAAGTAGTGGCTAAGGTGTTCTCGCCATTCAAGTATGATAACGATACCCGTTGCGATCTGCATCCACGCTGGAATCATACCGGGAATAAAGTGTGTTTTGACTCGGTTTTTGAGGGACATAGAGGATTGTATATTGTCGATGTGCCACAGATTGCGAAAACAGCAGACCTGACACATACGATCTCGGTTATCATCCCGGTTTATAACGTCGAAAAATATTTGGAACGGTGTGTTGAGTCGGTAATGCGGCAGACGTACCGAAACCTTGAAGTCATTATAGTGAATGATGGTTCAACGGATGGTAGCTTGGCAGTCTGTAAGAAGTTGTTGGAGAAATATTCACAGCTGATCATTGTGGACAAAAAGAATGGTGGTTTGAGTTCAGCACGAAACGCCGGGATTGCTGCATCTCATGGTGCTTATATTGCATTCCTTGATAGCGATGATTGGGTAGCGCCAGACTGCTATGAGTATATGTTGAAATTAGCTGTCGCAAATGAAGCAGATTTGTCTGATGTGATGATTTATCAGGTGAAATCAGAGCAAGATACAATTCCAACAGAGGAGGAAAAAATTGAGGTATATTCTGGCCGAGACATACTAGAGCATTATATGTATCGTGGTATGAGTGAACAAAATGGCGCTCCGTATTCCGCCTGTAGGAAACTCTATAAGCGAGAACTTTTCCAAGGGGATACAGCTGAATTTGTAGAAGGAACTGTCAATGAGGATATTTGTTTCAATTATCGAATTCTACGTAAGTGCTCAAAGATTGCCGTGAGCAACCAGATCAAATACTTCTACTTCCAGGGTGAGGCAAGTATAACGACCGGAGCAATGAAAAAGAAGGATTTAGCTTTGCTGACTGTGTCGAGGGATCTTGTAAATCTGGCGGAGGAGTCAGGTGACGAGAAGATAATTGAACTTGCCAAAATGAAGGAGGCAAGGTCGGATTTTTCCCTCCTCGCAAGAGCAGCTAAAGATGGAATCGACGGGACAAGTATTGAGAATCCGGATGAATTGATAAAGCAACTTAGAGCACGACTTAAGAAGAATATCGGGCTACTCTTAAAGTCTCCTATGTCATCAATGCGCAAGGCATTAGCTGTAGCATTTGTGTGTAATTATGGATTAAGTGCGAAGATTGTACAGAAGGTTATGTGAGTTATCGATGCTGTATTCAGCACTGTAAGGATTAGGAGATTGATAGATGAAGATTGTATTCCTGTCTTATCTGCATGGATTCGGCGGGGCAGAAAAGCAAAATGTAATGCTTGCCAATGCTATGGCAGAGCGAGGGCATGATGTGACGCTTATCTCAATTAGTGCTGACAATAACTGTTATCCAATGGATGAGCGAGTGAAATATATTTTCCTCCCGGACAAAAAAACAAATGCGCTTCGGATCATAACTCGTTACCAAGATATTAAGAAAAAACTGAAAGAGATAAAACCTGACGTTACTGTGAATTTTTGGTTTCAATCAGCTTACATGACTGCTTTTATGAAAAAGAGCACAAGGGGTAAGGTGATTTATTCAGAACGAGGGGATCCGGGAGACAAAGAATATAGTGGAGTGATGGGAATTATCAGGAAATTAACCCTTCCACGAATTAACGGATTTGTCTTCCAGTCTAAAGGGGCTCAAAGCTATTTTAATAAAGCAGTTCGGGCCAGGAGCACAGTGATTCCCAATCCTGTGTTTGTAAAGGCGGAGGATTATCCGGAAGTCAAAGAACGCAGAAAGGCAATTGTTACTGTGGGTCGCCTTCATCCACAGAAGAACCAGAAATTGCTTATTGATGCTTTTGCAATGATTGCCGATAAGATCCCGGATTACAGTTTGGAAATATATGGTGATGGTGAGCTTAAGGAAGAGTTGCAAAAGAGAATAGAAGAGCTTAGATTGGGCAAGAGAGTTTTCTTGAAAGGGACGAGCAAGGAAATACATAAATTAATCTATGATGCGTCGTTGTTTGTACTCAGTTCTGACTACGAAGGATTGCCTAATACGTTGCTGGAAGCTATGGCTCTGGGCATCCCGTGTATTTCGACAGATTGCAAACCAGGTGGAGCGCGAGAAATAATCGATGATAGTATAAATGGATGGATCGTGCCATTGAATGATAAAAAAGAGTTATCAATAAAGATTATCGAAACGTTGTCAAACAAAGAACTGGGAGCACAGTTCAGTGTTGATGGAAAGAAAAAAATGAAACGTTATCTGCCTGTCCTAATATATAATACCTGGGAATCTTTTTTGAATTACAATAAAGGATAAGATGAGTATGGGCACAAACAATAAAAGTGACAGATTTAGATTTAGTTGGAATAGTCTGTCATTGGTGCTGATTGTTACGGCAAATATATGCTTTTACACGAAGGAAATGTTAAATTATTATACAATAATGACCATTTCTGGCATCATTATTTCTGTTCTTGTGAATGTTAAGCATTTTAGCTTCAAAATTAAATCTACAAACTGTATCCTGTGGCTTGTGGCTGTCTATTCTATGTATTTTATATATGGTTTATTTTTTCTTAGCGCAGGCACTTTTCCATGGGACAGTTTGCTCATTCGATTTGCAGAAAATGTGGCTATTTACATTTCAATAAAAGGATTGTTTTATGAACGTGATGAGAGAATTCTTACACCATTTATTATTGCTGGAATTGTTTCTGCGATTTATCTTTTTACAATGGAAAGAGCAAGTATTCTAAGCGGTGGAATGAGAATTGGAGTCTCCTTAAGCGGAAATGTTAATACAGTTGGATTCAATTTTGGCTTTATTTCGTTACTTGTTACTTGGAATTACTGCAAGTTTAAGAAGAAGACGGATGGTTTTCTTTTATTGTTCTTTATAATCATAATGTTATTGACAGGCTCCAAAAAAGCGCTTCTTATGATAGTTCTTGATCTAGTTATGATTCTGATTTATGAAAAAGAGAAGGCGACAACATGGCTTTGGATAGCAATTGTTGCATCAATTGGAGTATATGTTATATTTAATGTTTCATACTTTTATGAAATTCTTGGGTTAAGAATAGAAACAATGCTAGCTACGATGATAGGAGGACGAGCTTCCGCTTTAGGACTATATTCTTATTCCACTGACATGAGAGAAGTAATGTTAAAAGAAGCTTTCTCATTATTTCTTACACGACCAGTTTTTGGCGGTGGATATAATTATTTTTTTGCTAATACTGCCACGCAATATGCATACTCTCATAGTAATTATACAGAATTACTATGCAGTTTTGGCATAATAGGTACCCTGCTTTATTATTCAAAGCAACTTGCGAATCTTAAATATCTGATAAGAGAACGTTTGTATAAAAATAGTAAAACACGAAATATTGGTATTGTTTGTGTGATTTTGTTGATAGAAATGCTGATGGTTGACTGGGCTACAGTTACTTTTTCTGGTCAATGCATGGGATATATCCCGATACTGTTTACATCTGCTGCCTTAGATTATTTGAGAGATAGAGAAAGAGATTCGAGGATAATTCATGCGGAATAATAAATTGATTAATAATACGATATCATCTCTTCTTCTACAAGTTGTAACAATAATTTGTGGTTTTATTTTACCGAGACTTATCTTGTCACACTATGGATCTGAAGTAAATGGATTGGTAAATTCTATTAACCAGTTTCTACATGTTATCGCTTTTTTAGATTTAGGAGTAGGAGCTGTCTTCCAATCCTCATTATATAAACCATTAGCTGATAACGATGTCGTATCGCAAAGTAAAATTTATGCTTCGGGGCAGAAATTTTTTACCAAATTGGCACAGATACTTTTGATATATGTGGCAGTTTTGGTTATTGTATTCCCGGTTATATCAAATCAACAGTTTGATTTTTTGTATACAGCTGTATTGATTGTCTCAATCAGTATTAGTTCTTTTGCTCAGTATTATTTCGGAATGGCGAATAGTTTGTTCCTTATAGCGGATCAGAAAGGGTATATTGGATATAATGTCCAAATTATTACACTGATATTAAATACACTTTTATGTTATATTCTTATAAATTTAGGGGCATCAATTCATAGCGTAAAACTAACTACCTCGTGTGTATATTTGATAAGACCGTTGTTTCTGAATTACTATGTCAATAAGCATTATAGATTAAACAAAAAAATACAATACGATAGTGAACCTATTAAACAAAAATGGAATGGATTAGCTCAACATATCGCCTTTGTCGTATTGGATAGCACGGATACTGTGGTTTTAACTATATTTTCTACAATGCAGAATGTATCTATTTATTCTGTGTATTTTCTTGTCATATCAGGATTAAAGCAACTGTTTAATGCTACAACAAATGGTATTCAAGCGTTGCTTGGCGAATTATATGCAAAACGAGATACAGAAAACTTGAATATGACTTTTTCTATAACGGACTGGACAATTCATACTATTACTACTCTAGTGTTCGGATGCACATATGTTTTGATAATTCCTTTTGTTATGACATATACAAGAGGCGTTGAGGATGCCAATTATTTTCAACCACTCTTTTCAGGCTTGCTGGTGTTTGCATATGCAATGTATTGTTATAGATTACCTTATCATATTATTATAAAAGCTAGTGCTCATTATCGAGAGACGCAAAGCTGCTATTTTTTTGCGGCAGTTTTGAATATTGTTATATCGGTTATATTCGTGAATTGGTGGGGATTAATTGGAGTTGCTATTGGTACGGCGGTAGCAATGACTTATCAGACATTATGGATGGTTTGGTATGATTCAAAACATTTAATTGAGTGGCCTGCCAAAAAGTTTATAAAGCAGATATTTACAGATATCATAGTAGTAATCATTAGTTCAATTATCTCATCTTTTGTGTCCATTAGTCAATACACGTATTTATCATGGATAATGATGGCTGTAAAAATACTACTTGTATGGATTGGCGTTTCATTTATAGTTAATTTGATGTTATATAAGAGTTATATAAAATTGCTGCTTTCTAGGGTGTTTAGAAGAATATTATAATTAAAAGTGGTGATAACATGATAATTGATATTATACATAAAATATTGATACATATTGGATGGAAACTGAAAATAGTTTTGTTAAAAATCAGATATGGTAAGAGTGTTAGTCTGAAATGGAGCGATAGAATTGCGTTTTCTGCAAAATTTAGGGTCAACGGTAGTGGGAGAATTATACTTGGAGACAATGTAAAATTAAACTCTGACGTTAAATTGAATGTTACGGATGGTGGAGAAATCTGTCTTGAGGGAAATAATTTTATAAATGAAGGAACAGGGGTGTATGCAAGATCTAAGATACTTGTTCATAAGAATACTATGTTTGGACCAGATGTGAAGATCTATGATCATGATCATGATTATAGAAGCGAAAAAGTAAATAAAACTTTCAAACAGGAAGAAGTCGAAATTTGCAGCAATGTGTGGATAGGCGCTAATGCCATTATTCTTCGTGGGTCTACTTTAGAAGATGGTTGTGTTATTGCGGCGGGTACAATAGTTCGTGGAAATGTGCCATCCAAAACACTATACTATACGAAAAGAGAATACGGTAAAAAGAAGATTGTGAAATATATGAACAATGACTTAGCATAGCTAATAGTTGTTTTGTTTTACTCTTTATTTCGATACTTGGTAGTTTTAGATTACTCTTCAAGAAGTGACACTATATAGAGTTACGTTGGTATCATATTTTTATGTATTTTCGACGCATATAGTATTATATTTTGCCATGGTGTAAATTGTGACGGCATCTCAGGGATAGAAAATGTAATTTATATCTTATTTTATCGATTGTATAGAAAGTACTATTGACACGGAGGATACAATGGATGGATAATCTCTTAGCAAGCAATCAACAAGCTTCATCATTTGACCTTTGTTAGGACTATTCTGATGCTGTGCGTCATCACAGGACATTCGGTTAATTTTTGGAAAGGTACTTGGTTCACAGTGGTTGTGCCAGTAGACTTGAATACAGGGCTATCCTATCTATCTGACTTCATGAACGCATTCCACATTTTTGCATTTACACTTGTGTCGGGTTACCTTTTCTATTATCTGAAGATTGACCAAGGGAAATACGGCAATTTCTTTACTTTCCTAAGCAGAAAAGTCAGAAGACTTCTCGTTCCATACATCTTCGTTTGTGTAATCTGGGTCATACCTGTAGCGGAGTTTTTCTTCCAATACAGCGTTGCAGAAGTGATAAATCGTTATGTCCTTGGGACGAATCAAAATCAGCTTTGGTTTCTCCTTATGCTATTTTGGGTTTACATAATCGCATGGCTTGTGGCAGGGATTATCGATAGGAAACCTCTAGTGGGCGGGTTGCTCGTTATGGGACTCTACGCAGTTGGCATGGTCGGAAGTCGGATTATACCAAATTACTTCAATTTTTGGACGGGATGCGAATACGTCCTTTTCTTCTGGATTGGATTTATGATGCGAAAACTACCATCGATATGTGGTCGAATTAAATGGTATGTATGGCTTGTGGGATTCATAATATCCTTTGTCGCCTGGGAAATAGTAGATTCTGGAGTTATTCACAGTCTATTTGAGATTATTATGCATATTTTGGGCTCTGTAGCTGCGTTTGAAATGTTAGGGACACTTGCTGAGACTATTGATTGGAATAAGACTTGGTTCAAAAAGCTAAGCAGCAAGACGATGCCCATGTACCTCTTTCACCAGCAGATTATCTATTTCACAATCTACTGGTTGAACAGTAAGGTTAATCCATATATACATGCAGGAATAAACTTTGTGGTTGCCATAGCTGGAAGCCTTGTAATAAGCACCATTCTGATGAGATGGAAGGTGACAAGGATTTTAATGGGGGAGAAAGCATGATCTAAGTCAACCAATGATCTCAGACTAGCAGCGCAACTGTTGATAGGGTACTTATCCAGCTTGATAGTAAGGGATCCACAATGGAATAGTTAAGGATTTACGGAAAGGGAAACAAGGGTATGTTTATCAGCCGTAGGCAGCAGAGGTGGTAGGGGGATTAGGGGCAGAACTCTGGCCTAATGATTTGACAAAGCACTTATGGAAGGAATATAGATAACTATGAAGCGGATGTCTGGAAAGAAACTAGATTTGCATGACCAACAGGAAAGATTAACTGAAATGCTAATTCAATTTGATATATTTTGCCGTGAACACAATATTGAGTATTTTCTTGCTTTTGGGACGCTTATAGGAGCAATACGTCATAATTCAATGATACCTTGGGATGACGATATCGATATTCTTTTAAAACGTGAAGAGTATGAAAAACTTCTAACTTATAATTCAATCAATGAAGAAATAGATATTGTTTCTTATAAAACCAATACAGAAAAATATTACCATCCATTTTCTCAGGCAAATCTTATCGATAATACAACGCAGAGAATCAGTCATTCAACAAAAGTAGATACAAATCAGGGCTTATTCATTGATTTGTTTCCACTTGATAGTATTCCAGACAATGAATATGAAGATGAGAAGCTTCTAAAGCAAATCCTTTGGATTGATAGAATAAGATCATTGTGTATAGCAAAATACGATTACCCAATCAAATACCGGAGAATAAGAAAGCTCATTGGAAATTGCTTGTTCTTTGTTAATCCTGTAAAACTTGCTAAGAAGATGGATATTCTCTCCCAAAAATATAATTCAGTGAAGACTAAACAAATTGGTGTGGTAAAAATTGATTTTGTCCATTCAAGATGGGACAGAACTTTCTTTGATAAACGTGTTGAACATCTTTTTTCAGGACATTATCTTATGATTCCATCAGAATATGACAATATTCTTAATGCTTCATATGGTGATTATATGACACCCCCCCCAGAAGAAAAAAGAGTAGTTAGACATCCCGCAGATGTTTGTTGGCGATAAAACTTTTGATAATGTATCCGAAAGGTAAGAGATGATATGCAAGATATACAAACTACAGGTGGCTTGTTCACTGAGGAGAGTAGACGAATTGTTGTATCAAACATCTGTCAGGTTTTTGAATGCTCAGAAGATGAGATTGAAGAGCTTGTTCCTGTTCAGGCTGGCTTAACTAATGTTGTACTCTCTTTCCGCCTCAACGGAGGTAAGTATGTCTATCGTC
>OCTX012193112.1_pt1 | contig 10254 bp, 10 predicted proteins | sample 1539691 | NCBI WGS metagenome assembly OCTX01 (sample SAMN02144231, study PRJEB22623) | gut metagenome | biome: sheep rumen | host: Ovis aries | place: New Zealand | reverse complement strand
GAATTTATAATATAGATACTCTTAATATTTCTTTAAAAGTTAAAACTACTATAATCGGTATGATATTATCATTTGGTGGTATATGTATACATATGCAAATAAAAAGTATCATTTCTGATACTTCAATTAAATATCAACCATACTTAGTAGCAAGATTATTACATAGTGCTATTTGTGGTTTATTAATTTATTTTTTATATGATATTTTAATTTTTTTTCCATACAGCATATAATGTATGATTATTAGTATTAGTTACTGTTGTATTACTATTTACAAAAACTTTAGTATAAGCATAGAATCTACCTTCACCTGCATTTGGATAGAAAACATTATTTTTTAAGTCATATAATCCTAATGTTCCATCTGGTTTTTCAGCAGGTATATAATCACGAACTAAAGCATTATCTTTATATAATTTACATTTATATAATTTATAATTTCCATATTCATTTCCTGATTTAAATAAATAGAATATACCGTTTTTCATGTTGCTGTTAATTGCTCCAGTTGTACCTGTCCCTGTAGAAACTCCGTCAACTGACATTGATAAATTACCATTATTTCCTTTAACATCTAGAGTATGTCTAGAATAATCAATAACCTTATCAGAACCATATCTGACATAATTATAACGAGCAGCTAATGCACCATTTTCATATATCCAGCCTTCAAAATAATCATCATCATAAGAACTACCATATATAGTATTATAATTATAAAAATTGTCAGTTGCGAAATCTATGTATATTTCATGAGATGTTCCATCATATAATTTTAAATTTGTATCAATATATTCTTTTCCCGGACCTGTTCGGCCATAAGCTCCTACAATGTATTCATATTGTGTATATCCTCCTGGTATAATACTCCATCCTTTAAATGTATAATCTGATCTTGTTGGACTTGGTAATGTAGGATATTTTTCTCCTGTAGTAGCAATTACTGTTGTATTACTTAGATTTCCTCCATTAGGATCAAGCGTTACATAAACACTTGTTTCACCAGGTACATCTATGTCTTCATCTATTTTAACTCTATTTGATTGGAATGTTATATTAATTCCAAAATCACCTTTTACTAGTCTATCTTTAATTGGTATTTTTATTCTAACAATACCTGAATCACTTTGTTCTAGTACAAATTTACCAAATGAACTTGATTTTGGTAATTTAATTGAATAATTATCATATGTTACCATCTTATTTGGTGAATCTATTTTTAGTTTTTTTGTTTTATTTGAATATACAAAATTTATACAATTTGTTCCGCATGAAGTGATTTCATCTAAATTACTTGTTCTTAAATCTCTATATATTTTTTCAGTCATTGTTCCTTGTTTAGAAATAATGGCTGTTTTTACATCACTATCAATATATATTTCTTTTAATGATATAGTTAATCTTACTAACAAAAGCGCTATTACAGATACCATAGCAACAGTTGTTATCAATTCAACTACTGTAAAACCTCTTTTATTCATAAAAACCTCCATTAATACTCAATTTCTGATTTTTTTACTTCTATTACTGGTTTAATGCTCAATTCAGTATTTGTCGAAGATGATGATATTATAGGACTACTAGCAGCTGTCACAAATAATGCTTTATCTGTAGTTGAAGCATCTGGATTTTCTAACCAATATCCACCAGCAGCATTTTCTTGATAAAATTTATTTCCTGGTGATGCTGAAACAGCACCTGCTAATTCTTCATATGTAGCTAAACGAGCTGCTGCTGCTTCTTTAACATATGGATTTGGGTATCCATATTTATATACAAAATGAGTTGGTAAAGCATGTCCAGAAATTGTAGTAGTTGGATTGACATACATATTAGCTATTTGTCCTGGTGAATAACCAATAATAGCTCGTGTCGGATAACTTAAATCAGTATAATTTAATTCTGTTGGAACTGGTTTTTCACTACCTTCTGATTCATATCCACTTTCAGAATGAAGTCTTACATTGCTCCATTCGCTAGTAGTTGGCAATGAATTAACTGCTGATATTGGGCCACCATAATTAATCCCACCCACACGATATCTTACACCTGTTTTATAATATCCAGAATATATTAATACTGCATACTCAGAATCGCTATCTAATGTACTTAAAAAGTAAAATCTTTCGTTATCCGAATTATATAGACCATCACCATTAACATCACAGTCAAATGCATCCCCTTTTCTTAATTTACCATGAACTGGTATTTTACCATAGTTTGAATGTAATGAAGTTGCAGCTACACACTTAAAGTTCGCATAACTATCTCCTTCATATACGATAATACTCGAGAATGTTTCATCTTCAAATTCTGTAATTATGTAATAATTATTTGTATTGTTTCCCGCAATTGCTTTTATATATTTTTTTAATTCTTTACCATATTTATCATTAATTCCATCAATATCTGTTGTTGGTTTTATTAATAATGAAGTTGTTACTTCTAATTTATCCATTAATTCATTACAATAATCTTGAGTACTTGAAAAATATGATAAGTTACATTTATTGTTAAAATAAATTTCCATATCATTACTTGTTATTAATTTTTTATATCCTACATTAGTACTAATATACTCATCTATTTCTTGAGATTTATATAAATCATTGATTGTATCATACTTAAAACTTACTGAATAATTACTTTTTAAATTAATAAATTGTATATATAGATACGTTAAAATAGTAATTACAAACACTGAAACAACAAGTGTTTCCAACATCATAAACCCCTTATTATTATTTTTTTTCATAATTAACTCCTTTTATTATTGTAATTCTCTAAATATTATTATATAATATATTTAGGATAAATGCTAGTCCTAAATTAAAAGAATAATAAGGAGCGTTAAAATGATTAAGACATTTGACTATGATAAGGAACCAGTTGTTGAAATCGTTAACGAGATATTAGTAGATAGTAGTAAACGTGGTGCCAGTGATATTCACTTTGATCCACATGAAGATTTTCTATTAATTAGAATTCGTATTGATGGTGCTTTAATTAACTACACTCAAGTTCCTAACGACATTAAGAAAAATTTAATAACTCGTATTAAAATCATTTCAGGTATGAATATAACTGAGTCAAGATTACCACAAGATGGTGCAATAAAAACAACATTAAAAGATATTGAACTTGATCTTCGTGTTTCTTGTTTACCTACTGCTAACGGTGAAAAAGTAGTTATTCGTATTCTTGATTATTCTATGAGTACAGCAGGACTTGAAACTTTAGGATTTAGCGATAGTAACTTTGAAAAAATTTCTAAAATGATTTCTGCTCCAAACGGTATTATTTTAGTTACTGGTGCTACTGGTACTGGTAAATCAACTACCGTTTATTCAATTTTACAAAAACTTAATAAAGAAGATACAAATATAATTACTGTAGAAGACCCAATAGAAATGAATATTGAGGGAGTTAACCAAGTTCAAACAAATAGTGAAATCGGTTTAACATTTGCAAGTGCACTACGTTCTATATTACGTCAAGACCCTAACATAATAATGATTGGAGAAATTCGTGATACAGAAACTGCAAAAATAGCTGTTCGTGCTTCTATTACAGGTCACTTAGTATTATCTACAGTCCATACTAATAACTCATTAAATACAATTGAACGTTTACTTGATATGGAAGTTGAAAGATATTTATTATCAAGTGCATTAACTGGTATTGTTTCACAAAAATTAGCTCGTAAGTTATGTCCTAAATGTTCTAAATTACGACCTACTAATGATTATGAAAAAGACCTATTCAAAAAAGTATTAAATAAAGAAATTAATGAGGTTCCAACTGCTGAAGGTTGTGAAGAATGTGGTAATGGTTATAAAGACCGTATTGCTATTCATGAAGTATTATTACTTAACCAAGAAATTAAAGATGCTATTAGTAGTAATTTAAGAAAAGATAAGTTAAGAGAATTAGTTTATACAAAAGATGTTACTACTCTACTTCAAGATGGTTTAGAAAAAGTAATAAATGGATATACAACAATCGAAGAAATCTTAAAAATAATTGAATTAGATGATGAAAACTCATCAACTGAACATACTAGCTTGTTAGAATCAATTAAATTAACTAACTTAACTAATAATGATGAAGATTCTTCAAGTGTTAAAGAAAAAACTGTAGAACAACCTAGACCACAGCAATCAATTAGTAGTCAACCTGAACAACCTAGGCCTCAACAATCAATACAACAAGAACAACCTAGACCAGTTAATCCATTTAGACCTCAACAAAACACAGTAAATCAAGATAGCTTTAAAACTATTGGTGATAATGGGAATGCTGGTATAAATGATTTATTTCACAAATCAATGAATAATTAAAACTAGATTAAATCTAGTTTTTTTATTGCAAAAATATATTATTTTCTAATTCATATTCTAATGAAGATAAATCTCCATGTCCTGGATAAATTATTGTACTAATTGGGTACTTTTTAATTAAATTTATACTTTCATTCATAAGTTTTGAATCTCCTGTAGGTAAATCTGTTCTACCTATTGTACCCTTAAACAAGAAATCTCCTGTAAACATAATATTATTATCTTTAAAATAGAAAGCTACTGAATCGTTTGTATGACCTGGTGTTTTTATTATTTCAAAATCAAAATATGGACAAATAGAATTATTATTATAATCATATACATCTACTTTTTTATAATTTAATAATTCATCTAATGCCCCTATATGATCAAAATGATAATGTGTTATTAAAATCCCAACTAACTGCATGTTTTTAATTTTTTCTAATATTTTATCTATATTATTACCTGGATCTACTACTAAACATTTATCATCTTTAGATATAATATAACAATTTTCTTCTAATGTATCTGTAATTATTCTATCTATTTTCATCTAGCACCTCTTTAACAGGACCATATGTTTTTCTATAACCATCAATTAAACCATATTTTTTTATTGCTTCTAGATGAGCCTTTGTTGGATAACCTTTATGTTTAGCAAATCCATACATTGGATATTTTAAATCTATTTCTTTAAGCATTCTATCTCTAGTAACTTTTGCGATTATAGAAGCAGCCGCTATAGTAATACTTTTAGCATCTCCTTTAATTATTTTAGTTACTGGAATATCTATATCTAGTTCCATTGCATCTGTAAGCAAATGTTCTATTTTTAAATTCTTTTTTGCTTCATTATATGCCTTAATCATAGCAAGTTTAGATGCTTCATATATATTTATCTCATCTATTTTTTCTGCATCTACTATACCTATACCAATACTTAAAGCATCTTCTTTTATGACATCAAATAATTTTTCTCTTTTCTTTTCAGTTAATTTTTTTGAGTCATTTATTTCATCATTTTGATAATTAAGTGGTAAAACTACACAAGCAGCCACTACAGGTCCATAAAGTGGTCCTCTCCCCGCTTCATCTGTACCACCTATATATTTTATACCTTTACTAATTAATTCTTCTTCATATTCATATAAATGCATATAATCACCATATTAATTATATCATAATTTGTAAACATTATCCTATCTTTTCATATACTTAAATTAGAAGGAGTGTGTTTATGAAAAAAGATAACAGAGATTGTTCTATGCCATATCCAATATATCCACCTTATCAAGGAATGGGAATGCCTATGGGTTATAATCCAATGATGATGCCAACTAGTAATGTAGTTAATAATATTGATGGTCAATTAAATAATTTAGAACAACAAGTTAATAATCTTGAAAGAAGAGTTTCTAATCTAGAAAATATGTATAATACTAATAAATATAGTAGTTCTAATTATCAAATGATGTAAAAAAAACTATAAAATATTATAGTTTTTTTAATTCATCTATTTCTTTTAATATATCATCACTTTTTGTTATATAATTACCTACAACCATTATATCCGCACCACATGTTTTATAATTTGTATTATTAATTCCTCCATCTACTTCAATATCAAATGAGGCATTATATTCATTTTTTAATTCTTTTAATTCTTGTATTTTTAAAGTAGTGTTTTCTATATAAGGTTGCCCACCTAAACCAGGCTCTACACTCATAACTAATACTGAATCTATATCATTAATATAAGGTATTAAATTATTGATACTTGTTGTTGGGTTAATAGCTAATCCAACTTTAATATTAGATGATTTTAGCTTACTTATTGCTTCTTTTATATCAATGTTTGTTTCAATATGAAAAGATATTCTATATGGGTTTAAATATAAATATTTATCAATATAATCTAAAACATCATTAACCATTAAATGAACATCTAAAGGTTTATTAAATTTATAATTTGAAGTATATTCTTTTTTATTATTTACAAAAAAACCATCCATTATATCTAAATGAATAAAATCACAATTAGATCTATCTAATAATTCATATTTACTATCATCTTGTAATCCTAATATGGAAACTGCTAACATAACTCACCTACTTTATAAAATTAATGTAATTATCATATCTACTTTTTAAGATTTCACCATCATTTACTTTATTCTTAATTTCACAAATTTGTTCATTTTGATGCATACAATCACTAAACTTACATAGTTCTCTATATCTATTAAATTCTATAAAATTATCTCTTATATCAGCTTTACTCATACCATCAAAATCTAATGATGAAAATCCAGGTGTATCAGCAACTAAACCGCCAAATAATTTATGTAATTCAACATGCCTAGTTGTATGACGACCACGTCCTAAGGCAATGGATATTTCACCAGTAGCTAAAGAAAAATCTGGATTTAGTTTATTTATAAGTGTTGATTTACCAGCTCCTGTTTGACCGGTTAATACTGTTATTTTATCTTTAAATAAAGTTTTAATTTCATCTAATTCTGTATTTATTAACACTTTATAACCTATTTTTTTATAATAGTTTATATATAAATTTATTTCATCTAATTCCTCTTTATTAAGTAAATCTAGCTTAGTAAAACAAATAATTGGTAAGACATTATTATATTCAATAACACATAATAATTTATCTAATAAATTTGTATCAAATGATGGTTTTACATTAGTTACAATAATAGCTTGATCTATATTAGAAACAGCTGGGCGAACCAAACTGTTTCTTCTAGATAATATTTCTAATATATACTTATTATCAGAATCAAATATAACTAAATCTCCTACTAGAGGTTTTATTTTTTTATTTCTAAATAATCCTCTTGATTTACATATATATTCTTTACCATCTGATAAAACAGTATAATCATTACTTATTATTTTTACTATTCTACCTTGCATATTATTACTCTGTTGTTGTTGTATTAGTGTTTTGAGTAGTAGTAGTATCTGTTTTTGGTTGTACAGTTGTTTCAGGTTCTTTTGAAACAGTTGGTGTTTTTGAAATTGTAATAGTAAGTGTTACACCACTAACAACTTTAGATCCTGCTGCTCTACTTTGATAAATAATTGTACCATCTTTATCAGTAGTTGATTCTTTTTCTTTAGTAACTAATGTAATATTATTTTCTTTACACCATTTTTTAACTTCATCTAATGTATATACTTCATTAACAAAATCAGGATATGTTGTTATAAATTTAGGAATTGTTAATGTTATCTTATCTCCTGCAACTAGTTTAGTTCCTTCTTCTACATCTTGTGAAAGAATAACATTTTCTTTTATATTTGCTTCATCTTTTGTATGTTCTTCTTCATCACGCATTACAACAATACCTTTTGAAGTTAATTCTTTTTCAACCATATCTATATCTTTACCAACATAGTTTATAATTTCATAACCTTCAGATCCTTTTGATACATAAATAATTATTGTAGAATCTGTCTTAATTGATTTACCAGCACGTGGACTTGTTTTAATAACATTTCCGTCTTCTATTTCATCATCATTACGTTCTTCTATTTTTACTTCTAAGCCTAATTTTTCTAATTTTTTAGTTGCATCTTCTTCACTCATATTAGATACATCTGGAACTTCTACTGTTTTAGTTCCCTTACCATTAGTTGCGACAAAGATAATTCCAACTATTATAGCAATTAAAGCAAGTAATACAGCAGCTAAAATAATTATTTTTTTATTTTGCTTTTTATCTTCTACTATATCTTCTTCTGGTGTTTGATCAATGTTTGCTTTATCCTTATTTTTTCTTTCTCTAGAAGTTAAAACTTTTGATTCCTCATCTTTTTCAAATTCAGGATAATCAAAAACTATTCTTGGAACATCTTTTTTATCTTCATCAAGGCATGTTTTTAAATCATATGACATTTCTTCTGCTGTTGCATATCTATTTCTTGGATTTTTAGCAGTTGCTTTTAATATTATATTTTCAACTGCTTGTGGTATATCTTCTTTTATATCTCTAACATTAGGAATTGGATCTTTCATATGTTTAATTGCAATTTCTACTGCATTGTCACCTTTAAAAGGTACTTTACCAATTATTAATTCATACATTAATATTCCTAATGAATATATATCAGATTGAAAAGTTGAACCAGTACCATTTGCTTGTTCTGGTGGTAAATAATGAACACTACCCATTACTGAATTAGTTTGTGTAAGCTCATTACTATTTAATGCTTGTGCGATACCAAAATCAGCTATTTTAACTAAACCATCATCTAGTATTAAAACATTTTGTGGTTTAATATCTCTATGGATTATTCCATTAGCATGTGCATGAGCAATACCATTTGTAAGTTGAGTCATTATATCTATTACTTCTAATAAAGTTAAAGATCCTCTTCTTTTAATTAAACTTTTTAATGTTTGACCTTCAATATATTCCATTACTATATAATATATTCCATTATCTTCACCAACATCATAAATTCCAACTATATTAGGATGGTCTAGATTAGAAGCTGCAGATGCTTCTCTTTGAAATTTTCTTACAAATTTTTCATCATTAGCTAAATCACCACGTAATACTTTTACAGCTACTTTTCTATTTAGTATTGTATCAATTGCTAAATAGACATTAGCCATTCCACCTTCACCAATATTTTTTATTATTTCATATCTATCACTTATTTTTTGACCCTTAATTATCATTTTTTTCAACTCCTCTTTCTAAATATGCAACTGATATATTATCAGTACCACCCCTGTTGTTACATTTAAAGATTAATTTTTGTAATCTTGATTCAATTGGTTTTTCTTCTTTTATTATTTCTAATATTTGTTCTTTATCTAACATATTTGTCATTCCATCACTACATAGTAATATTCCATCTACATTTGTTTCAACATCAAATATGTCCATATCAACGGTATTTGTAGCTCCAAGTGCTTTTAATAATACGTGTTTTTTTGGATGAACTAATGCTTCTTCCTCTGTTAAATCTCCTGATTTTACAAGTAAATTTACTAAAGTATGATCATTAGTTATTTTCCATATTTTGCCATCTTTAATAGCAAATCCTGAAGAATCTCCTATATTTCCATAAAGTAAGAATGAGTCTGTTAATATAGCACACACAAATGTTGTTCCCATGCCTAAACTTTCTGGATGATCTTCAGTATATTTATATATTAATGCATTTATTTCACTTACTGTCATTTGAATCCAGTGTTCAGCATCTTCTTTTGTTCCAATTGTACTCATTGCCTTAAATCTTTCAGCAATATGTTTAATTGCGATTGAAGATGCAACTTCACCACATAAATGTCCACCCATACCATCAGCAACTGCTAACAATATTTCATTTGATTCATTTTTAACAATAATTACACTATCTTCATTATGATCTCTTACTACACCAGGATCAGTCAAATAATAATAATTCATTGTTATCCCTCCTCGTAATTAGCTCTAAGTTGTCCACAAGCCGCATCTACTGTTCTTCCGAATTCTCTTCTTATTGTAACATTTATTTTATTTTTTTTCAAAATATCATAGAATTCCTTAATGCTTTGTTCACTACTTTTTTTATATTCAATATGACTTGTTTCATTATATGGAATAAGATTTACATAACAATTAATTCCTTTTAATAAATCAGCTAATTCTAATGCACATTTTTTTGAATCATTAACTCCATCTAACATAATATATTCAAAAGTAACTCTTCTATTTGTTTCTTTTATATATTTTTTTATCACACTCATTAATTGCTCTATATCATATGCTTTATTTATTTTCATTATTTTATTTCTTATTTCATTGTTAGGTGCATGTAATGAAATGGCTAGATTTACTTGATTTCCATCTTTTATAAACTGTTCTATTTTAGGTACAATACCACTTGTTGATACAGTTATATGCCTAGCACCTAT
>OCTX012275285.1_pt1 | contig 10255 bp, 10 predicted proteins | sample 1539691 | NCBI WGS metagenome assembly OCTX01 (sample SAMN02144231, study PRJEB22623) | gut metagenome | biome: sheep rumen | host: Ovis aries | place: New Zealand | reverse complement strand
TACCGTCGTGCAGTGCTACAAGGAGGCTATCCAGAGTGTATTGGACGATACCTTTACGGAAGATAAAAAGGATGCTTGGGACGAGCGACTGGCTACCGTCTTCAACCGTGGTTTCTGGGATGGCTATTATCAGGGTCAGACGCTTGGCGAGTGGAACCACAACTACGGTTCCAATGCAACGGAGCGCAAGCAGTATATTGGCAAGGGCGTGAAGTATTTCTCCAAGCTCGGCGTGGCTGAGTTTACCGTGGAGGCCGACACCTTCTCCGTGGGTGATAAGATGCTGATTACAGGACCGACGACGGGCGTGATGTATGTCACCGTCGACGAGATTCACGACGACGTGCAGGCCGTACAGACTGCCCAGCAAGGCACTCGCGTCGCCTTCAAGGTGCCCGACAAAGTAAGACCATCAGACAAACTTTTTAAAATTATCAAAAATGAGCATTAACGAGATACAAGACGAGATTATTGAGGAGTTCGCTGGTTTTGACGACTGGATGGACAAGTATCAACTATTGATAGACTTGGGCAACGACCAAGAACCGTTGGACGAGAAGTATAAGGTAGAAAGCAACCTGATTGACGGTTGCCAGAGTCGTGTGTGGCTGCAGGCCGACCTTGTGGAAATGAGAAATGAGAAAGGAGAAATGAGTAATGTCATTCATTTCCAGGCGGAGAGCGATGCGCTCATCGTCAAGGGCATCGTGGCACTGCTCATCAGGGTGCTGTCAGGTCACACTCCCGACGAAATCCTGAATGCCGACCTATACTTTATTGAGAAGATAGGCTTGAAGGAACACCTGTCGCCAACCCGCTCCAACGGTCTGCTGGCTATGGTGAAGCAGATGCGTATGTATGCCCTGGCTTTCAAGAGCAAAGAAGGCTAAAAATGCATTCTGTTGTGTTTTTGTTTGCAAATAATAGAAAAATGTTGTATATTTGCAACAGAAACAATAAGTAGGAGGGATTGATATGGCAAAGAATCAGAATTGGCAGGATGACTATTGGTTGCTGGTTATGCAACTTTATCTGCGTAAGCCCGTTGGCGTAAAGCCAATGTATAGTCGTGATGCTATTTTCCTGTGTATGGAACTTCACATTGCTCCAGAACAGCTCTTTGCACGCCAATGCGAGATTGCCCATTTGGAGACACCTCGCATTGAGCGCATCTGGGAAGAATATGGTCGTAACCCCAAGCGGTTGACCAGGGCCGTTGGCTTGTTGCGCAACATGATTGGGTTCAACAGCAGTGGCGATTTCTTTGACGGTGTGGAGACGAAGGAGACCTTCGAGCGCGATTTCCGTCCGTTGGAGGGTGAGGAGCGACTGCTCCCTATCTCCCTCATCATCATCCTCGACCTGTATTTCCGTCTGACACCCAATACGATGGTGAAGGAAACGCCTGAAGTGCGCGATTTGGCCGGCTTGATGAAGGTGCCCACCACCTTGATAGTCGATGTCTTGGAAATCTTCCAGCATTGCGATCCCTATCTGCGTCGTCGTGATGTGATTGTTCATCCCCTGTTGGCAGCCTGTCAGCAGATTTGGGAGCGTTATGGTAATATGGATACACGCCAGTTGGCCTCTTATGCCTTACAGTTGAAAGCGTATTATGCGTAAGTTGTTATTCGTTATATGGATGGTCTGTGGAGCCATTTTGGTAATGGCCCAAGACGTTAGAAAGGAACTGAAGACCGATGTCAATCGCTCTGCAGGCATCTATTATGCTTTGCCTGTTTCTAAACCTTGTCAGGACACTCCCGCTCCAGCAGGAAAGAAGCCTTTTTACATCAACCACTATGGTTGTCCCGCTTCCTTCTATCTTGAAAAGCCCCATGATTACAAGAAGCCATTAGACATATTGGCAAAAGCAGACAGCTTGGGTAAACTGAGCAAACTGGGTCGTGACGTGTTGAGAAGGCTCGAATTGGTGTATCATGATGCCCTTCACCGTTCAGGAGAGATGAAAGATGAAGGTGGTAGGGTGATGAGAGAATATGCGCGACAGGTAGCGGAACGTTTCCCAGAGATGTTTGCAGACAATAGTTTTATTGACGCCCGCAGCATCGTGGAGAACCGCTGTATCCAAACGGCTAACGAGACCTTGGTAGAGTTGTCGAAACGCTGTCATTCAAGAATGGTTCTCGTTGTGTCACATCGTAACAGACAATGGATGGATCCGGTGGATAAGCAGCTGTCCTCCCAACGTATCGACTCGCTGACATCACTTTTTTATAAGCATTTTTATGAGTTGAATACCAGCGATACAAGACTGATGGAATCGCTCTTCTCCGACCAGAACTATATTGTCTCCCATATTAATGCTGCAGAACTGGGCCGCTTGCTTTTCAAGGTTGCAGGTAGTATTCAGCAGACAGATTTGTCTCATAGTGTAACGCTCTATGATATATTCACACCCGAAGAAATCTATCGTCACTGGCGCAGACAGAATGCGTGGAACTATATCAGTTATGGCAATTGTGCGCTGAATGGCGGTCGTCAGCCCTATATACAGCGAGAACCCCTTTGGAATATGTTGCACATGGGTGACAGCGTGATGAGTCTTAACCACCCTGTGACCCATCTGCGCTTTACGAATAATAATGTGATATTGGCGTTAGCCAGTCTGATGGAACTCGACGATTGCGGCGTACAGACCGCCAATCTCGACAGTCTTGAGCATTTGGGTTGGGTCAACTATCGCATTGCACCACTTGGTGGAAGGATAGAGATGATACACTACCGCAGTGGTCAGGACGATAAAGACCCTTTGGTGAAGGTATTGCTCAACGGCCGCGAGGCACGCCTGCCCATCGAGACCGATTGCGCACCCTACTACCATTGGCACGACGTGAAACGCTATTATTTGCGCAAGCTGTATCGCTATGAGAAAATCAGAAATGACGAGGACGAAAAAAAGAAATGAGGCTATGAGACTATTCGCAATACTTTTCACGATTCTCTCGCTATTTACTAGCGAAGCGCTTTCACAGCCTGTGATGGAACTGATTGAGAAGAACCCCGCTTATGCGTCGTGCAACTATAGTATCTACCCCGATAGCATTCCCGACAACCTGACGCCAGCTCCCTTTGGCAAGCGTCCTTTCTATATCTCTCACTATGGACGTCATGGCTCGCGATATATCAGCAACCGTAAGGGTTACGATATACCTTATAAGATGATGCTCCATGCAGGTGCTGTCGATGAGCTGACACCCGTGGGCAAGAAAGTGCTCGACGAGATGACCTTGATACTGAACGATACCGAGGGTCGTTGGGGCGAGCTGACCGTCTTAGGCTCTAGACAAGAACGGCAGATTGCCCGAAGAATGATTCAGCGCTTCCCTGAAGTTTTCGAGGGTGCAGCGCATGTTGATGCCAAAAGTACGGTGGTAGCTCGTTGTATCACGTCCATGGGCTATGCGATGATGGAAATGGCACAGTTGAATCCTCAACTGCAAATCACGATGCGAGCTTCTAAACGCGATCAAGACTATATGAACCATCAGGACTTGCGCTCACGAAAAAACTATATGACACCAGAGGCAAGGAAGGCATACGATGCCTATGTAGAACCCCGTATGGGCAATAGTCGACTAATGGAGCAAATCTTCAAGAACCCAGACCTTGTGAAGGAAATCGTGGATGAGTGGTATTTCAACTATTACCTGATGAAGATGGGGCTTTTCGTCTTGAATACTCATCTCAGCGACCATACCTATCTCATGTCTCTTTTCACCACAGAGGAGTTGTATCGCATGTGGCAGATAGATAATGTGCTCTGGTATATCCAGCATGGTGCTTGTAAACTGAATGGCGGTAAGCAGCCCCATACACAAAAGACTCTGTTGCGCAAGCTCATTGCCGATGCAGACAGTTGCCTGCAACTCCCTCGTCCTGGCGCCCAACTGCGCTTTGGTCACGACACGGTGATTTTACCACTGGTCTGTCTGATGGGCATCAATGGCTATGACCTGGCAACCGATAATCTGGACGACCTAGAAGCTAAGGGATGGTGGTGCTCCAGTATCTTCCCTATGGGTGCTAATCTGCAGTTTATCTTCTATCGCAGCAATCCCAAAGATCAGGATGTCTTGGTGAAGGTGCTACTCAACGAGCAAGAGGCCACTTTGCCCATTGCGACCGATTGTGCACCTTATTACCATTGGACGGACTTCCGTCGTTATTGTATGGAGAAATTAGAAAAGTAATTATGGCACAAGAGCAGATACAAGAACAGCGATTAACCCAACAGCAGAAACTGACACAGGGTATCACGCAGCAACAGCTGTTGCAGGCGCAGTTGACGGAACTGCCCATTACCCAGCTCATGGAGCGTGTCAATGCAGAGATGGACGACAACCCCGCCCTGGAGATATCTGCTGATGATCCTCTAGACAATCTAGACCCTCTAGATAATCCAGATAATTCTCAAAGCGAAGCCGATTCTTACGAGAAGGAGGAGCGCCAGTCTGCCTTGGATGAAGCTTTTGAATCCTTAGGTCGCGACGATGAAGACCTGCCTGTTTATCATGGCGGCATGTCTTCTCAGGATGAGCGCGAAGAGATGGTCTATGGACAGGCCGAATCCTTCTACGATCAGATTAAGGAGCAGATGGACATGACCGACCTCACGGAAGAAGAGAAAGGCGTTATGGAGTATCTCATTGGTTCTCTGGACGATGACGGTTTGTTGCGCAAGCCCTTGCATAGCATCTCCGACGAGTTGGCCATCTACCATAATATAGATATGAACGAAGCCGGCATCCTGCACGTGCTTCGCAAGTTACAGCAGTTCGACCCTCCCGGCATCGGAGCGCGTTCGTTGCAGGAGTGCCTCTTGTTACAGATAGAGCGTCGTGACCCCTCCAAGCTGAAGGACTTGATGCTGAAGACGGTGGAGAACTATTTCGAGCTCTTCACCAAAAAACATTGGGATAAGCTGCAGCAGCAACTCCAGCTCACCGATGTGCAGGCCGAAACGCTTATCAAGGAATTGCGCAAACTGAATCCCAAGCCAGGCACTTCGATGGGTGAAGTGGTAGGGCGTTCCGTCCAACAGATTACCCCCGACTTTATCGTCGACACGCAGGAAGATGGCACCGTCACCTTCTCGTTGAACACAGGCGATATCCCGGAGCTGCACGTGTCGCAGTCGTTCACCGATACCTTAAAGGAATATCAGACCAATAAGGACAATATGAGTCGGCAGATGAAGGAGGCGCTGCTTTATACCAAGAAGAAGGTGGATGCCGCCCAGGGCTTTATCGAAGCCATCCGTGTGCGTCGCCACACGCTGACGGCCACCATGAAGGCCATTATCCAGTGGCAGCACCGTTTCTTCGAAGATGGCGATGAGGCTTCCTTGCGCCCTATGATTCTGAAAGATATCGCTGAGAAGACGGGACTGGATGTCAGCACCATATCACGTGTGTCGAACTCCAAGTATGCCCAGACACGGTGGGGCACCTTCCCTCTGCGCTATTTCTTCAGCGACGGCTATACCACCGCCGAGGGTGAGGAACTCTCCACCCGTGAAATCAAGGCTGCCTTGCGCGACCTGATAGATGCGGAAGATAAACGTAATCCACTGAGCGATGATGCTTTAAGGGAAGCCATGGCGCAGAAGGGCTATCCCATTGCCCGTCGTACGGTGGCCAAATATCGTGAACAGTTAGGAATACCGATAGCGCGACTGCGTCGCTAGTGAATAGTGAATAGTGAGAAAGTGAAATGATAAGAGAGAAACAAATGATTCTGGCTGCTCGCATCGTGAGCATGCTTTTCACCCCGTTCTACCTGCCCATAGTAGGACTGATAGCGCTGTTCCTGTTCAGCTATCTCAGCATCTTCCCTCTGGCCTACAAGCTGCAGGTGCTCATCATGACCTATCTCTTCACCATCCTGTTGCCCACGGTGATGATTCATCTGTACCGTCGCTATCAGGGATGGAACCTCATCGAGCTGGGTCATCGAGAACGACGTATGGTGCCTTACATCATCTCCATCTGCTGCTATTTCACCTGCATCTATCTGATGGAACGCCTGCACATGCCCCATTTCATGAGTGCCATCATCATTGCTGCCTTATTGCTGCAGATAGTTTGTGCCATCATCAATGTGTGGTGGAAGATTTCTACCCATACCGCAGCCATAGGTGGAGTAGGGGGCGCCCTATTTGCCTTTGCCGAGTATCTGGGCTTCAATCCCGTGTGGTGGCTCTGCCTCGTCTTTTTCGTGGCAGGTCTGCTGGGCACTTGCCGAATGATTCTGCGCCAGCACAGTCTTGCGCAGGTGGTGGCAGGCTTCTGGGTAGGCTTTATTTGTGCTGCCATCGCCATCCTCTTTATATAAATTGTAAATAGTAAATAGTCAAATAGTAAATCAATGAAACCAATTGTAAGCATTATCATGGGCAGCACCAGCGATCTGCCCGTTATGGAGAAAGCATGTAAACTACTCGACGAGATGCAGATACCTTTCGAGGTGAATGCCCTTTCTGCCCACCGCACTCCTGAGGCTGTCGAGGCCTTTGCCAAGGGTGCTAAGGAGCGTGGCTTGAAGGTCATCATTGCTGCTGCTGGCATGGCTGCTGCCCTGCCCGGTGTTATTGCAGCCTCTACCACCCTGCCCGTCATCGGTGTGCCCATCAAGGGTATGCTCGATGGACTGGATGCCATGCTCTCTATTATCCAGATGCCCCCGGGCATTCCTGTGGCTACCGTCGGTGTCAATGGTGCGCAGAATGCCGCCATCCTCGCTGTCGAGATGCTGGCACTGAGCGACGAGGCCATTGCCCAGCGCTTGGCCGACTATAAGAGCGGCCTCAAGGCCAAGATTGAAAAGGCAAATAAGGACTTAGCAGAAGTGAAGTATGAGTACAAGACGAATTAGTACGGTTTGTCACGTAGGCAATATAGAGATAGGTGGCAACAACCCCATCCGCATCCAGTCCATGGCTACCACCGATACCAATGATACCGAGGGCAGTGTGGCACAGGCTAAGCGCATCATCGATGCCGGTGGCGAGTTGGTGCGTTTCACCACCCAGGGCACCCGTGAGGCGGAAAATATGAAGAACATCTCTGCCCGCCTGAAGGCCGATGGCTATACGACTCCGCTCGTGGCCGATGTCCATTTCACCGCCCATACCGCCGATGTCGCTGCCCAGTATTGTGAGAAGGTGCGCATCAATCCCGGCAACTATGTCGACCCAGGTCGCACGTTCAAGCACTTGGAATATACCGATGCCGAATATGCCGAGGAACTGAAGAAGATTGAGGCCAAGTTGGTGCCTTTCCTTAATATCTGTAAGGAGCACCATACCGCTGTGCGCATCGGTGTCAACCACGGTTCGTTGAGCGACCGCATCATGTCGCGCTATGGCGACACCCCTGAAGGCATCGTTGAGAGCTGTATGGAGTTCCTCCGCATCTTCCGTCGTGAGAATTTCAACGATGTGGTCATCTCCATCAAGGCTTCCAACACCGTTGTCATGGTCACCACCGTACGCCTGCTCGTCAAGACCATGGACCAGGAAGATATGCACTATCCCCTGCACCTTGGCGTCACCGAGGCTGGCGAGGGCGAAGACGGTCGCATCAAGTCGGCTGTAGGCATTGGTGCCCTGCTCACCGAAGGCATTGGCGACACCATCCGTGTGTCCTTGTCCGAGGAACCCGAGTGTGAAATCCCCGTGGCTCGCAAATTGGTAGACCTGATTCCTGAGTGTACTGCTTTGCGCGAAAAGGCTGAGGCCAGCATCCAGGACGATACCATCACGTTGGATGTAGATGCACCCGACTGGGAGACACTGCAACTCAAGGCTTCTATGGCCGTGGGTGCCCTGCTCATCGACCGCAAGGCTACAAAACTCGTCCTTCAGTTTACAGAAAATAGCCCATTACTCATTTCTCATTCCTCATTTCTCATTCCTCTTGCTGACGCTATTCTTCAGGCCGCTCGCATCAAGTTCACCAAGACCGAATATATCTCCTGCCCAGGCTGCGGACGTACCTTATATAACCTGCAGGAAACCATCGCCCGCATCAAGGCAGCCACCAGCCATCTGGTGGGTCTGAAGATAGGCATCATGGGCTGCATAGTCAACGGTCCTGGCGAGATGGCCGATGCCGACTATGGCTATGTAGGTGCCGGTCGTGGCAAGATTTCGCTCTACAAGCAAAAGGAATGTGTCGCCAAGAACATTCCCGAGGAAGAGGCTGTCGAACGCCTGCTGCAACTGATTGCAGAGCATGAGAACAAATAAAAGAGAAGAGAGACCCTAATCGGTCTCTCTTTCATTTTGTTATATGTATTCTGTTACAATAACTTGCGATAGCAGCGATGGCGGCGATAGGGAGTGGCTTCTAAATATTGCCACTGCGACAGCACACCCTCGTTGCTTTCCATCTGCGGACCCGTGATGGCGTATTCGAAATGATAGCGCTGGAACCAGCGGATGAGGTCGTCGAAGATAAGGGCGTTGGCTCCCTTGCCGCGGTATTCAGGCAGAACACCGATGAGCAAAAGGTCGACAAGAGGGGTCTTGTGCCACTTGAGCACCTTCAGCAGATGCCACCAGCCGAAGGGCAGGAAGCGACCGTCGCGGGTTTTCTGCATAGCCTCGGAGAACGAGGGGAAGGTGATACCGAAGCCTACCATCTTGTCGCCATCCATGACAGCTGTGACGAGGTTGAGGTCGGCTATCTGGATGTAGTCGTTGACGAGCTTGTCAATCTGACGGTCGCTGAGCTGACTGAAGCCGTAGAGGTCTTTGTAGGTGGCATTGAGCAGGTCGAAGGTTTTACGGCCCCAGCCTTCCTTAATCAGTTCGTTGCGCGTGAACTTATGGACACGGAGCCCATAGCGCTTGCTCACCATCTCGGTAATCTTCGCGAACTTGGCGGGCACCTCGTCGGGCACCTTGACCTTCATCTCCACCCAGTCGTTGGCTTTCTGGAAACCCTGCAACTGCTCCATGTGCCGGGGGTAGTAGGGGTGGTTGTAGTTGACATACATGGTGGAGAGCTGGTCGAAACCTTCAACAAGCATGCCTTCGCGGTCGGTATCGATGAAGCCCAGCGGACCGGCTATCTCGTTCATACCCTTGCTGCGACCCCACTGCTCGACAGCTTGGAGCAGGGCGGTGCTGACGGCTGTATCGTCGATAAAGTCGAACCAACCGAAGCGTACCTGATGGCAATTCCACCGCTCGTTGGCACGACGGTTGATGATAGCAGCCACGCGTCCCACCATCTTGCCATCGCGGAAGGCCATGAAATATTCGGCCTCGCAGCATTCGAAGGAGGGGTTCTTGTCCTTACGCAAAGTTGTCATCTCGTCAAAGAATAAATAGGGTACGGCGCAGTTGCTGCCGCGATATAGGTCGTAGTAGAACTGAACGAACTGCTTCAGTTCCTTGCGATTGGTCACCTGTTTGATTTCAATCGTGCTCATTTGCTCATTTTCCTTTTCTGTGTGCAAAAGTAATCAATAGAGAGCGAAAAACCAAATTTTATGTGCATTTTGTTAAACGAAACAGGATTTGGTTCGTCTTATAATAAATCTTTAAAATAAGGTAATTTAAAAACAAAATGAAAATGAAAAGATTAGCTTTGATGGCAATGGCCATGTTGATGACCATCACTATGAGTGCTCAGACGAGCAAAACATGTAACAAAAAGTGTGATATGAACGAGAAGAAATGTGAAAAGGAGTGCTGCCAGAAGACACGCAGCGCCAGCTTCCTCTATGAAAAGGATTTGAAATGGGAGGATGCAGAACCTGGTGTACAGCGCCAGATTATGGGTTATGACGGCCAGCTGATGGTGGTGAAGGTGAAGTTTGAGAAGGGTGCTATTGGCAAGGCCCACAAGCACTATCACACCCAGGCTACCTATGTGGCTAGTGGTAAGTTTGAGCTGACCATTGACGGTGAGACGAAGATTCTGAGTGCCGGCGACGGCTATTATGTGGCTCCCGACGTGCTGCATGGTGCCAAGTGCTTGGAGGCTGGTGTGCTGATAGACACGTTCAGTCCGATGCGTGCTGACTTCTTAGGCAAGAAATAAGATACGATGAAAAGATTGCCCCTTCTTCTCGTCATCGTCCTGACTGCTCTCTCCGCGAGGGCGGGCAACGAGGAGGCTAAGCAGGCCATGCGTCGTGCTACGCAATACATGATGGACGTAGTGTCGTATAAAGGTGGTTTCGTGTGGAGCTATCTGCCCGACTATTCCCGTGAGTGGGG
>OCTX011678160.1_pt1 | contig 10256 bp, 11 predicted proteins | sample 1539691 | NCBI WGS metagenome assembly OCTX01 (sample SAMN02144231, study PRJEB22623) | gut metagenome | biome: sheep rumen | host: Ovis aries | place: New Zealand | reverse complement strand
GATTTTCAGAAAAATCGAGTGAAATGTTCATATCCATTTCATCTGGTATGGAAATAAGCGATATTGATTACCTACATTCTCCTGTTTATCCGCCTCTATCGCTACCAAAAAATCCATTATATCATCATGTTCTTCTTGTTCTTCATTTTGTGCTCCCTTTTTAAAGGGAGCTGCCGAAGGCTGAGGGATTTCATCTTCATCCACTTCACCTCAAATCTCCTCCGATATCTTAATCAATCTTTCCTTCATCTCATTAGCCGCTTTATTTGTGAAAGTCACAGCCAAAACCCTTTGAATTGGAGTTTTCAACCCCCACCATAAATAAGCAATTTTATACGTCAAAACTCTAGTTTTTCCAGAACCAGCTCCAGCAATAATCAATGATGGAGTATCCGTATGTAAAGCTGCTAAAGTCTGTTCATCATTCAACTGTGAAGATATATATTCTTTTATATTCATTCGTTTATTTTGTATAATTAATTAAGAAAAATCTAACTTAACATTCAATTGAAGTTGCTCAATATTTATCATAATATGCCTGAATATGGTCAGGTGTTTTATATTTAGGAAATAATTTCTGATTGAGTAACATGCTTGCATTCAATTCTTCCGCGATAGCTCCATTATTCGCCATCCATTCATCCACTTCTTCAGCTTTATATCAATTTTTGATACAAATTTCTCTAATTTCTTCACCATCCATAATATGATATTTTCCAGCTGGTTTCCTACGGTTCGCATCATACATTTTAGTTCAATCTTTAATTGATAACGCAATTTCCCATGCTTCTTTATCTTTCTCTTTCAAGTAACGATAATCATTATCTACAACCAGCTTTGTATTTGTCTTTTTAGCCAAATCATAAATAAATTTATTTACCTTCTTCGTGATAGGTAGGAGAGATTCATCCTGAGCAGTTATCTCCAAATAACATTTCTCTCCAAACATTTCATGCAACATATCATAAATCTCCTTAATCTTAGCCTCACTTTCTCATGCTGATAACATTTTGGAAATCCAACTCAATTCTCATCCAGTAAAAATTCTAATTCATTGGGGCTTTTCTTTCAATGCATTCAAATCCAATTTCTGAGTTCAGTTTGTAAATCCAGTTTGATTTGCATAAGCAATTAATTCCATCATATTATGATATCATTCATCTGTTTCAGCTAATAAACACAAATTTCACACACTTTTCCCAACTCATGAAGATTTCAAATCCATCACAAATCAGATTTCTAAACCAAATATTGCTTTCACTCATTTATCATTTTCATCTTCAGGATTTTTTGAATCTTTCGCAGCCAAGAAAAATGATGGCACTCAAAACATACCATTAAAATCTGTAATCGCAATTGCAGGATATCACAATTCTTTCGCACGTTTTACAATATCTTTTGGTTGCCCTAAAGCCTCCAAAAAGCTGTAAGTACTATGTCAATGTAGCGGTACATACATCGAAATAATGAATCGAAAAATAAATATTATCTCAATAAATTAATTGTAAAAATTTCAGATTTTTTTTCAATCCAAACAAACATCATCAAAAAATAGATGAAGAAAATTTTTTATATTGACTTTTTACATAAAAAGTATACAATATATAAAAACATGTTAAACAAAAAAAATAAAAGTTATGGATACATTAATTATTTTAGAAACAATTCAACTAATTGTTGGATTATCTATCTGCTACGCAGGTTATCGTATCAGCAAGACTGCAAGAAAAACAGAAGACAAAATCTTTGTTGAAAACAAAGACCTACCAGATGAAGAGTTCGACAAATTAAGAGAGGAAAAGGTTGACAAACCTGAACGTCATGCGCACTATTTGTTTATCCTAGGCATTATAGTATTACAGTTACCGAGTGCGATATATATTGTAATTCAGGGGAGCGTCGTGCTTGGAATGCTTGGAATCATCTGCACAATAGCTTGTGTAACAGTAATCCGTATAACAAAACGATACTAGATTTCTCAACAACCAAAATAGCGCGGAATTTCCACGCTATTTTAACATTTCCATTTTTATTTAGACATCTCAAGAATAAATAAAAGCCTATAATTTTTTACAATTTGAATACAACAATAAGTATAGGCAACTAAATAAATTTATTCCACAATTTTACTTATAGCAATATTCCGTAGTTCATCAGAAATTTCTTCTATTGATTTTAATTGCCCATTTGGTGCACTATCGATAATTGTCCGATTATATTTATCAGCAACATATTTATAAGCTTCTGCCGCATTTTTTAGATGGTTCAAGTCAGCCTCATGAATGTCTCTTTTTTTATTGGTATATTCTCTTTTTCATTTTTGGTCTACTAATTCTTGTCAAATTTCTGCAGGCATATAGAGTAAAATATTCATATCAGGTCTTGGGATTCAAAATAATCAGAATTCAAATTCATCTAGCCATTCTAGAAATTTATCTCTTTCTATTAGACTGTGAATTTTTCCTGCTTGGTGTCACATATTAGATGAAACGTATCTATTCGAAATTACAATTTTTCATTCTTCTAATCGTTTCTTAATCCTTGGAGAGGCTTCATATCTATCCACGGCGTAAAAAACTGAAGCTCTATATGGTCAAACTTCATCGGCTGTTCAGAGATTCCCATTGAGATATTCTTCTACCATTCATGCAGATTTTTTTCAGTATTGTGGAAAATCTACTGTTTCCACACCGTATCATTTCTTCTCTAATCTTTCTACTAAAAGCTTTGTTTGAGTTCATTTCCCGCTTCAATCAGTTCAATCAATTACTATGAAGATTCCCTTTTGCATTATAGTAAGGTGATAAAATAAATCTGATTTTTTACCTATGTCATTCTGAAGAATTTGTGACGAAGAATCTTATGTGTTTGTTTTTGCTATTTTTTAATAAACAGATAAGATTTTTTTCACCGCCGCTAAGCGGGGCAAGCTTCGTTCAGGATTACGGTTTATGCTTATTTTACTTTTACATTATATTTTAGTGAAACTTTCTCTCTAATGTCTTGATGAAATTTTAACATTGAATCTGAAACTATTACATCTTTATTTCACACAGGATTTCGAATCTTTTTTAATCAAATGATGACTTTTTGAATATGTTTTACTATCCATTCAAAAATATTTCAAAGGAATCAATCTCATAAAGTTTCCATAACTTTTTTGAATTTAGTATTTCACGAAAATGAGGAGACTCAAAGCGAAATTGTCTGTTTTTCTTGGTAATTTGGCAGGATTCATTTTATCCATTTATTACTTTCAAAAAATGAGTTATTAATTTCTTCATCTGGTTGATAAATTAGAACTAAGTGAGCGATTCGATATGCTAGATATATATCAAGAGAAGATAAAGAGATTGGATATAAATTTTGTGAATCAGATGTGATGAAAAATGAAAGACAGATTTTTTTTCTAATTTTTTTTCAGAAGCGTTTAGCTCATTTAAGTGTGAATAATACCATACTTCGAAATTTTGCAGTTCGAATTCTCCCTGGTTCAGCAATGATGAACAAATCGATATCTGAGTTTTTATCTAAAGCATTAAAGCTGATTGAATTACATAAAAAAATCTGTTCAACGAATGGGATAGATTGAAAAGTGGATTTAAGTCTGTTTATTTCCTCTAGGTATTCATCCATATATTCAGATTTTTTATCCCATGAGAATTCATCTCATGATTCTGATTCGTTTACATCAATATTTTTTAGCATTTTATTTGCATTTGTGTGTTCTATATCAGAATATTGAAAAAATAGTTCAGCATTTTTTGGAACTGGATAATTCATTATTTCGTAAAACCTTAGGTATGGTTGGATGGATAATAATTTTAGTATCTTTGACATATTGTTGAATCAGATGAATCATAAATTTGGCAACCTTCTCGTGTTTTACATTTAGTTTGATCATCATTATCATAAAACTTACAATTTCTGAAGGATATAGTTTGAGAGCGAGCATCTGCTACAAATTTTCATATTTCTTTTGGTTTGTCGCAGTCTTTATTGAGACAGAGCCCAACTATTACATCTCATGTTAATGCGATGCTATTATTACCACTTACATAAAACACATTTTTATCATTAATATTTTTCGGAGAAAATCATTTATTCATGATTATATATTTCTCATCAGCTCAACTCCAATAAAATTTTAATTGGTTGTTTTGATTGCAAGTGTCGGATATAGAGAGTGTTTTATAAATCTTTATATCACTTGGACTATCTCATGTTGAGTATGATAAATTTATTTTATCACACATGTCTCCACTAGAGCAAAAACTACCATTTCATCACGTGAATTCAACTATGTAATAATTTGGGAAAATAAATACATTTTCAGATAATTTTAAATTTTTACTAGTGAGAGTATAAAATAGAAAATTATTTATCTCTCATCAAATTGAATTGGCACATCATTGAGCTTCTATTGTTTTCCTCTTTTCATCACTTCATCATAGGTACATAGTCGTCGCCATCATCAAAATTCATATCATCATAACCACGACAATTAATTCAATTAGAGTAAATGCGCTCTTTTTGTTTATGTACACTTTTTATATAACAAAAAATAAATTCTGAATATAAAATAATATTTTTAACTCTTGTTTCAAGTATTAATGAACATAAAGCCTTGCTTTGTTTATGAAAATAGAGAATTATTTTTAATTGAATAACTTTCTGAAATTTTTTTTTCAGCAGGTCTTGCTAATTCAATAAACTTGTTTGTATCAAAGACATAATCAGCATTATCCATATCGACTTTCTGAAAATGTAACAAATAAAGCAAAACTAAAGCAGTCATTCTAACATCATTTTTACAATATTCTTGGATTTTTTTCAATATTTTTTTGTCATCTGATGATTTCCATTGTTTCCAAAGACTTTCGACATCAGCTCATGAATCCAAAGTTTTTTTTACTCAAACTAGAGAATCTGAAACTTTATTTAGTCACATCCTTTTTCAGGTTAATTGTGTGAAGAACACATATAAATCTAAACTCTTTTCATTCAGAATTTCTACTTCTTTTTTTCATAATCATGCATTATATACACTTACAGGATTATCAAAATAAATCTGATTATATCATATGATATATCCATCAAAATCGAGCATTTTTTGTACAAAATCTTTTAAATCTTCCATCATTATACATGAATATGTCATTTTGCCTGGTTCGCTTTCTTCCATGCTAAATCATAAATAGTATTCTGGGAAATTAGATTCACTTACTTCTCATGAAATTAATGCTGTTTCGATATCATATACTAAGTATGGTTTTCAGAGTATATCATAGAATTTTCACTGAACGAATGCATCCATAAGAATTTGCTCGATAGTTCTTTGTCAGACTTGTCTTTGTTTTTTGGAAACATAGCGAATCATTAAACGATTCAATTCTCACTTATCATTTGCAGGAACTTGAATTTGAATATTATCAACTTCATCTGTAATATGTATTTGGTTATCGATTAACTGAATAGTTATTAATGGATTTCATCTATCGAAGAACATTACTTCATTTCATTCATGAAAAGCAATTTTGAAAAAATCATTTACTCATTGGCATTTTTCCCTTTGAATAATTGTATGTAAGTGTGGAATTAGGTTATTTTGGATTGTAGAAAGTTCTTCTAATGTGAATTTCTTGTACATTCAGATTTGTATAGTTATATGAAATATGATATAATAACTTTTAGAGAAAAAAATCTGAATTTCAAGTAATAGAATATTCTATGTATGGTGCGAGAAATACGTAAAAATAGGATTGTAGCTAGATTGTCCCTGTTTTAATAGATTGCATCTTTGAAAGTTCATTTCTCAAAATTTTTATGTCATTTGTTAGGAAAACGTTCATATTTAATTCCTTGAATATTGCTTCATTTTTGTATTCATATTACAATATAATTAAGAGATTGGTCTGATGTATTGCATGAAATAACAGCTCATTGTTTTCAAGTTTGTCGTATATTGTTTATATATAATTTTTTGTTCTTAATTTTTATGAATGTTCATTTTTTGTCTTCATGAATATTTGCATTAGTTTTATCAATTATTCAATTAATATCATGGTATAGTCGTAAATCTATAAAATTGTCCATTTGTTTAAAAATTCAAATAATTTCGTTATTTGATAATTTGTTGATTTCGGTAAGACTCATTTCAGGTGTAGGATCTATGATGTCAGTATTAGATACTTTAATAAATATTGTTTCTCATCTGCTAAATCTATTTCTTTTTATTTCATTTCAATTCTTGTCACAAATGGTATATATTCTTTCAGATAAATATCATCACATTTGATCTTTTCGTTTGTCAGCTACTCATCAAGTAGTTCATCATTGTAAAAAAGTGTAACTATAAAGTTTTCGATTCCTGTTTTGGCTATCTTTTGTGCTTTTAATGTATTCGAATTTTCATGGAATTTTTTTGGATTCTTTTTGTTCTTGAATGGAGTTTTTTAGTTTCATTAAGTTTTCTTGGATTGAGCCATTATTTCTGTTGTCTAAAGTTTCTATGGGCATTTTGTGTAAATTAAAATTGTAAATACATATAATTATAATCAAACTTTCTAAAAAACGCAAAAATTTTGGCACTTTTTTATTGATTTAATTGAAGAAATAAGTTACAATATATGATATATTTTTTATTGTTTGTTTTTTTGTTTGTGATGAAAAAAATACATGAAATTTTCCCATACTTCTTGTTGCTAATTTATATTTGATTATTGATTCGAAGTGGAATAAATCCGGTGGATAGAGGCGTTTGGTATGCAGAAGAATGAACAGTTTTGGCTGTTGTGTTAGTGTTAGTTTTTACTTTCAAGAAATTCAGATTTTCTAATTTCTCTTATTTGATGATGTTTGCGTGGATAGTGATTCATACAATTGGTGGTCATTATACGTTTGAGAATGTTCCGTTCGATTGGTTTAATGATTTGTTTGGATTTGAGAGAAATATGTATGATAGAGTTGGTCATTTTATTATTGGATTCTATGCATTTCCTATTATTGAACTTTTGGATAGAAAGAAGATGGTAAATAACAAAGTAGTATTGTATTTATTCTGATTTTTATCTATTGTTTCACTAGCTGGACTTTATGAAATATTTGAATGGCGGTATGCTGTTTATTTTGATCCTGCAACATGAGATGCAGTACTTTGAAGTCAGTGAGATGTTTGGGATGCTCAGAAAGATATGTTAATGGATATATGTGGAGCAATTTTTGCTATAATTCTGTATTGAATTAATAAAAAGCTTAACCATAATCTTTCATAAATTTTTACTTGCAAAAAAGAATGAAAAATCTACCATAAACTCTAGTTTTATTATTAACCATTTTTTGTGATGACAATTGAAGGAACAATTATTTTTATTTCAGAAGAGACAATCGTTGGTCAAAAACAACTTCCAAAAGTTAGCTTCGTTATCGAAGAAGACTCAGATAGAGAATTCAAAAACTCTTTGATGATAGACTTGTTAGGAGAAAAAACTGAATTGATCAAACAATACAAAGTTGGAGATCATGTAAAAGTATTCTTAAATTATAGAGCTAGAGAATATGATGGAAGACGATTTAATAGTATTGGAGCTTGGAAAATTGAATGAAATGGAGATTCTTCTTCAAATGGAGGAGATGAACTTCCTTTCTAATTAAAAGTTTAGTAAATTAAAAAGCTGACTGTTTAGTCAGTTTTTTATTATTAGATTTAAGTAACCTAATTCAATAAAGGTCATTGATTGTATCAAGTTTTTTCTTCAATTGTTTTTTTATTGTTTTTTTGTTTACTATTTCATGTTTTTTTACTTGAATTATCTTTAGACGATAAAAAATTGGAGATAAATCAGATGAAAAAAAATCATAACATTATTGATAAAAATCGAAACAATGGTTTTATAATTCAAGATAGCCAATTGCTTAGTTTTAATTTATTACATATGGTATCGCTAACAAATAATCAACCAATACTAAAGCCAAATACAATAAGCATCCCCAAAAATATTTTTATAATTTTATAAAGTAAATTCTTTTCAATCTTGTCTAAAGTTTTTTTTATCTTTATAAAAAGTAGAGTAGAAACCAAAAGTAAAACAAAAAATATTATTAAATCGGTTCCTGCTTCTAAATTCGGTTCTTTTGTTATAATACTATACAAAAATGTGATGCATGAAAAAGTTGATAAAATAAGCAAGGGTACACAAAAAAATGTTATAATATATCACTTAACATCTTGGTATTTCCTAATATTTTTTTTAACATTATTTTCTAGTACAAATCATTTTTGTTCATCTATACCAATTTTACTATCAGTATGTTTATTATCTTTTCCTTCATCATTTTTTTTCTTTTTTTTAGTCGTATAGATGGTGACAATTATAATTAACACAATGGCTATGATATCAATCAGAAATCCAATATCTATACTATATCATGCTATTTCTATAGGTATAATTCAGAATAATCACATTGTAAAACGTATTAACATATAAAATTGTAATGTCTGCATCGATAGCTCAATTATAACCAAATTTAGAAAAATTTCAAATTTATGAGAATTGAAAAATAGGATTTTAAAACAGGTATAAAGATAATTTTCTGTTATAATTTTAAATGCATATGTATGTAAGTTGTACTTGACTTTTTATATAAAAAATATAATAATATATTACGGGTGTATATAGTTTTTATCTCTTAACCAATTATTATCATGACAAATCCAAATGTTACAAGATGAATTGGTTAAGTAGAGAGATTGAAATTACAAAAACAATCCGAAAGACCATTTCATCAGGATGAACAACAGTTCTATCTTTTTCATCCACCTATGCCTACGGAAAATTGAAAGCAATTGCAACAATTTTTTGATGAAAGAACAGAAATTGAAAATGAAAAATTTAGATTGGTAGAGCAAGAGAGAAAGTTAGTAACCAAATTTGATGATTTAAATGCGGCTCTTAAAAGGGTGTCACAAAAGGAGACTTCTTCAATAGAGGAAGAGAAGAAAAAACAGGAGGAAATGATGGCAATAAAAAAAGAAATTGAAAAGGTTGCTGAAGAACTTATGAAAGTCAGAGAAGAAATAGAAGAGAAGGAAGATGAGATAGATAAAGTTAATGAAAAAATTAATGAGATGATTGAAATTGTGCTTGAAGATGAACATAAATTGAATCAACAAGAGGAGGAGTCGCAAAAGGAAAAGAATGGTAAAAAAGTTGAATTATTAATTACTCAGTTGTAAAAAATAAAAGGGCCTCAATTGAGGCCCTTTTTATGTTAGTTGGCTATTTTATAAGAGCTCATTGATGGTATCAAAAACTTTCTTCTAATTTTTTGTTGTTGTTTATTAGTTCATCAAAAGATTGGTCTTTGCTTTTTGGTATATCATCAATTGGATTGGTATTTATAGGATTATTGTTTATAAAATTATCATCTCATATTTGATTGTCAGAATTTTTTTTAGAGAAATTTTTTATTGTTTTGATTAAGAAATAAAATCATAATATTGTTGAAAAAAATCATAGTAATAATTCTATAAAAGCAGATAATCTAACACTAAAACCTAATTCTTTACATAAAAAAGGTACGCCGCTCCATCATAAAATAATTATTGTATCAGAAATAAGTAAGGCAATAACTATTTTTAGAATTCTATATGATAAATTTTCTTTGTATGAGTCATTTGAAATCTGAAAAAAGATATAGGCTCCTCATATCAATGAAAGACTACCAATTAATAATTCTATACCGGCGGATAATCCTTCATCTAATTCTAACTTATCGCATATGAGAAATCCAATAAATCATCATCAGAAAATTATAGTAGCAGAAATAAACATTATTGAAAATATCCTTATGATTTTGTATAGAAGATTGTCCCTTATTTTATCTAGAGTTTGCTTGTGTTTTATAAAAAATAAAATACATAATCATAGTAAAATGAGAGTTGCTATGAAATAATATAATATTTGAATATCTCCTTTGTTTGCTATAATTTCATATAGTAGGAATCACAAATTACCGATACACAAAATAATACATCCCAAAAGACTAGGTCAGAAAAAAAATGCTTTAAAAATATCTTTAAGATCATTGTATTTTTTGATATTTTTTTGTATATTATTTTCTAGTACAAATCATTTTTGTTCATTTATACCTATTTTACTATCAATATTAGTATTTCTTCAATTATCATTTTTTCTGTTTCTTAAAGTTTTAATGATAGAAAAAATTATAATAAATAGAGTAATAGTGAAATCGAT
>OCTX012281390.1_pt1 | contig 10258 bp, 8 predicted proteins | sample 1539691 | NCBI WGS metagenome assembly OCTX01 (sample SAMN02144231, study PRJEB22623) | gut metagenome | biome: sheep rumen | host: Ovis aries | place: New Zealand | reverse complement strand
GTCTTCAGGTTTGAGATTCTTTTCTTTGATTGTTTGCTGAAACATTCTGCTCATTGCAGATATTAGGAAACCGGCGGTTCCGCAGCATGGGTCAAAAACGCTATCTGTTCTTTTTAAATTAACTAAATCACAGAACAGCTCTGTTATGTGTTTTGGAGTCAGAATAATACCCAGTGACTGGCCGTCATTATCTCCATAGCTCATGAATTCTCCATAGAACCGTCCGAGATAATCTTCAGTTGTTCTAAGATTGGTGATAGGTTTGTAAATATGTTTGTCCAAGAACTCTGCGTAGTATTTCAGTGGTGTCTTCTGAAGTTTTTCGTTTTTCTCATTTAATATTTCGGATGTTTTTATGATTCTGAACTGACTAAGAATCTTTTCTTTTTTCACTTCCGGTGCTACTCGTGAGCGCTCAAGACTTGATTTGATTGCATCGAAGATTTTGTCACCATCCGTCTTTACAGAATCACCTGTGAGGTCTTTGATTGAAAAAGTTCCATGTTTGCTTTCCTGAAGTGCCAAGAGAATTCCGGAAACTACAAGAGGCTTGTCTTTATTTTGGAGATTTCCGTAGTTCCTCAAATCTTCATGCAGTTGCCCGGCATATTTCAGCAGCTTTTCATTTTCTAAATCAGTGTCCGTATCTTCTTTAAGTACTTCTCTGATGTAGTAATCATTAATTGTTTCCAATTTGAAATTGTAGAAGGTTTGAACATCATCAAGTTCTATACAGTATTCTCTGTCATCAACAAACATCGGCGTGATTCGGAAGTCTTTTTTATTTCCAGAGACTCCAAATGCAAAGATTTTTTTGAAACTTGTATTCTTTGCAATATGCTTGGCATACCAAAGCGCGCCATTCATAGCGTAATCCTGGTTTACTTTTTGATTCTCGATTGTAATTACATTGTTTTCTTTGTAACAGTGTTTTGCCGGGTCTGCTTTATCTTCAATAACTAATACAAAATCATCAACAACAGCGACATATTCTGGTCTTCCGCTGTTCTTGGTTCCTTTCTTGCTTGCAGTCTTCAGAGCTTTTTCAATTTCTTTAACTTCACTGCCCTGAGCATCAAAACTAATTCCCGCATCCTTTAGTAGTGCGGCGACATGTAAATCAACATTAGCTTCTTTCATGTTTCCCTCCTGGGACTATGCCCTAATTATAATTTCCGCTGTGGTTATTTCGCCACAAAAAGCCGGCGCTTGCCGGCAAGTTTTTCAATGTTTTATTAGTCCTCTCTCAATTCCGCAGCAATATCGTCTGCATACAGTGAAAAGAAATCGTAAAGCTTCTGCAAATCAGTCTGCGTAAAAGAATTCACTTCAAAATTTGAACCTTTATCTCTCAGAGCTTTTACTAATGTTCGTCCAATGAAAGAGCATGTGGAAATATCTCCAATCGCAGCCTTCAGCTGTTCTTCGTCAGCCTCCATCATCTTTTCCTTTTCCTTTTCTCCAACAAGTACATTAATCGCAATGTCTCCGATTTCCATAAGCTTACGCATCTTTTGAACCTCATTTTCCGCCTGGTCTTCTTCCAGGTTCATGAGCTCCTCGTTGCTGAAGAACAAGTTGATGTTTGCCTTCAGAGCATTTTCTATGCTTTTCCTTCCTTCAGACAGCTTTTTCTTAGCCGCATCCTCCTGAATTTTTTTCTGGAGAGATGCCATCTTGCTTTCCATCCGCCTTAGCTCTTTTGCACTGTATCCAGTGACTTTCTTTTTTGTACTTTTCTTTTTTCTGGGTGTTTCCTTAGTTTCGTTACTCATTTTTTTGTCCTCCTTTTTTCAGATTCACTGTGAAAAATAGCAGAATTTTTTCCTTTTCAAATTTTTCTTCTGGTTTTGTCCCATTTTTTTCAAATTCGCTGTCCAAAATTCGATAACTTTCCTTCTGAGGATTTACAAGTATCAAAACCCCTTAAACACAAAAGGACCGAACCAGTCCATCTATGAAATCGTATGAATGCGCTGTTACACGCTTACGGTGAAAGTCGTATAGCGACTTCCACCTGTAAGCTACAGCTTTTTCTCGATGGACTGGGGTGAATATCTGTGCTCACCACTGTCCAAAAACAATCGACTTTGTTGTTCGGAATTTCATCTTTTTGTGTTGTGAATTTTGCTGTTTTAACCAGGAAGGAGGATAAAAAAATGATTAGCACGGTAATAGTAAAAGCGCTGTCCAGAAAAGCGGCAGCTTCAGTATCCAGGTATAACCATGATGAAAGACACCCCGACCATAAAGACCGGACGGACATTATGGAGGATTATACTTTCAAATCTCCTGCACTCGAAGAGTATGGAGAATGGAAGAAGCTTGATGATTATGAAAACAACAACCAGAAAACAGATACCAAGAATAACACCTGCAGGGAATACATTATTTCCTTGCCGAACTCATGGGCAGGAGATGACCAGAAAATTGACGAACTTAAAGACAGGCTTCTGAACTACATATGTGATGTGACTGGTTTTACCAGAGAAACAATGATGGCAGAAATGGTTTTTCACTACAATCACGCAAAGAATCCAGACCAGGATAATTTTCATGTTCACATGATGGTTGGGGAAAGAGAGCTTGTGAAAGAAAAGCGGCAGAAAGTGTATAAAAGAGATTTCTGGCAGGATAAGACCACCGGGAAGATGTGCAAACCAGGAGCACCAGGAGGAGTATGTGTTCACAAAAAAGGAGACTTGAAATTTGATAAGCTTGGAAATCCAGAATATGAATCTAATGGGCAAACACATTTATCCGTTAAAAATGAAGTTTTTAAAGATAAGGTATTCTTGGAAGATATGAAATATCAAGTTAAAGAAATCTTTGAAACTCTGGACAATACTCAGAAGATGACTGTCGGCAAAAAAACACCATACAGTGTTCCGCTCATTGATTATACTGACCAGGAAATGAGACTTAATCCTGATAGAGTCGCCGTCATCAAAGAAATCAACATGGGCCGTCGAGTGATAAATAATAATCTTTCTGATGGAGTAAAAAGTGGAGCGATTACAAAACAGGAAGCTCAGAACATGGCGGATAAATATAAGTCAGACATTGCAGTTGTAAAATCTACCAGGGGAAAGGACCAGGGAAAACTGTCATACTTAGAAGAAATCAGAGATGTAACGTTTACTCATGCAATGAGAATCCATGACTGGGTATACGAAAAAATTGAGGAGCTTAGAAATGCATTCGCTCATGTATTTGGAAGAGATGACTCAGTGGAGAGGACCAGGTCATTTCATAGATGATAATCCAGAAAAACAACAAACCCCTAGCCGTGTAATCGGTCAGGGGGATTTTTTTGTAAACATCATAATTTGATAGCAAAAATATCATCAAAACAAAGAAACAGGTCATAAAATCGCAGAAATAATAATCAAAACTGTGAAATTATGACATCTTTCAAAATCCGGGAAAATCTTCGATATGTTTCCTCTTGATAACAATTAAAGCACAAAAAAAAGCACCCGTGAAGGATTGGCAGCCAGAACGGAGTGCTGAGTTAATTGTTACAAAAGAGATATATCAAAAATAATTCCAATAAACAAAAATTTTTCATCTTTTTTGTAATGTTGCTCAGCCCCAAGTTCCGGAACCTTCACAAGCGGCTCCGGTTTTTTTTGTGGGGAGGTGTATATGAACAAAACAACAGAACAGATGAATCGAGAGTTTTATAACTCATTACCTAAAAATGCAGCACAATTTGTTGCATATAAAAAAGTTACAGGTTTCAGCAAAAAGAAACATACGGAGATATTCTCATGGAATGAACGAGTTGTTCAGCCTTGGACGCTCAGCGGTGACAATCACATTGCTGAGTTAATGAGTAAGAATAAATCTTACAGAAGCACTTATATTTCCTTGGCTCAGTATTATGGTGGAAATGGTACGAAGAGAAAGATAAAAGAAGGAAGACTGTCGCCAGCTTTCGATGACAGTAGGCCGACCGTTTCACGCAGCATAGCGAGTATTCATTCAATTGACCGCATTGTTATTGATATTGACCCTGGGAATCATTTCATTTCTTTTAATGATGGCCAAATCAGGCTTATTACTGATATTGTCAGTGATTATCATATAATTCCGGATTTTATTATTTCGTCTGGGCATGGAATCCAGATTGTTTTCCTATTCGTTCCTGTTTCATATGTTACGAAACGTTTTTCTCGTAAGTACGATGAAGTTGTAGCTTCAATCAGTGAAGAACTTTCTTCTATGCTTTCAGAGTATCTTGATGTGCAAATTGACCGTCTGAAAGTTAATTCAGTTTATCGTCTCCCTGGTTCTTATAACTACACTGCTGGAACCAAAGCGAATGTCATTGTTAGTAATTTTTCTGAGGATGCAGTACGCAAGACTTTTAATGACTTTTGTGATGCGGTGGCTGTTCCTGTTTTTCAAAACGGACTTCATGCACCAAAGAACATAAAAAAAGCGGCAGATGATGAGTTTACCGCTGCTAAGGAAAGAGTCTCGGAATCAAACGAGAAGTTTTTACAGAAAATGACCCATGATTACAAAGTCATGGCAATGTACATCAGCAAAGAGGCGAGTGAACCTGTCGGCTGGCGAAATACATTGTTGTACTGTTACGCACGAAACATAATGCAGGCAGTCAGCAACCGCCATGTTGTGCTTTCGTGTGCTCTAAACATTAATGAGTCATGCGAACGTCCACTTTCTGAATCGGAAGTAAGAATCATCTGCCGCCACGCTGAAACTGACTATAAAAAGAATCCAAGAGTTTACTCTTTTGAAAGCCAGCTCAATTGGCTAAAGAAACATAGCAGAGTTTTTCGTGGAATTCCAACAGATAGATTTTTCCTTCCAATTGATGAAGCTCATCGGCAAGAACATAAAAAGCAAAGCATTCAAAAAGCACACAAAGCCGAAACGGAAAGAAGAAAAGAAGACCGGCGACAAAGTAAAGCTGAGAAAATTGAAGAGGTGAAGCTTCTTTATTCAGAAGGTAAAAACGTTATGGACATTCATAATCTTACTGGTTTTTCCAGAACTACCATTTATAAGTATTTGAATCTTCAAGATTAAAAAAAGTGTTCAAAAAATGGCGATACTATAACCAAGAGAGTATATAAAGTATTTAGGGAAATGGGGGCCTAGGGGGAAAACCCTTTTTTGCTTCTTCGGAATCTGTAAAAAAGATAGGTACTAAGACCTATCCTTGAGTTTGCTATAGATGATTCAGAAGTTTTCACTGTTTTGGCTACTGTTCTCGATTTTCGCATTTAGATAAATCAATTCCAGCTTCTTTCATTTCTTGTTGAATCCTCACTGTGTAAAACACACTGACGTCTTCAGCAATGTATTGTAATAGATTTTTTAATTTTTCGTTTCGTTTTGTTAGATTGAGAATTGTTTGTTCATAATCTTTCACAGTTGCTTTAATCACTTCTTCGTTAGCTTCCAAATGTCTATCAAGCTCTTCTTTACCGTCCATAAATACCTCCTTTTTTCCGAAAAATATCAAAGATTTTGGCTATACCAGATGTTTATTTTTCGAAAGGACTCCAGTAACAATACCCAGAAATACAAAAACTAACTGGAATCACACGCCCAACTATTTATAAATACATCGGTCTGCCAGATTAAAAAAGTGTTCAAAAAATGGCGATACTATAACCAAGAGAGTATAAGTAGTATTTAGGAAAAAGGGGGCCTAGGGGGAAAAAACCTTTTTTGTCCTTCCGGAATTCATAAAAAAGAGAAGATTACTCTTCTCCGTCTTTTTGAGCAAGATAAACGACATTACCATCAAGATAAATAATTATGCCTTCTCTTGAAAGCTCTTCAAAGCACTCATCATATTCGTGTTTTTTGAAGTCAAAGTCGTGAGGCAGAACAAATTCTTTTTGATTTTTCTTATAAGCCCGCATTATTTGCTGTTTAAGTCGGTCTTTGCGGGCAGCACTTATTGCTTCTTCCTGACGGCTTCCTACAAGCAGTTTTGTCATAGCATGGTCATCAGATTCTCGGTAGATTTCAGCTAAGTCAGACTGTGTTATGAGGTCTTTCATAGCCAAGTTGGCCTTTCTCATATTGTCTCTGAGGGAAAGCTCAGAGTAAACTTTCATAATCATTTCGTCATCCTGGTGTCCAAAGTAAGAGCAAACATCTTCTGCACTCAGTCGCATATCTTTCAGCAGGAAGGTAACTGCTGCGTGTCTCCACATCTGCGGATTTGAATAAGGGATTTGTAATTCAGAGGAAATTTTTGCTAGTTCATTTCTGATGTATTCATGTTTCTGATACTCCCCAGATGCAAGCTTACCTCCGGTCCTAGGAAAGACAAATCCTTCCTGGATATTACTTCCCGCAAACTCAAACTCATAGGCTTCCAGATAATCCCGTAAAAGTGAGCGGTAAGCGCCAAGCATTGTTAAAATCCGGCGGCTTTGGCCATTCTTAGTTTTATACAAGCCTTGCTTGGTCCTGGAAATGGCATCTTTTCTTCTTTCGTTTTGTGTGATTGCATTTAGTACTTCTATTTCACCCATATTTTTCGCAGCGGAAAAGTTAACGTTTTTCCATTGAATAGCAATGATTTCTTCAACGCGAAGACCAGTGAAAAATAAAACCTGAAAAAAGGTGTACCAGTAGAAACTTCGGAAAGCTCCAAGTCCTCCAGGCTGGTTTTGGTAATACTGTTTAATTTTTTCGAGTTCTGCGATTCCGTACCAATTCCGGATTGCCGCACCTTCTGAAAGCTGCTTCGTTTTAGTGTTAGCAAATCTTATCATCATCCGGTCAAAAAGCTCATCATCCCGGATGTCACCAGTGTCATACAGGTAGCGAAGGGCTCCTTTAAGCATGCTTTTGAGTCGCTTCACTGTGCGGCCGGAAAGCTCTTTGTGCTTTTCTTTACTTGGTCCATCCATGAACTTTATCCACCTGGAGATATCTGAAGAGTCTAAATCACGAATCTTTGTACTGAGGATGTCTTCAGGGGTGTGATAATCCCTTATGGCCCTAACATCCGTGTATTTGCTCTTATAGGATTCTCTCTTTTTACGTGGATTGTCCATTTCGGCTTTTAAGGAGTCTAAGTAGTCGCTCAGAGCTTGATACACCGTTTTAGTCTTGATGCGGCTTCTTTTTTTAGCCTGTTCTTCTTTTGCCGTAGCTTTAGCTGCTTTCATCAGCTCAGCTCGCCGCTTTCTCCCGGCAGCTATCGCATCATCAAGATTTTCACCATATATCCAAGCTGTTGAAGTGACTTTTGTTGTTCCTGGCGGCGCATATTGCATTTTTACCCGAAATTCGCCGCTTTCCGGGTTCTTTTCAACCATCTTGAGGCCAGTAACAGCTGGCTTCTTTACAGAAATCCAGTTCTTAGTCATACTCTATCCTCACTTTCTGGGCTAATGAATTTAGGCTAATTTTAGCTCAAAAAAGTAGGCTAAAGCAATAAAAAACCCGCTATTTAAGCGGATTTCTTTATTCAGCGCAGGAACAGGGATACTGCGCAATAAATGCTAATAGAATGATTAATAAGCCATATACGCTATTTCAGGCTAATAAAAGTAGGCTAAAATGGTGCAAAACAACTTGTTCTTTTGGGTTTTCGGAGAAAGTCTCAGGATAAAGGGTTCTGCGCCTTCAAGAACTTAAATAAGCTGAGCAGTAGGTTTTTGACAAGAAGTGATTATTTTGAATTATTTAACTAAAGAGGGTATGGTATTGGTACTGAGTCATAGAAAGAGGTAAATGAAATGGAAAACGTGGAACATAAAATTAGTGCATTTGTAAAAACAGTGATAGAGGAGCATCCTGAAGTTTTTAAGGACGTGAAACCCGGTGAAGAATACAAAGCCGTTGAAAATTGGCTTAGGGATTTAGGTGAAAAAGATTTTAAGGATGACCCGGAATTGAAAAAGTTGATGTCTCTCATGGCGAATATTGTCAAAAAATAATAATTTCCCGTGGTCATCTCAGCCGTTTATTTCTCAAATAACCGTTTTATTTATAGTTGGTCGAGATAATCAAATTTAAAAGCCGCACATGCCCATGACCATCAAAAAACCGCATTCTTATGCGAAAATTTGACATTTCAAAATTATTAACTCTCAAAATGTCGAAAAATGGCTTATTTATGCGGTTTTTTGAACTTTTTTAATTATTGCTGATAAAATCCGCCCGGATTTCTGACTTGGAAAAACAGATTTAATATCAAAAATACTATCTAATTTGAAATCTCTTCCCGGGAAGAAATTTCATTTTTGATGAAAAAATATCTAATTTGAAATTTGGTCCCGGGACCAAATTTGGCATTTGATATAAATTTGTCAGTTTTTGGCTAATCCTCAAAAAAAGGAAAACATAAGTTACGAGAATTTATATAGCTTGTATTTCGAGAGAATTTTGTTTTCTCTCTCTTTTGCGTAGTCTTCCATAAACTGCCAATCTGGTTCTCCAGACGATGTAATTGGAAGCAAGATGTGCTGTTGTTTTATTCTGTTTTGGCTAAACTTATAACCGTAACTATATTTGTTAGAACAACAATTATCTATCACTGTTTTAAGAAACAAACCTGTATACCTATTCATTTCTTTGCCTATGATAATAAGCTTCTCGACATGGTCAGTTGCGATAAAATCATTGTTTTGGTACATGATGCTACCTATTGCTGCAGAATCTACAGTAAGGCATTTTCCATTTTCAGTAGGATTGTTTTTATAAAAGTCATCATATCCATTGTTGGAAGCAGAGCAGGTGACTCTTGGTGTATCCCCGTACTGTAATAGTGATTCTGGTTTTGTGGTAATTGTTCCCATTACCTCAAATACATCGCAAATTTTAAACTCTTTCCATTCTCTATCTGTTAGTTTCAGCATATTTTCCCTCCTGTTTACGGCGGGAAAGATAGCTAAAATAAAAAGCCCCGAAGGGCTTAATATTATGATTCGAGATATTTGATGTATTGAGTGTATTTATCAATCATAAGGTTTTTAACATATTGTTCCATATAGCTATAATCGGGACTTCTTGTTTGATTTATAGGTAACATGATTTTGAGCGTTTTTGCTCTGTTGTCGTTAATTGAACGTCCGTGGCTGAATAGAATCCGTTGTTTAGAAATACAACCAGAAATAAATATTAGTGAAAACTCATTGATTTTTTGATTAGCCTTTAATGATTTGCAATGGCTATCTAACATGTAATCAGCTGGTTGATAATAACTTAGACCAACACCTCCATCACCATCACAATTTAGTGAGATGGTTCCAGAAGGGAAAATGGTTTTATTCTGGGATACGAAATTTTTAAGTCCATTGTTGTTGTTTTTTGCGGAAATCAATGGAATATCTCCAGGAATAAGTAAGTTCATTTTATTTTGATTGCCTTTTGATATAGAAAATAAATCACTCATTCTAAATGATTCCCAGTTTTTATCTTCTGCGGATGGTATAGCTTTTTTATTTCCGAGAGAGTCGAGTTTGTTTTTTAAGTATTCAATTTGAGCTTTATTCTGAATGTCTTGTCTTTCTCTTACGTAGTCTTCCATAAACTGCCAATCAGGCTCTCCGTTATGATTTATTGGCAACATAATTGACATGTTTTTTGCTCTGGCAGTTCCAAGTTTTCGTGAATAATTGAAACATTCTTTCTGTTTGGAAATAACAACTATTATGAATAGATAAACATATCTGTTTCCGTTGTTTATTAATTTGAATTTTCTACAGTCATTTCCGAGTAGTGATGGATAATCATGATAAAAGGCTTCACCTACAGCGCCATTTCTGTTTATTGATATATATTTTTTATCCAGAGTTTCGTTTGTATTTGAAACAAAATATCCGATTCCATTGTTTTTTGTTCCAGAAGTAATGTAAGGAGTGTCTCCTGGAATTCGCTCTTTGTCATAGATATCTTTACCAGAAGTGATGTTTCCTAAGAGTGACAGCTTAAATGCTTTCCAATTTCTATCTTTAAGACTTAGCATAATCAATTATCCTCAAATAAGTAGCCTCTGCCGTGGCTAATCATATTGAATTCAAAGGTTAGATAGTCAGCGATGGTCTTATCAAAATCGGCATCTGACGGAATGTCATCATTGAAATAATAGAAGCTGTGAAGCCATTCATCATCTGCCTCAACAGTAGACTTAACAATAAACTTAGAACCACCTTCGTCTTTGTCATTCCAGACATCCAAAAGGTGCTGTTTCTTATCTTTTGCTTCTTCTGTTTCAATGAGTCCAATATGAGGAGCTACTTTGAAACCATCA
>OCTX012160239.1_pt1 | contig 10259 bp, 12 predicted proteins | sample 1539691 | NCBI WGS metagenome assembly OCTX01 (sample SAMN02144231, study PRJEB22623) | gut metagenome | biome: sheep rumen | host: Ovis aries | place: New Zealand | reverse complement strand
CCGTATAGTCTATTGCCCTTTTTGGCAGTTTTAGCTTTTTTTGCACATCAAAAGGTGCCTGTTCATAAATATTCAGTGAAATACTACTATATATTTGTTAACATTTCAATGTTTTGATTATGATATGAACGGATTATAAGAAATTTAAAAAAATTCCTCTTGACTTGTAGTGGTTAGGATGGTAATATCATCAAGCGGCTTGCGAAACACATTGCAAGCGCAGAAATGAATATGGATGATTAGCTCAGCTGGCAGAGCACCTGACTCTTAATCAGGGTGTCCAGGGTTCGAACCCCTGATCATCCACCAAAAGCCTTGGAATCACTGGACTCCAAGGCTTTTTACTTTCCTCAACGCCTGCCGTAGGCAAGCAATTATCACTTATTTATCACTATTGACGATTTGGGTTCGATGATACGTAGCAGTTCGAATCGTATATGATACACCAGAACTGACCTATTCGAACTTTTACTTCTATCGCGGCGGATTCGCCGTGAGAGTACAGCTGAATAAGGTAAATTGAAAAAAGGCTGAAGCCGTTTTTTCGTTGAATTTAAAAAGTGGCACATACATGCCACTTTTTCAGCACGCCTCCCTTTTTTACTGCGTTTCGTCAGTTTCAATAGTCATCTCCGGATTAACTATAGAACTCAGATATTCACTAGCTTATATTTTTATTTCTTCATACTGATTCAGTTTTTTCAGATTATTGTCATCTTCAAACACCAACACGTCCGTAATATAATCAATGTATTCAGGAGTGCCTGTCTCTTATTAATAATTCGCCCAAATATGGTTCAAGAGATGCATTGCTGCAATGTTTTCATCATCACCCTCTATTGTTAATTTGATCAGATCGCCCTGTTTGATGCCCAGTCTGAGTACTGAGAAAAGTCCCTTGGCATTTGCATTCTGATCCCCCTTATATAAGGTGATTTCGGATCTATATTGCTGAGCTTCTTTGGTCAGAGAGCCTGCATATCTGGCATGTATGACCGGGGTCTTGATAGTATAAAACAGTGTACGCATGTTGTTTCCTCCTATGATTTGTACAACTCCTTTTCCGGATCGCCAGTATATTACTTCTGCAAATAACAAATTGGAAACAGTTAATCTTTGTATTACAACAAGCATTTACTTGTTATATAATGATGCAAATATACTATTCAGTACCAAGAAAACGGAGGTTTGCAGCATGACAAATAGCGAAATCGCATTTATGGCATTGGCAGAGGAACTGAATTTTACGCGTGCTGCAGAGCGTATTTTCATGTCGCAACAAGGTCTCAGCGATCATATCAAACGGCTTGAAGCGGAATACGACACGCAGCTTGTCACCAGAAGGCCGGAAGTTACTCTTACTGATTCAGGCGCCGTTGTATACAATATGCTTTTGACAAAAAAAGTAATGGAGCTTGATGTTCACCGCATGATCGCAGACATCAATCACGGGAATATAGGTGATGTCAGGATCGGTATCTCATCTTCAAGGACCGGAATATTCACAGGAAAAATCATAAGCAGGTTCTATGAGTTGCATCCTAAGATCCACCTTAACATAGTAAGCGGCATGACAGCATCTCTGATGCAGATGCTGTACGAGGGGAAACTGGATTTTGTGATCGGAGTAAATCCTCCGCAGATCAAGGGGCTTCATATTGAACAATTATTTGATGATAAGCTGTATATTGCAGTTCCTAAGCACATTGCCGTAGAGCGGACAGGTAACGCTGAGTGTGTGGATATCCGTTCTTATCAGGATCTTCCTTTTATAAGAGATCTGCAGGAAAGCAATTTAGGGTACGAGCTGGACCGTTTTCTGGCTAAACAGAACATTTCGCTCAATACGATCATAAACTCAAACGATTACAATGAAAAGGCTGAGCTATGTGTTGTTCTTGACGCAGCGATGTTCTGCACCAAGACCTTTACATGCTCGATGGCACGTAAAAGTCTGGGAGAAAAACTGCAGATATTGGAGATAGACGGACTCAATTATTCTGTTACTGTATGTCTGATCACATCCGGACAGCGGGCTTATCCGAAATGTGTAACAGATATGATTGAGATCTCAAGAGATTCGATCAGGCAGTTCTATGATGAGAATATCGTATCGAATCAAATGTAAAAGACTCCGGGCCAAGTCCCAGAGTCTTTTTGTGTTCTCAGATTGCTTTTATTTGATTTGGATCACTCTTCGTCTTTTTTATATTCCAGAATGTCTCCCGGCTGGCAGTCCAGCGCTTTGCAAATGCTGTCCAGAGTGGTAAATCGCACTCCGTTTACCTTACCGGTCTTTATTTTTGAAAGATTGACGTTGGAGATGCCGACTTTTTCTGCAAGCTCGTTCAGGGACATCTTGCGGTCGGCCATCATTCTGTCGAGTCTCTAAAATCTTTCTCTGCGAGATGTCTCCTTTATAGAAGTGCGTGTACAGGGGCGGTTTTGAGTACTGATTGATATGCTCGTACGACAATTATAAAGAGACCTATGGAGAATATGAGCTCGTTATATATCGGGATCAAACCAGTCCTCGCATTATAGTATACATGGAGAAAGATGGGACCTTCATCGCTATAAATGGACAGCTTTCTATGGATCAAATCCACCGAATCATAGACAGCTTCGTTATCGATAACAGTATATAAAAGGCATTTTATCTTAACAAATATCGGGGATATTGCTATCCCCGTTGTTGTTATATAAATGCTATTCCGGCAGCGGATCATCTTGCATCTCTATTATTTCGGATATCTTTAACGGGATCGTGCATCCTGATACCAACCCTTTCAATAGCAAGCTGCGTCAGTTTTTCAAGAGCCTTGCCCCAGGCTTCCGCCCAGGTCTCCCTATTTCTGTCGCTGAGAAGTCTGCACATTTCTGTAATAACTGCGATTGCTCTTATAAGAATGCTGTTATACTTCTCAGGATCACTCTTTCCTCCTGACTCCTGTAATGACTCTGCAGCCGGCTTGGAAATCAGTTCATGCTTAGCTGTCATGAGACTTTCTTTCGGTGCTCCTCTCTTGACTGCGATATCCACCTGATCATTCCACCTCTTACGAAGCACATTGGTATCTCGGATCTCTTTTGCCTTCGGATTGTTCTTGCCGATCTTTTTAGTCGCCAGGTATGGACTGTTCTTCGGAAACATCTGCAGTTGCTGGTCCTCTCTCAGCGGCTCATTGATCTTGTCTGTGAAGAACTTTTTCGCCTGCTCGGTGAAACTTTTCTGCTTGAAAATAGACTTCTTTTTGTCGAAAAGATGCTGCTCATAGATTTCGCCCTTCGGCACCATCGTGTATCCGGGCATCAGTTTTCCGTCAATAGTAGCCTCCTTTTTTGTCCTAAGATGTCTGCCATCAGGATCGAAAAACATGTTGCGCGATGCGATTTTTTTTATCGGTTCTTCCAGTTTTTCGCGCTCTGAATAGATCAGATGGATGTGATAATTCGTCCTATCATGGTTGTGATGGAGCGCCGCGACGCACTCAACACCGTATTCCTTTTTGAAGGATTCAACAAAAAATCTTAGCAGTTCATTCGGATCAATTCCCTCTTTGTAATAGACTTCCGGCAGAGCGATGATGAATTCTCTCGCCTCGATGCAGGTGCCTTCAGTGCCGGATCTGAAAAAGTCATCGCGGTTTTCTTTCGCAAGCGCTCTCCAGTATTCCCTCGGCTGGGTCTCGTATGTCGCATAAAGGTGCTCCTGTTTTGCCTCGCTGCTGATATAACTGATCCTTCCCATAACGTTATGCAGTTTTTCATGTCGTATATAGCTAACTCGTTTCATAAATATTCTCCTTTGTAGTTCATTTGTTTTTCAGATTCTGTTTTTTTCATCGCTATCAACATTCGATCCGGGGATGATAGCAGTCGCGGCCGTGGAGCTTGTGGGTAACCGGACTCGCCGCAGGGCTGTGTATAAGTACGTGGGCAGCATATCCCTTCCTAGAGCTGTCCATGTACTTATGCATGGTTCTGCTCCGGTTATCCACAAATCCATGGCCGTTATTGCGCCGTCACTTGCAGACGGCACCGCCCCTGCGAGGCGAAATACACAGAGTACGAACCGTCAGGTTTGTGCGATGGGTGTATTTCGCTCTCAATCGGCGAGGCCTTATATAAGGTGATTTATTTACTTACTTCCTGTACTGCCCGAAGAAGGAGTCACTGTTGCTCCTGTCCGCATGCTCCCTATATGCTCCTCTATGGCTCCTCTCTGCGTACTCCTGCATGACACCTGCTGTGTGCTCATGTGCGTCATGATGTGTGTTCTCCTGCCGATGCCTCCGACAAGACAGCAAGATGGCAACTTGGCAACTTGGCAATGCTGTAATAGTTCAGGAAAGATGGACGGCAGACAGCATCCTTTGCAAGGTTGCCGCCTTGCCATCTTGCCATCTTCCTCCTGGCGCTAGATCGCATAGCCCGTTAACCATCTGTCGGCCTCTTTGTGTGATTCGATCCCAAGATCCTTCATGGCATTGCGCAATGTCTTCTCAGCGATCTTCTGCTCCTTTGCCTTCTCCATCAGCACCGTGCTCGGTATATACTCACCGGGAGCAGGGAGCTCTGCCGCAAGGAACTCTTTTGCCTCTATGGTCTTCTGTCCTTTGATGCTTGTGCTCTGCAGGAGTTCCTCGGCCGTGATGTTATAGGTGCCTTCCCATTCGAAGCCTCTCTCCCTGCTCAGACGGAATGCTACCGGATCCGGCGGATAAGTCAGTGAACACTTTGTTGATGCAAGCACCCTAAGGTCTTTGTCCCTCGGTGACTCCGCGCACAGGATCACGCTGCGTGCCGCAGCGGTAAAATCCATTGACCCAAGTCCTTTGTACTCCGGCTTAGCTGTCTCCTTCTTATTCAGATGGCCGACCAGTACCATGCCGCATCTATTTTCATAAGCGATATCTCCAAGATGCTTCAGTCTTGGTCTGACCTCATTGGCTCTGTTCATATCCACTTTTTCTCCGAGATATGCCTGGAGTGGGTCAAGGACCACGAGCCCAGCCTTTGTTTCTCTGATCGCCCAGACCAGTCTCTCGTCTGTCATGCTCAGCATCTTATCTCGGTCATCGATGACCGAGACTCTGCTGCAATCCGCACCTGCAGCTTCGAGTCTTGGCTTGACAGTATCCGCGAGACCGTCCTCCGCCGTCTGGTAGATGACATTGATAGGCTCTCTGATCATCGAGCTCCCCGGCGGTTCAAGCATGCCTCTTCCTGTCGTGAATGCTGCGATCAGGTTGAGCATCGCCATGGTCTTTCCCTTTCCCGGGTCTCCCTGAAGGATCGTAAGCTTGCCTATCGGGATATACCCTTCCCAGAGCCATTCGACTTCCTCGGCTACGACGTCTTCCATGTTTATAAGTCTGTAATTATTGTCTTCCATTCTCTAACCTCCATAGTTATTTGCGTTGTTTGGGTGCCCCTTCAGAAAGTGCCTTTTCAGAGGCGTGTTTTCGAAAAAACTGCGAGCTATCCAGGCTTTTCTGTTCTTAGTTTTTCTCATCGATGCTTGCATCCCTTGCCGGACGTTTTCCCATCCTGTACGGCCATAGCGGGCACCATTCTATCGGGCACAGCCTTACTTCCTTCTTCTCACCGCAGCTGCAGTCGATGCACTTGGCTCGTATCGCTTTTATGGGTGTCAATTTCTTTTCATCCATGCCTATCTCACCTCCCTGTCCCATCTGCCTCTGTTGCTGCATTTGATCTCTGCCGCAGGGATCACACCGGTAGTAGTGTCCATGAAGTACTTCTCGACTACATCGACATCCACCAGATACTTGTTCCCTGCCTTAGCGCTTGGGATGATCCCCTGTTTGACCATCTCCCTCAGCAGATTCCTCGTGATTGCCGTCTCAGGGTCTCTCGCTCTGAGTTCCTCGTAGGCCTTGTTAATAGTGCGTAAAGTCATATGGTTACCTCCTTATCTCTTACGCAGTGAAAGCTGATAAGGCAGGCTATTTTGAAAACGAAAAAAGCCGGCCTACATGACCGGTTCTGATTCCACGACAAACCATCTGTGATTGTTCATAATGGATCAAAATTGATCATGTAAGCCGGCTACAATTTTTGTAAACGGAAAAAGTGATAAGTATTGCTGCTTCCCCTTATCCGGGTGTCCGGGCTCCTTCCCGGGAACATTATCAGGCAGGAGTGAGCTCTCTCCCTCATAGGCCCCTAGCCTCCCGAAGGATCTCTTCGGGCCGCCCCATTTTTAAACATGTCAAGACGGAAGTATCATTATCTCCGGGGACTGTCATCGCACATTGAAGGTGCCACCTTCCTTTTGGACCCATAGTGTTATCGCTCGCCCTTGCAACAAGGGGTCGTGGCGCACCGGTCCTGCATGCTCACGGTTTCCCGATATCCCAGAAAAAGTACCTGATAATGGTGGTATTTAATTGTCATCTGAAGATAGTCTTCTGTTGACACTTCCCGAAGAAAGTGCCGCAGAATAACATAACTGCATATTTGTGTCAGGCATTTCCAAGTGCCATAATATGCAGAGACAGGCGCTTGTTCGGATATAAAAGAAGAAAAACAAAGGAATATTTTCCGAACAAACGTTTGTATTTATTATACGAAGATGCTATAATCTTGTCAACAGCTCATCGTTGCTGCTGCCATTACTGTAATGAAAGGATGTTTTATGCCTAAAAAGCCAGTAAAAGAAACGATCCACGCCAAAGGGATCGATATAGGAATCTACACTACGGATTTCGAAAATGAATTTATTTCATTGACCGACATTGCTAGATATAGGAGTGATAATCCGACTGCAGTTCTGCAGAACTGGATGAGAAATCGTGATGTAATAGAGTATCTCGGGCTGTGGGAAACACTGCACAATCCGGATTTTAAACACCTCGAATTCGAGGTGTTTAGAAGTGAGGCTGGCTCAAACGCTTTTGCTCTCGGTCCGCAGAAGTGGATTCGTGAAACAAATGCAATTGGGATGGTTTCAAAGTCCGGACGGTACGGCGGTACTTATGCGCATGTAGATATCGCCATGTCTTTTGCAACATGGATCTCACCAGAATTCCAGCTACTTATTATGAAAGACTATCGAAGACTCAAAGTCGACGAGAGCAGTCGATTGTCTTTATCATGGAACCTAAATCGCGAGATCAGCAAGCTGAATTACCGTATACATACAGATGCAATCAAAGACAATCTCATCCCTGCGGATCTGACCGCAGAGCAGATAGCTTTTACATATGCAAGTGAAGCCGATGTGCTCAATATGGCTCTGTTTGGTAAAACCGCACGTATGTGGAGAAATGAGAACCCGGGCAGCAAAGGAAACATTCGCGATTACGCCACTATCAGCCAGCTGCTCGTACTGTCCAACATGGAAAGCTATAACGCGATCCTCATTGAGCAAGGGAAAAGTCAGTCTGAAAGGCTCGTTCTGCTTAGAAAAATGGCTGTAAATCAGATGCGAACATTGGCATCACTGGATATGTCAAGCCTACCACTGCTTGAAGATAGCAGTTATCTTGATCAGCTAAAAGAAAAGGCAGCAGAAGGCAAGTTGATGCTCGATAAATAATCACAGTTCATAACGATCCGGGTTTGTAACGATCCGGCCGTGATGATAAAATCATTCACAGAATTTGGTTTCGAGGAGGTGGTCATAAACACATCTACGCTACGTATCATCTGAATCTAACGAATTACATGTACCTGCGTTTTTTATTTACAGTTAGGAGATGATACTATGGCAAAGAAAACAAATTGTGTGATCAATGGAAAATCGTATTACAGAATCTACCGCAAAGTCGGCATGAAGTTGAACAAAGACGGCATATGGGTAGACGACAGAAGAGCATTCTATGGCAGCTGCAAAAGCGAAGCTGAGCAGAAATACAAGGACTATCTTGATCTTCGCGCAAAAGGCATATCTGAAGACAAAAGATGCCTTGGCGAGATGATCGATCAATGGAAGGAAGAGGTATTCAAGAAATCGTCTGATTTTGCGAATTCCACTAAGGTCAAATATCTGGCCGCCTACGAATCCATAATTCAGTCATCCAGGCTTATGGGGCTCCCGCCTTCGCAGACCACAGCAATGGATATGCAAATTCTGTTCAACTCATCAGATGCATGCTATACCACACTGAGAGCGGCATATAACTTTCTTAAGCACTTTTATCGTTACGCCGAGCTGAACGGCTGGTGTCGAAACATCACCGCAAGTATCGAGATTCCGAAAAAGCGTAAGAGAGCAGCCGCCGGGCAGGATATAGAAGTATGGGAGGATGAAGAGATCCAGGCTGTAGCTGACGAGTTCATCGGAACCACCATGCGCCTGCTCATCCTGCTCGCTGTTAATACCGGCCTCAGGTTCGGAGAGATACTGGCATTGTCATACGACGACATTCAGGGGAATATGCTTTATGTTACAAAGCAGTTATCTGAAATAGCGCCTATAGAAGATGATGCATTTCATTCGCTCCATATTACCGAGACCAAGACTACCGGCAGCAACAGGGTCGTCCCTCTTTCCAAGGCTCTTCTTGAAGAGATCGAGGAGCACAAGAGAATTCAACTCGCCGAAATGGAAGAGAATGGATATGAGACAAACTATCTTTTTACAACATCAAATGGCACTTTCTACTATCAGCGAAATATCCGCAGAGCTATAGAAAGAGCATGTGACAGGATAGGTGTCGATTACCATAAGTTTCATGCTTTCAGACATACTTTCGGTACAAACCTCAGCAGAGCAGGGATCCAGCTTGAAGAAACTTCAAAGCTTATGGGACATGCGGACGTTACAACAACGGCAAAATACTATGTCGATGTCAACGCACAGAGGAAGCTGGAAGCTGTCGAAAAGATAGCCGGCTATACACTCGGAAATAAGTGATTATAGGGTGCGGGTAACAATGGACCCGGAATGACCGGAAAAAGACTTATCACTCCGAAAATAGAGCTTATCACTTTTTTATCACAAAAGTTATAGGTCGGCGTTAGATGTAATACGAAGTGGTCGAAGATGTCAGAGATCATCACAAGCGGTGATCTCTGATATCTGAGGATTTTACAAAAAATAGTAAATTATCAGAAGATATAAAGTGGTTTCCAGACCGGCAGGGTGTCCAGGGTTCGAACCCCTGATCATCCACCACAGAGAATCCTCAACCTCAGTAATTGCAACGGGTTGAGGATTTTTCTTTTTCTTCAGAAACAGCCATATCTGCGTATTTGCCCACATTTTTGCCCACAAGTTAGTGGGCAAGGCCTTTCTCCAGAAGATCCACAGCCCTTTTGCGAGTCTTCTCATTCACATGGGCATAGGTATTCAGCGTGATGCTTATGTCTGAATGTCCCATAAGTTCCTGTACGTCCTTGAAGTTTGCTCCGTTTGCAATCATATTTGAGCCATAGGTGTGGCGAAGTCCATGCATATGGAATGGTATAGTCTTCAAATTGTTTTGAACGACCTTATTACAGTTCTTGAGCGTCTGGATTGTGACCATTTCCCCATCCGCCTTTCTGCAAACGAATTCCAGAGGCAATAGTTTCATTTTCTTATCCGCTTCTTCAAGGAGTTTACCGTGCCCTACCCTGCTGCCGATAATTCCGGTCTCAGTATGGATATCCGTAAATATCATATTGTGTTGCCTGCCCTTGATGCTCTGGATCTGACAGTAATGTTTCTGGTAAAGCTCGCCGTACAACTTCCTGTCACGCTCTTGCTGTGCCTTAGCCTCTGTAAGTATGCCTGCAAGGGTTTCACCGAAATCAACAATTCTCTGCTTGCCGTTCTTCGGCACTTTGAGTTCCCAGCACTTTGTTCCGGTATCCTTGAACATCGATCGTCTGACAACGAGCCTGCGACCCGGGATATCTACATCGTCCCAGCACAGTCCGGCAATTTCTCCGGCGCGGAGTCCTGTGTAGTAAGAGATCTGCACGGGTAGCACCATATACTTGTAATCATCTCCATAGCTGTTCTTATGAGTACTGAGGAATTCTATGACTTTCCTGTATTCATCATGCGTGATTGTCTCGATCGTCTCTGACTCATCGCCAAAAATATCCGTCTCCCTTGGCTTCTTTCGTTTCTTCACATGCTGCATCGGGCTGGACTTCAGATACTCTTTCGGATAAACGGCATACTTGAATATCCCATTCAGGACCACGAATTCTTCCTTTTCAAGCGAGATTATGCAGCGGGAGTCGAAGTTCAACTCCCGCCAATCTTAGGAGGAACAACACTTTAATTACTGACCATA
>OCTX012006644.1_pt1 | contig 10259 bp, 1 predicted proteins | sample 1539691 | NCBI WGS metagenome assembly OCTX01 (sample SAMN02144231, study PRJEB22623) | gut metagenome | biome: sheep rumen | host: Ovis aries | place: New Zealand | reverse complement strand
TGGCCAAATCAAGGGAAAAAGGTATCGTCCTTTAACTCCCTCTAACTCCCTTTAACTCCTTTAACTCCCCAGTGTTGAGCGAATGCGAAAGTTGAGTTTTTTTATATCTCAGTTCATGGCGATGGCGACGATGGCGACAGCATCGGCGATGCTGATGTTAGTGTCGCCGTTGACGTCGGCCACCGACTCGATGAAGGTTCCCTGCCTGCGCCCTACCAGGAAGTTGGCCACGGCCACGGCATCAGCCACGTCGACCTTTCCGTCGGCATTGACATCGCCACGCAACGTCAGGCTGATGACGTATGGCTCCGTCATGCCTATGAAGGCATTGGTGCTGAAGGTCAGGCCCTGGTCCACGGTGTAGGTCTTCCCGCCCACATACACCTTGAAGACAAGGGGTACGGAGCTTTCGCCATAGACGGTGAGGAACACCTTGTTCTGCTGCGTGGCATCGGTGATGTCCTTGCCACGTATTATGCCGTCGGCGGCATAGACGGCCACGAGGGCATCGCCCAGGGTCTGCCCGTCCTTCGTCACCACAGCCGTGATGTTCATGCTGTTGCCAAAGGCATGGCTGTCTACGAAATCGAAGACGCTGCTTGGATCAACCCTTTGGTTGAACTGCTCGTCGGTCTCGTCCTGGGCGTGGGCTGCGGCAGGCCCCATGAGCAGGCCTGCCAGCAGCACGATAGTCCATTTAAATGCTGTTTTCATATCACGTCAGTCGTTAGGGTTGGTGGTTGCTATTTCACTCTCTTCACTCCGTTCTCAATATAGACGCCCTTCTTCAGCGTGGAGCGCTGAACGCCCTCGGCCTGGCGGTAGACGCGGCGGCCCTGCAGGTCGTAGAGGCGGTCGGCAGGCGTGTCGGCACTGAGGTTGCTGATGCCCGTGGTGGTGGCACTGAGGACGAGCGGCTCGTCGAGCGTGCCTATGGTGGCATTGCTCATGTATTCGAGCGTCACATCGCTGTCGGCCTCCGAGGCACCGTCGCTGAGACGGAAGGTCAACTGTGTGCGGCTGTCGCCGGGAATGGTGAGGAAGACGAGGCCCTCGTCGTCGCTGACGGCAGCGGCCCGGCACTCCTGGCCTGCGAAGACGCCCACCTCCACTCCGCTGGCAGGCAGCAAGCCCGTGAGCACCCGTGCGATGACGGTCATGTTGTCAGCGTAGCTGCGGTAGTCAACAGGTGTGAAGTAGTGGTGATCATCCTGGCGCTCAGCCGCCGTCATGCGGGCAGCGGCCACGGCAACAGTCTTAGGATAGCTGAACGTGCGCGCACTGGCCGTCTGTATCATGTATCCTTGTCCGGGCGTGAGCGCCGTGAGCGTACCCTTCCAAGTGCCGTTCTTGTAGGTGGCAAACTTCTGCTGTCCCTTGATGTAGTCGCCGTTCTGGGGCTCCATGTCGGCCAGTGCATCAGCCACGCTCATGGTCTGCGCCACGTTATAGGCCACCCAGTTCCAGCCTGTGCTGAGGGTGATGGGCTTCTCCTGCGGGTTGACCTTCGCTCCGGTGAGGCTGACGGTGCGGCCCTCGCTCATCTTCACCTGATACATCGACTGGTTGCCCAGGGTGAACGTCTTGCCACCCCATGCACCGTTAGCGTAGCTCATGTAGTTGCGCTGGTTCTTGATGATGGTGACGGCGTCGGCCACAGGCCCGAGGATGGTGGGCACGGCCATGTCGGCGGGTTCCACGTAGAGCGAGAACCACGTCCAGCCCTTGCCCAGTGCGAGCACCTGCTCCTGCACGTCGGTAGCTGAGAGCAGCAGTGCGTCGTCGTAGTCGCCCACTATCGAGTAGGGCTCGTAGGTCACCGGCTGGCTGACCTGCACCACGGGATAGATTTCGCCCGTTGATGCGTCGTAGGCCTTGAAGACGACCTCCTTTCCGCTGTCGCTGTTCTCGTCGGTATTGCCGTAGATGTCCATCATCACGAAGTAGAGGTCATAGTCAGCGTCGTAGGCCGGATGTGCCACGCCGCGGCACTCGTCGTCGATGAAGGCGGCCACCAGGTCGTCGGTGTCCTCGCTGGGCTTGCCCAGTATGTCAAGCCGTCCGATGAGGTTCATCGAGTTCTCGAAGGCGCTGGCGTCGACGGCCCACAGCGGCTCGTCGCCCTTCACGGTGACACGGATGGTGAGCGGCGTCTCTATGCCGTCAGTGCCGGTGAGGTAGACGGTCTCCTCGTACTTGCCGATGGGCGTTGCCTCGCTCACGGTGAAAGTGAGGCGCGTCTCGGCCAGCGGGTTGGTGGTGCCGCTCTCGGTGCTGGCCTGCAGCCAGGCTGGCATGCCGCTGAGCGTCCACATCTGCAGGGTGCCGCCCTTGTTCACCACGCTGGTGTTCAGGGTGCCCGTGCTGCCCACAGGCATCTCCAGGGCCAGCTCCTCGTCCTTCCACACAAGCTGACGGTTGTTGATGAAGGCCGACCACACTACCGGCTCTGAGTAGTTGCCGTTCTCGTCGAGCACGTCGCGCACGGTGAAGTGGAGCGTCGTGCCTTCGATGATGGCAGGATCCTCGTCTATCGTAAGGACGACCTTCGTGTCAGACGCGGTGAACGAATAGCTGACGTTGGTCTCCGTGGGCTTTGTGCGCAGTGACGGTGCCTCGTCGGTGTAGTTAAGAGTTAAGGGTTGGGCATTGAGCGACCTGAGCTCGGCCGTGTGTCCGCTGCCGGTGAGGTCGGCATTGCTGCCTACGGTCTGCACTTGGTTGCCGCTGTCGAGCTGTTTCTTCTCGAAGGGATAGTAGGCCACGAGGCCCGGCTCTTTGCCAGTGAGTCGTATGCGGCGCCGCTGGCTCAGCAGGTCGGCATTCATCGTGGCGCTCCAGATGCGCAGTTCGTCGATGTCGCCCTTGAAGGCATGGTCATAGCCGTACTCGGCCTCCTCGGCTGAGAAGGTGGTGCGCTTTGCGCCCACGATGAGCTTGTCCGTGGCTATGCTGCCCACATTGGCTGCATTCGTGGTGAGCACGCGCTGTCCGTCGACATAGAGGGCTGCGGCTCCCTGGCGCAGTATGTTCAGGGCGATGTGGTGCCAGGCGTTGTCGAGCACGTCGCCGCTGGTCGTGGCCAGCTGCACTGTCTGCCCGGCGGGCTTGAAGGCATCCTTGCCAGTGAGCAGCAGCGTGCCGTCGGCAGCCGTCGAGAGGGCCACGTTGCCGGCCTGCACCAGCTGTGCCTCACCGCTCTGCTTGCCGCCGCGCATCCAGAACTCCAGGGCGTAGTCATCGCCCTCAAAAGTGGGCAGCTCGGCGGTGGTAATGGCCATGTAGCTGCTGCCGTCCAGGCTGACGGCCTTGTTCTCATTATTAATATACCACGTCTCTGCGGGCATCGTCATGTGGCGGTTGCGGGCATAGTCGCGTATGGTGGTGCTCTCGCCCTCGTCCATCTTCCAGTAGCCTATGAGGTGGCGCGTCGAGGGCTTCTTCGTCTTCGAGCGGTTCAGCAGGGCGGTGCTCATGTCGTGGGCCTCGTCCCAGAGCAGCAGCTCGTGTATGGCACCGGTCATGTTCTTACCTACTGTGAGCGGACCGTTGCCCTCGTAGTGCTTTGTGGACTCACCGCTGAAGAGAGCCGTTTCCTTAGCGTCGGCAGCCACCGTGGCACTCAGGTTGCCGCCCGTCTCGGTGGGCAGGTAGCTCAGCGTCAGGAAGGCCCACTTGCCTGTAGGCACCACCTCTGTTGAGGTGTGGGTGGTGTCGGCAACGGTCACGACGAGGTGGTTCATGGCATCGGTGCCGACGGTGAACTTCTGGCTGCCGACTCCGTGCGAGAGGATGGTTCCCTGGCCGGAGAGGTTCACCCATGCGTCGAAGCTGAAGGGCTTGTCGGCGAGGGTGATGCTGGCCTCGGTCTGTGCCGTCATCTCGGTGTTCTGCATGCTGAGTGCTGTCTCGTGGTCTACGGTAGTGCCATTGAGCACGCCCGTCACGCGGAAGTTCTGCTCCTTGGTGAGGGCACCCTTCAGGAAGGCTTCATTGAAGGTGACACTCAGCTCGTCGCCGATGTCGAGCACGCCGTCGGCCGGCTCAGGCTGTCCGAGCGGACGCGGGCGGGCCATGTCTTTCGTCAGGGCTATCTCCTGACTGTAGCGATACACTTCGTCGTTGCCGTAGGTGGCAACCGATGCCACGCGGAACAGATAGCTGCCGTCGGCGAACGAAGCCATTGGCAGCATGTAGCTCACCGAGGCACCCGTCTTGGGCAGCACGGAGTTGTTCGGGGTGACGGCAGTGGAGTCAGTCACATATTCGTGCAGCTGCGTCCAGTTGGTACTGCCCTGGCGCTTGTACTGCAGGCGGAAGGCCTTCAGTCCACGGTAGTTGCGGTCGAAGCCCGAGAAGGTCATTTCAAGATTGGTGCCCGTCTGGGTGTTCATCAGCGTGTTGCTCAGTGCCAGGTCTACCGGCGATGATGACGGCACGAAGTGGGCTGAGAGGTACACGGTGTCGGCAATGACATCCCACGTGCTGGTGGGGTCAATCTGGCACTGCGACCCCAGCACTACTGCTATGCTGTCGTAGTCGAGTATGCTGGTGTCGGTCTGCTTCAGCTGTAGCTGCTTGGTGACGGTCTGCCCGGCGGGAATCTTGATGACACGGCTGTCGGTGACGGGCTTGCCGTCGATCATCAGGTTGGCGCCGTTGGGGTTGCTCTCGTCGTCGACGAGCAGGCGGTAGTACACGTCCTCGTCAATCTCGGATGCATTCGACAGGCGCAGCGTGTAGTTGGCCGTGCCGCCGGTGGGCACATCGGTCATCACGGGCACGTCGACATCTATCTGCGGCACCTCAATCTGCATCGTCGCCTCCATGATGACGGTGCCGGGTTCGTAGTACTTCGTCACGGTCTGGCCCTCATAGGGGCAGCAGGTCTGGCCGCCACGAGTGTGGAAGATGGGGCTGTATTTGCCGTACTGCAGCACGTCGACGCTCAGTGCGTCGTCATCGCCCTCTTCAGCCAGGGTGTAGCTGAAGCTGGTGACGGTTGAGGTGCCATGCTCGTCGGTTTCATGGCGTCCGCCTGTGGTCTCGTCCTCAATGGTACACTCCACGCCGAAGCCGTTGACTTCGAATCCAAAGGAATTCTCAACGACCAGGCCTGCCGAGACCTTCCAGTCCCACGTGCTGGTGGTAGTGCTCTCCGTCTCTGTGGTAGAGCTGACGGTTGAGCCTGAGTCGAAGGAGAGATTGTCGCCCACGAGGTATTTTGCGCGGTCCTTATAGGCTTCCACCTTCTCCTTTTCGTTCTGTTCGAGGTAACCCGTCCAGTTGGCAATCTGGCAGTTCACCCACTTCACGCTGTCAGCCACCAGTGCGCCGTTCTCCAGCAGTCTTTCCCAGTCCTTGAGCACGTTGGTGTAAGGCTGTGCCGGGGCTTCCAGCTTAGGCAGTTTCACGGTGTAGGTGCCGTTGGCTCCGAAGTTCTCGTCGTCCTCGCTGAGCAGGGTGAGATATACGGCGTTGCTGCTGTTGTTGACGTAGCTGTCAATCTCTGCCTGCGTCTTTACGGTGATGAGCATGTTACGGCGCATGAGCTCCATGTTGGGTATGAGCACATTCTCGATGTAGTTCTGCGTGTAGCTGAACATGGTGCTGAACTCCATGCCTGTGGAGATGATGTCCTCTAACCCCAGCTCTACCTCCGCGGATGACGAGATGCGCTTGAAGCCTACATTTCTCGACTTGCCGAAGATGACGTTGGTGCTGGTGCCTATGAACACGTCGCCCTGTGCTCCCACATACTCTGGTGCTGCCGATGTGCTGATGGTGCGTGTGGTGGTGGTGGTGGTGCTCTTCGTCTGCGAGTTCTCGCCCTCCGACTCCATCTTGGCTCCTATGGTAAGGTCGTCTTTCGACTCCACCACGTTCACCGTGCCCACGCCGGGTGTACCCACGATGCCCTGTGTGGTGAGTCCGAAGCGGTGCTGGGCCTTCACTCCGAAGTTCTCGGTGAAGGTGTTGCCGCGTACTGTCGATGTTGTAGTGCTGCTGCCGCTGGTCCACTCGGCGAAGGAGTTGGTGCCTGGCGGGTCGCGCAGAATCATGAGCAGCTCGTCGGGTCCTGCGGTGATGAAGTTGCTGCCTGTGGGCAGGTCGCCCAGGATGATGCCTGCCATGCCTTTGTCGTTCCACTGATAGGTGCGCCCGTCGATGTCATAGGTGAAGGTGACGGTGCGTGTGTACGGCTCGGCAATGTTGGGCAGTCCGGCCTTCCAGGTGTAGGTGGCACGCCCGTTGTCGTCTAACTGCAGCTGGTTCTCCTTCAGGTCGGCCACCTGTCCGGCGGCTACCTGCTGCCCGTCGACGGTGCCGCTCTCCACATAGACGCCCTGGTCGGCTGAGAGTGCATTGTTGACGGTGACGACGCTGCCTGCCAGGGGCACGTGGTCCTTGTTGCCCGTGTCGGCGTTGACGTACTCCTCGTAGCCCTCGATGAGGAAGGTGTAGTTGTCCTCCTTGATGAAGAGCGGTGCGCCGTACTTATAGACGGGCTTGCCACCGGCAGCGATGCTGTAGATGTCGTCAACGGTGAGCGGGCCCAGCTCGTCGGTGAAGCTGTAGCTCTTGATGCCGAAGGAGCCGTCGGTGCGTCCCTCCTGGCTGACGGTGAAGGTGGCGTCGGCATGGTAGGTCTGGCGCAAGAGGGTGTTATACTGGTAGAGCAGGTCGCCGTTGTCGGTGTGCAGCGTGTCGGCGAGGCTTGTCTGTGGGTTGCTCATGTCGAGGGCGACCGAATTGCCGACGGAGCTTTTCGAGGCTACAATCTTCATGCTCACAACCTCATACTGCAACGGCGGCACCATGGCCGAGAACTCGCCTGTCAGCGAGTCGGTCCGTATGAAGATTTTGCGGCAGTCGTCATTACCGGCACCACGCCACGAATGGCTGTTGATGTTTGGCGTGGCCGATGCGACATCGACTATAGAGTCGTTGGTCTCGTAGCTGTAAGACATCTCTTTCTCCACTTTCTCCACGTTCATGCGCGGCCCGGGGTTCTGCGGCATGAGCACCAGCTCGACCACGCCGAGGTTATTATGGCTCTGGCCGAAGCCGATGGGCTTGTCGCCCTCGATGCTGCCACCCACCACGCGTCCGCTGAAGTTGACCAGTGTCTCGTCGATGAACTCATGGTCCTTGATTTCACGGTCAAACGTTATCTTCTCGCCGGTGCCGTTAGGGTCGGCGGGGTAGCGGCCACCGTAGGCAAACACATGTCCGGCCTTCTCGGCGCGGATGAAGTGGTCGCCGATGGGCACGCTGATGGTGTACGAGCCGTCCTCGTCGGTCACGATGTATTCGCCGTCCTTCGAGCAGGGAGTGCCGTCGACGTAGAACATGACATCCTTGACGGGATAGTCCGTTCCGGCATAGAAGACTTTTCCGCTGACGGGGAACGACGACACATCCTCGAAGTCCACGCCCGAGTGGTTGAGCGTCGACATGCTGACGTAACGCGAGCGCACGGTGGGCGAGAACTCATGGATGCCCAGCGTGGGAATGACGGTGTAGCTGGTGCCTTCGCCCGAGAAGGGCACGCCGCGCACCTCGTAGTAGCCGTTCACGTCGGTGTAGGCCATCAGGCTCATCTGGTCCTCTGAGGGGATGTAGGTGGAGCTGGCTGCCGACACCTTGGCAGTGGCATGACGACCGTTGCTCACGCCGTTAGTGCGCGAGAAGTCGTAGGCCAGGTTCTGCACGGCGAGGCCCTCGTCGAAGGGGTAGTAGATGGCGAGCCCCGTCTCGTTGCCGGCCAGCGGATGGTTGTAGTTGCGCAGGATGTCGCCCTCGGTCAGAGCGCGGGTGAAGAAGCGGAACTCGTCGATGTAGCCATCGAATGGCGTAGGTGAAGTAAACTGCCCTACGTTACCAATGGCAAAACAGTCGGCAATGTCAGACTTGCTCCAGTCCGTTGTCCTTCCTGTGACGACGACTTCTTTCAGTGTTTTTCCTGCTTGTGTGACATAGAACGTCAGCGTCTGGGCATTGTGGTCGTAAACGAGCGAGATGTGACTCCATTTGCCAGCGGGAATAAACACGTTCTGAGAGTTGAAACCTTCTCCTCCAAAATAGCCATTCAGCTGGTAGCGCTGGTTGGCGGCGTCATATTTGACATTGATGGTGAGGGCCCACTCCACATCGAATAGGCGGTATTCGGTACCGTTACTATTCATCACGTTATTGTTGGGATTGACGTACATCTGAATGGAGAAGTCGTTTACAAGCAGTGACTTGAGGGTGGCATTGTCGGCGGAGTACTTCATGCCTGACCCTGCGCCGCTGAGATTGACTGAGCGCATGCCGCTGGTGATGTCGCCGTCGGCGGTCTGCTGCTTCAGCGTCACCTTCACGCTGTCTACGGCGGTGCCGGTGCCGTAGGTGATGTTGCCGCTGATCATGCCAGTGGTGAGGCTGAAGCCGTCGGTGGTCTGCTCGTCGCTCGTGGTGCTGACGTCGCCGTCCTGGCTCCACACCACCACCTTATACTGGTTGAAGCTGCCGGGCAGCGCCGTCACGTCGTCGTAGCTGTAGCCCTGGGCGGTGCCGCTGGTGGTGTGTATGTCGGCCCAGGCATTGTCGTCGCTGCTGCCTAAGGGCCGGCGCTGGATGATGAAGTTAGTGACGTTGGTGCCCACCTGCTTCACCCGCCACTGCAGCTTCACCATATTACTGTAGGAGCCGCGTGTGGCCGAGAAGCTGAGAATCTTTGAGCCGCCGAGCGAGGTGCCCTTGGGGTCGGTGGTATACTCCTTGTCCATCACCGTAATCTTCAGCCGGTAGGTGTAGGTGCGGTTGGCTGTCAGGTTTGAGTCGTCGATGAAATCGCCGTCGGTGGTGTTTTTGCTCGTGATGTTGATAGTCTTGACGTCAATCCACGATGAAGTGTTGTCTTTACGCTGCAGCACCAGCTGATAAGGCTTCGAGCTGCTGGCATCTTCAATGGCGTTGTGCGTCCATTTGACCTTTATTTTCGACTCGTCATAGACCTGCACCGAGTCAATCTTCACGTTCCAGTCGCGTGACACGGTGAGCTGGGCTGTGCGCGTCAGCTCGTTGCGGCGCACGCCGCCCTGGGGTATGAAGGCTATCTCGTAGCTGTAAGCCTCGTCGTAGGTGGGCGCGCTGACGGTGCGGTTCGTGGTGTTGTAGCTGATGTTCTCGGCTATCGTCTCGCGCGTACCGGCACCTGCCGCTGTCTTGTAGCGGTAGATGGTCCAGGTGCCGCCCGTGTTGTTGCCCTCAGTGGACCAGGTGAGCTTCACCTCCTTGCTCCACTTGTTGTTAACAACAGCGGTGGGATTAGCTTTGGCGCGTATGTAGCCAGGCACATTGCTTAAGTACCATTGGTAGTAGTTCATGTTGACCTTAGGGCTCATCTCGTTGAAGCCGCTGGGCGTGTAGTCGTTGAAGGCTACAATATACTCAATGTACTTCGATGCAGTGTTGTAGTAGTCGGAACGCTCAGAGAAGTCTATCTCCTGATTGGAGAACGATGAAGTCCCCTTGTTATAGGGCTGCTTTGACGTGAGGTTGTCGCTCCATGACAGACCCGAAGTAGTGGCACCTTTGTAAGAGCCCACGGTGGTGGGACCGTAGCCAGAGAGCAGGTTGCCGCTGATCTTCATCGTGGTGTAGTTCACCATCTCGGCGGTGGGGCTGCTGACGCCTAATGAGGGCAGGGGGTTGAAAATCCATGTGTAGGATTCTTCTTTGGGTGTCTTCTGTGAACTGTTCATCTTGAACATACCGGCGATGGTCACTTTGTACTGTGTTCCAGCCACCCACTTGTCTGCAAAGATGAGCACGTTGACCATCATTCGCTTGGTGCTGCCCACGTGGTAGGGATTGTAGAACTTTACGGTGTAGGTGATGCCGTTAATCGTGCGGGTATAGGTGTTCTTCCACCATGTGTCGTTGCCGCAGGCGCTCCAGGCTCCGTCGCCATCACCATTCCATCCGAACTCGTCGATGGGCGAGCAGAGATACTCGCCGTTGATGAACATAGCGGGGCCGTCGGCAGCATTGCTGGGAATCTTTGAGGCGAAGCTCGTTGGCTTCGTCTTGGTGAAGTAGCCGTTGTTTCCGCTCGTCTTGTCAAAATACATGCCTACAAACTGCATGTAGGGTTTGGACAGCGTGGGATGGTTCACTACAGCGTGTTCGGAGTTGCCGGCGAAGTGCCAGGTGTCGGCCCACATGGGGCTGCTGCCTCCGATGAGGCACAGGAGAAGCAGCAGTGGCAC
>OCTX011884744.1_pt1 | contig 10259 bp, 10 predicted proteins | sample 1539691 | NCBI WGS metagenome assembly OCTX01 (sample SAMN02144231, study PRJEB22623) | gut metagenome | biome: sheep rumen | host: Ovis aries | place: New Zealand | reverse complement strand
TGCGAAGATTGTAGAGGCGGGCGAGAAGATGAACCATTATTCAATCCACACGCTGGTTGTGCTGGACGAAGATAAGGTTTGTGGAGTTATTGATTCATTCTCGTGCTTGCCGGGGACGCGGTTTTACCATTGATAAAAAGGCTAATGGCTAAAGGTTATAGGCTATAGGTTATGGTTAAGTTGTTTTTGACAGATGTGGACGGTTGTTTGACGGACGGCGCAATGTACTACGGAGCGAGCGGAGAAGAGCTGAAACGCTTCTGCGTCTATGACGGCATGGGCATGGCGCTGCTGATGAAAGCCGGTGTCAAATGCGGCATCCTGACCTCCGAGACGACGGAGATTGTAGCGCGCAGAGCCAAGAAACTGCAACTGGACTACCTCTATATGGGTGTCGGGAGCCAAGTCAAGCAAGGCGTGAAGACCAAGTTGCAGGTATGCGAACAGATTTGCGGGGAGTTGGGAATCGGTCTGGAGGAAGTGTGTTATGTGGGCGATGATATCAACGATATAGACATCCTGACGGCAGTAGCCCGAGCCGGCGGCATAGCGGCTTGTCCGCCTAACGCGATGCCGAAAGTACGTGCCATCCCGGGTATCTGTCTCTTGGAACACCGCGGCGGCGAAGGAGCCATCCGCGAGTTGTGCGACGAGATATTGGAGACACTAAAGAGTAGCGAAATGTAAATGGTGATTTATATAAATATAGATTTACATTATGAAGTTCTACGACCGAAAAAATGAATTGGCAGTACTGCAAGAGATTGGAAAACAGTCTCGTACCAGTGCAACCTTCACGGTGCTGATGGGGCGCAAGTATGGCAATGCCCCCGTGAATGGGTAACAGATGACTAAGAATAACCAAGTATCACTAACGTTGAATTTTTGAACACAGCGTTCGAAGAAAATAAAAAAGACATTGCACTATTTGCACTTTGAAGGGCGAAAATGCAAAAAGTGCAGAAAGTGCAAAAAAAAATATATGACCGGATTGACCGGATTGACCGTTTGGGGTGCGAAACGGTCAAAAAGGTCAAAACGGTCAGGACAAAAATAATATGAGAATCTCCGAGCTGACGCTCGTAGCAGCAGACGAAGAAAAACGGGACAGTATCCCGCAAAATGAACGAAGCTATGCCGGCATTCGATGCCGGGGAATAGAAGAAAGTAAGAGTTTGATGCAAAAAAGAATATAGTTATGTACAACGGAAAGACAGTTGTTTACACAAGCGGAACATTTGATATGTTCCATAGTAATCACTTGAAGATGATTCGTTATGCCAGAGGGTTGGGAGAGACCCTGATCGTAGGTGTGTCAACAGACGAATTGGTAGCGTCCTATAAACGTCCTCCCATCATTCCTTTTGAGGAACGAATGGCGATTATTGAGGCGCTCAAGTATCCGGACATCGTTATTCCACAACGTACACTTGACCACACCGAATTAGTGAAAAAACTGAATATTGATGTATTTGTAGTTGGTGATGATTGGACGGGTAAATATGATTATCTGCGTGATTTGGGAGTTACGGTATTTTATTTTCCTTATGGAGCAGGAACCTCGACGACGCAGATAAAGAAAGATATTATTGCAAACTATGAAGAGATAAAAGGCAAGATAGATCACCAACCCAATCCTGATGTGATATGAAAAACGCTATAGTAACAGGAGGAACCAAGGGTATCGGTTTAGCCATTGCCAAGATGCTACTTCGGGAGGGGTATGCGGTCACAGTGACTTACGCGCACGATGGTGCAGCAGTAAATTCGTGCAAGGCAGAGTTGCTGCAAACCGGCGAACGGTTTGAGATTGTGCATGCTGATCAAAGCGATAAGCAGTCTATGGAGGTATTTGTGCAGTCTATGCGTCAAAAAGAGCACATAGATTGCCTTGTCCTCAACGCCGGTACAACCCACAGGGAAGGATTACAGGGTACAACGGATGCCGATTGGGAACGAGTTATGCAAGTGAATGTTAATAGCGGCATGTATCTGGTTCGTGACTTATATGATATGATTCCCGCCAATTCTCGCATTGTGTTTATGGGTTCGATGATGGGTGTGTTGCCTCATAGTGTATCGCTATCATACGGGGTAAGCAAAGCCGCCGTAATAGCGTTGGCGAAAAATCTGGTAAAGGAGTTTGCCGGAACGGGTACGACAGTCAATGTAATTGTGCCGGGATTTGTTGAAACGGAGTGGCAGAAGAACAAGCCGGAAGAAGTACGTCGAAACATATGTAAAAAAACAGCGTTAGAGCGTTTTGCAACACCGGAGGAAGTAGCTGAGGCAGTAAGTTTTTGCGTAAAAAATGCTTTTGTGAATGGCAGTGTGATAGAGATAAGCGGAGGCTATAATTACAAGTAACTTTGTTAGTCATTATACTTAGCAAGAAATGAGAGAGAGAATAAAACGTTTTTTCCGGAAATGGCATGAGATGGGTTTCTATTATAGTTTTAGAGATGCCGTGAGAGTCTTTTGGCCATTATGGTGGACGTGCGATCCGGATATTCGTTATCTAATCCAAATGCATAATACAGCCAGTTTATTGTGGAAACGATATAAGTCAATCATTATGCAGCCTATTAACCCACAATCAGGTGAGCATGTGAAAATTATATGGGTTTGCTGGTTGCAGGGTGAAGATAAAGCTCCGGAAATCGTTAAAGCGTGTATCGCATCCATAAGAAAATGGGCTCCTGATTATGAGTTACGATTGCTAAATGAGAAGAATATATTAGACTATGCAACATTGCCGGCATATATCGTAGAAAAATATCAAAAAGGCAAGATTCGCTTTGCCCATTTCTCGGATATATTACGAACGTGCTTATTGTATGAGCATGGCGGAATATGGATAGACGCAACGGTTCTTTTGACGGATGGACTGCCTGAAGAAATAACACAAGAACCTTTTTTTGTATATAGAAACAGGTTGTTCACGCAAGGCGTAAGTGATATGTCCAGTTGGCTCATTGCTGCAGACCGAAATCATCCGATTTTAAAGATAACCAGAGATGTTCTATTTGCTTATTGGAAAAAGGAGAATATACTTTTGGACTATTTTATGTACCATCTAATTATGACACTCGTAGTGCGTAACAACCCAACGTGTAAGCAACTATTTGATGCGGTACCTATTATATACAATGTAGATGCTCCAACAATGCTTACTAAGATCTTCCAGTTATGGAATAATAAAGATTGGAATGTCATCACAAAACGTAACAGCGTGCATAAATTGACGTACAAATTAGACAAAGAAAAATTGCAAAATATTGCTGAAACAAATTATGAGTATATTATGAATTTATAGTATGTCAAGAATATAATCTTATTGTTAACAATATTAACTATAGAAATGAAAGAGAATGTAAGAGATGTAATCCCCTTGAAAGGACGAAAAACAATAAGACGCGATATGCTGCATCTCATTGAGAGTTTATGTTTCCTTCCTTTATGGCATTTGCAGCGGTTCATTAAGCGCGACCCTAATTTATGGACATTTGGTGCTTGGTCTGGTTTGCGATATTCAGATAATTCCAGAGTTTTGTATGAACATGTATTAGCAAATCACCCTGAAATACGATGTGTATGGATGACACGAAATAAAGATGTCTATGAAAAATTGAGGGCAGAAGGAAAACCAGTTGCTCTATGCACGAGTAGAGAAGGAAAACGAATTCAGCGGCGAGCCGGTTATTTCTTCATGACGAGCAACAGATACGATTCCGACTTCCGTCAGATGAATGGTATACGATTCATTAATCTTTGGCACGGAATGCCACTTAAAAAGATAGGTGAAGACGCTATAGAGCGCGTACGCGAAAAGGGAATATGGAAACAAATAAAGACGCGAATCAGAAAACGAATCATACCATGGGAGTTTTTATCCGGTCCGACAATAAGCGGTTCTCCTTTTTTCGTTCCTTTTTTGCAATCGGCATTTATGTTGCGTGAACAGGATGTCTATCTTGTCCCAGAACCTCGTCTATCTCGGCTGAATGGTAAAGGTGGTGAAGCTCTTATCACAAATCTAAATGCGCAATATAACAATCCAACAAAGGTGCTGTATATGCCGACTTTTAGGGATGATAAAATAGGGAAATTCAATCCTTTTGAGATGGCAGAAGGGTTTGATAGGGAGCGTTACGAAGAACTTTTGAGACAGAAAAATATCGTGCTAATGTATAAAGGGCATTTTTTAGATGATGTAAAAGCGACGGTATCAAATGAAGGAAGAATTCGAATCATAGGAGATGATGATTATACCGATTTGTATCGTTTGCTGAATGAAATAGATGTCCTCATTACCGATTATTCAAGTATATACTTTGATTTTCTGTGCTTAAGAAAACCCATTATTCTTTTCCCATTTGATATGGATGATTACTTAGCGCATTCCAGAGAGTTTTATTTTAATTATAATTTAATGGGAGCAAAGAAAGTATATTCATGGGGAGAAATGGAAGAATGTTTGAGGTTGGAGACTTATTATCCTCCTTTAGAAGAGGAAATGCAACGTTTCCGACCACTATCAAATGAGGATAGTTGTGAGGATTTATTCAAAATTATCACTAAGTAATGAAACGCTTATCCATTATTATACCTACATATAACATGGACGCTTTGTTGCCACGTTGTTTAGATAGTCTAGTATGTGCTAATGGAGCATCCGAGTTTTTAGAAGCTATTGTCGTCAATGACGGGAGCAAAGATCATTCGCTTCAAGTCGCTCAGAAATATCAGGCGAAATATCCTGACATAGTCACCGTGATAGATAAACCTAATGGAAATTACGGTTCTACCATCAATGCCGCGCTACCGATAGTAAAAGGAAAATACGTTAAAATATTAGATTCGGATGATTGGTTTGATACGGATGCATTATCAAAGTATCTGAATATATTGTCAGAGACGGATGCGGATATGATTATCACACACTTCACGCAGATTGGTGCAAAGAATAGTGAGGTTGTACGATATAATACTATGGGGCGTGAACCATACGAATATGGGAAAGTATATATGTTAGATGAGGTGCTCAAAGATGGATATATTCGTTATTTCTTAATGCACGCATTAACCTATCGGGCGGAAATGCTCCGTAGTCATCATTATCGGCAAACGGAAGGGATTAGTTATACAGACACAGAGTGGTCATGTTATCCTACGTTTTATGCCCAAACAATCTGTTTCTGTAATCTAAATCTATACCAGTATAATCTTGATAGAGAAGGGCAAACGATGGATCCAAAAGTGATGCAAAAAAGTTTGGATCAACTTCTCAAATTGACAGATACAATGTTCGAATATTATGGAGAAAATAAAGATAAATTGTCACCACAGCGTGGTCAGTGGATGAAGAAATATTTTGAAAATCGTCTTAGGATGCTATATAAATTCTATCTTTTAGATATACCGAGGGAGAATTTTAATGCTGAAGAACTGCATAAGATTGATGAGAAGTATAGTTCAATATGCACCGCTTATCAATTACATCCTAAATTATATGCTGACAATAAATTACTGCGGATAGAATATATCAGTTATTGGCATCGCTACCATCAACGTTGGCCCAGATGGCTTGAAAAATTAAATGGAGGATTAGATGTTGTGGCAAAAAAAATATACGTTATACTATTTAGGCGTTAAGTAGTAATGAGCAAACAACTATTGTTTATACAATATAGACCCTTTGGGGCAATAATGAATGGCGGTGATCAAGGGACGAAGAAAAACCTGGATATGCTTTGTCGCGTGCTGGGCAAAGAAAATGTAACTGTATTCTATCTTCACGAAAAGCAGGGAAAAAGTACAATCTATGACTATATCAAGGCTTTTTTCTATATCCCGTTCGGCTATTTCATGGGACTTACACCGGCAAAAGTGAAGAAGATAGTGAAACAGGCGGAGGAGTATGATTATGTGTTCATAGATAGAAGCCTGTTTGGCGTGGTGGCAAAAGCTCTCAAAAGAGCCGGCTACAAAGGCAGAATAATCACTTCTTTCCAGAATATAGAGGTGCTATATATGGAAGCCAAGATACCCAAACATCTCCCGTTCAGGAACGTGCTTATTCTGTGCGCAGATAAGAATGACCGATGGAGCTGCGACAACTCGGATATAGCAATTGTACTAAATGAGAGAGATAGAGCAGAACTGATGCAGCGTTATAACAGAGATGCGGAAATAACGATACCGGTCGTATTGGAGGACAGACTCAATGGCGCACAGACGGACAATAAGAACATGACACAGAAGCGCCCGTTATGTTTATTGATGGGCGCCTATTTCTTAGCCAATACAGAAGGAATAGTATGGTTCATGAAAAACGTCTATCCGCATGTGGATATAGAGGTGAGGATAGTAGGCAAAGGAATGGGGCGGTTAAAAGAAGAGCATTCGGAGTTATTAGCCGGAATAGAAGTCCTATCCGATGTGCCTGATTTAGCGCCTTATTTTGAGGAGGCGGATATAATGATTCTGCCTATCTTCGCCGGAAGCGGGATGAAGGTCAAGACCTGTGAGAGTCTCATGTACGGCAAGAATATCCTCGCTACGGACGAAGCATTGGAAGGCTATGCGATAGAGGAAGGAGTGAGCGCTTGGCGATGCAATAATGCAGAGGAGTTTATCGCTGCTATCCAAGAATTTGTACAGCATCCCCGTCCGCGGTTTAACCAAGCCGCCCGGCAGTGCTTTCTGGATAATTATTCCACACAAGCCGTGGAGAAGAAATTTAAAGAGTTGCTCAACTGAGCAACTCTTTTTTCGTAACGAAGCCTTTCCACAAGGGCCATGTAATACATGCTATGGTGAGCAATACAGTCAGTATCGCCAGCGTCATACATAAGCCTTCCCATTTCATCGCCTCGGGGAAAAACTCCATTCGGATGGTGTGTTCGCCTGCGGGAATCACAGCCGCGCGCAGGACATAGTTAGTACGGCCTAAAGCAATCTCTTGGTTGTCGCAGTAGATATGCCATCCCTCTGGATAGTAAATCTCTGAGAATACGGCTACACGGTCTTCGCTCGTGCGTGCAGAGTATTCCAGTTTATTGGGGGCATAAGAAGTCAGGGTGATTTCATCCCCCTCGCTGGGCATTCCCTCGCAAGTCAAGACATCGCGGAATTTCTCATCCGCTACCGCCGTCTTACGCAGATCCAGTGTGTTTAGTGCAGCGCTCTCGTCATCCGGAGTGGGCACAAACTTCACCTCGTTTACAAACCACGCATTCCCCATCGCATCGGGGTTTTGTACCACGCCGCGCTGGGTGACGATATACTTGGTATTGAGCATATTGAGTATGCTCCAGTTCATCTTGCTGATATGCTCGTCAATCAGATCTTGATAGCGGCGCAGTTTGACAGCCGAATAGCCGCCTACGGATTTCACGCGGTAACTTGTACGTGAGTCGTTGAATGTGTTGGAGGTCAGATTGAGCACACGGTAGTCCAGACTCTTGTCCTGCAAGATTTGTTCCTCCCATGGCTGAGCCTTGAAATAGGCTTCGCTATCTTTTTGCTTCACGAAATTATCGTTATTGAAGAAGCGTTTGTCAACGGGAATCATGTCTGCTAAAATCAAGAGTCCTAACACACCAACGAAAATGGCGGTATTCTTTGTCTTAGCTTCTTTATTTTGCTGCCACGCGTACCAGAAAGTGAGGGCAAAGCCCAGTGTAACAAACACCAAGCTTCTCCAGGCATCCGCACGGAGCATAGCGGTGCGTTGATCCAAAATGGCATCGTATAACCATTGCGGTACTTGTCCTTTCCATTGCGCATCAAAGCTGCTCGTCATATTGAAAGAACCGGCAAAGAATGCTGCGAACAGACAGATACCGGCAATCACACCTCCGGCAATCAGCATACTGCGACGGAGTTTGGACCACTCGACCTCACGGTTGATGATTTTTTGTAATCCCAAGAATCCCAATAGCGGCATGGTAATCTCCGCTACGACCAGAATCGACTCCACTGCGCGGAACTTATTGTACATCGGGAAATAGTTGAAGAACAACTCCGTGAGCCACATCATATTCTTTCCCCACGCGAGGAAGACAGACATCAGTGTAGCGAACAGCAACGCCCATTTATACGGTCCCGGAACGATCAACAGACCTAAAAGGAAGAGGAAACAAACGACCGCTCCCACATAGACGGCTCCGCTGGTGAACATCTTTTCTCCATGGTATGTCGGAGCTTGGGAACAGAACTGCTCCGCATCGCGTTTGGAGATGCCCTGTTTGCGCATCGCCTGACTCAGTTGGCTGTCTTTGCCTAAGTTATATCCGCTGGCGCCGCCTTCCCAGTTCGGGATGAGCAGTGTCATCGTTTCTGCCTTGCCATAACTCCAATCGGTGGCATACTTGATGTCCAGACCCTCAGCCGGTTTGTCCTGCGCTTGTTTGGTGAGTTCGCTATGCCCGCCACGCATGGTTTCCTTGAGGTACGTCTGGTTCATTTTCATGCTTGTCAGACGGACGCCATACATCAATCCCAGGCACAAAACCAGACTCGCCAGACTAATGCCGAATCCTTTCCAATCCCGATCCATACAAACCTGTACTATCTCGGCAATGACCATCACACCCAATAACATACCTATATAATAAGTCATCTGGGGGTGCAGCAAAATCCCATACGGACCAAAAATCAGCAGCATGGGGATACCTATCCAGTAGCGTTTCCGGAATACGGCATAGACACCTCCAATCATCGGCGCCAAAGCACCGATAGCAAAAGCCTTGCTCATGTGACCGGCAGGGATAATCAGGAAAAAATAGCTACTCAGACCGATTGCCAGGCTGCCAACAATACTAAGCCACGGGTTGACGCCAAAGCATAACAGCATCAGGAAGAAACCTACAAAATAGAGAAAAACAACGGCTAATGTTTCTCCCAAGATATCCTGAATACCAATCTTGAACCAGCCGGCAACGCGAACTGAAGGTATGCGCCCGCATATCTGATACGTTGGCATACCGCCGAACATAGAGTTTGTCCACCATGTGCATTCTTCGTGCTGCGCATTATAAGTAAGCGCCTCATTCGCTGCTCCTTTCCAACTATTGACATCGCCGGCATTCAGCACTTTACCCTCTAATACAGGGCTGCAATAAGTGATGGCAAAGCCTAAGAATACTACTAACGCTACTAAATACGGAGCGAGTTTTTTCCAATCTATTTTCATCTTATTTAATCATTTTTCGTATTTCACATAACTCTTCTTTGACGCGCAATAGGATTTCCAGCGCAGCTTGGCGCTCGTCGGAGCGTTTGCCGTTGGTGACCAATTCTTTCTTGATAGCCTCAATACGCGTGATCTTCAGCTCGTCGCGGATATATTTGATTCGTTTGATAAGTTCCTGATCCTCACGCGTATAATAGCGGTTCCCATGGCCGTCTTTGCGCGGGCTGAGTTCGTCAAACTGTTGCTCCCAATAGCGCAGAGTAGAGGCCGGAATACCTGTCTCTTTCTCCGTCTCGCGTAGGGAATAGAATATTTTCTCCATATCGTCCATCATCTGCAGATCTTGAGTTTCCTGCCGTCCCGGATAGCATCGCTTTTCAGTCCGTTCCATTGTTTCAACTGCTTGACTGAGCAGTGGAATTTCTTGGCAATACCACTCAAGGTGTCGCCTTTCTTGATGGTGTAATACGTGACGCCGTTTACGCGGTATGCTCCGCTGATGGATGTCACTTTCGCCATATCGATCTCCGATCGTCTGTTATTGATCAGACTGTCGGCTTTATAGGCGCGGATGCTGTCCTCCTGGTCAATAAAAAGTCCTACTTTGTCCGCCGGCAAGCACAATGCGTAGCTTGTGCCGCCCGGCAGAATATCCCGCGAGTATTGCGGGTTGAGTCGCCGTAACTCTTCCATCGTGATATCCAGACTCTTGCTGACCTGCTCCAGATGAAGCCGCTGGGTGGTCTTGATGGTATCGGTGATCATCACTTTCTCCGCAGGAGCTTTGCAGATACCGTGTTCCTGACCGTAATTCATTGCATAATTGGCAGCAATGAAGATAGGAACATAGTTGCGTGTTTCGCGCGGGAGGTAGGGATAGATAGACCAGAAATCGCGTTTGCCTCCGGCTCTGCGGATGGCTTTGTTCACATTGCCGCTACCGCAGTTATACGCCGCGATGACCAAGTTCCAATCCCGGTAAACGCTATACATACTACTAAGGAACCGGCACGCCGCCTCCGTGGATTTGATAGGATCCATACGTTCGTCCACCAGCGAG
>OCTX012281690.1_pt1 | contig 10260 bp, 7 predicted proteins | sample 1539691 | NCBI WGS metagenome assembly OCTX01 (sample SAMN02144231, study PRJEB22623) | gut metagenome | biome: sheep rumen | host: Ovis aries | place: New Zealand | reverse complement strand
AGAATAAACTGGAACATCCAACCTTGCAGTTAAGACTTGTCTTGTTTTGTCTTCATTAACTACTTGATATTTAAGAGTTATTTTAAGCCTATCACCTTCAGTATAAATTGAGCTTGCAAAATAACTGAGAATTTCTCTGCTTTCCATTTTCATAGTCTTAGAGTCAGATGACACACTACTAATTCCCTCTCTAAACCCATTTCTTCCAAGATCTCGTACATTTGGAGCGAATCCTTCAACGTTCTTATCATGGTCAGAAGTTTTGGAACCTTCCATTGCTTTTTTAGCAGTCAATTCATTATAATTCGCAATAAGACTACTTTGAACTGATCTTTCCACGGTCTCCAAAACCGAATTATTAGTCGATTTAGTTTCTTTTGCTTTTTGTTTAGCGATTTCAGAACCCCGATGAAACCTTCTATTAACATCTGGTAATAAAGTCTTTGGAACCTTATCTTCACCAGTAATAAATGTTTTAATGGAATCATCAATTTCTGTGATTTTAGTATTTATTGACGTTGTGTTTGGTGATTCATAATTATCAAATAAAGATAACATATCAACTTTGATATCATCTTTATTTCTTTTTATATCGGAAAGTAAACCACTAAGCGTTGATCTATTTTCACTTAATTTATCTATAACTATATAAACTTTTCCATTTGTTCTAGCCATAAACTACCTCTTTAATTCACCATATAAGGATTAATATTTAATTCTTCAACTTTACCAATTTGCATGCTACTAACTTTAGTGCTTATTCTACTTTCATAACCATTAACTTTTTCAAACAAAGTCACGGTCCTTCCTTTAGCACCTTCAAGTTTATTTCTTGCCGTACTAATTTTACCTTGAGCTGAGCTAACACTGATATTATTAACATTGCCCAACTCATCATAAGCAAACCTCAAGCTACTATCAATATCTCTATACTTGTTTTCAATAATCTCTTTTTTAGATAACTCAATCTTAATTTTCTTTGAAGACACTTCAGAATAACAATTAACAATGTAAGACATTAAATTTTCATATTTTTGTACGTTATCAATTATCTTTTTATTTAGTGTTTTATTCTCTAGTTGCGCATCAAAGAATTTTGTAGCAATCATACCAACCCAAGAATTACTTGTATTTTCTGTCTTAGTATAATAATCATTATAATTAACAGTAAAATCAGTAATATTCTTAGTTAAACTTTTTATATTAGAATTAATCCCTGTAATGTCAACTACTATCATCATTCAACGCCACCTATAATAAATAACTACCTATCAAAGATAGATAGTATTTATATTCTTTTTTACAAGCCATAATTATTCACTAAGTGTTGTACTTGCAACTTTACTAGCAAATTCAACGTAAGCTTTTCTAGATTCAGCTAGTGCTTTTTTTAGTTCAGCTTTTTGTTCAGCAATCTTTGTTTGGAACTTAGTTGCAATTTGACCAATAACATTCATAAATCCTTCTGATTGATCTCCACCAATCAATTCACCTTTGTTCAAAACATTTTTAACTTCATTTAATTGATTTTGAACTTCTGTTGCGAATTTTTCAAAATTAGATGTTACATTAGCTTCACAAGATTCAGTCATGAAAACTTGTCCGCCTTTATTATCTTGATAATTATCAGCTTTTTCAGCAGAGCCTTTAATTTTCTCGACAGGAGTAGTATCCTTTTTGAAATCATTACCTGTTACTTTATGCCATCCTTCACCAGCTGAATTAAGAGATTTAATAAAACTATCTCCAGTATCCTTAATGTCTTTGTTCAAATCATCAACGTATTTACCAACATCTTGGAAAAATTTCTTAGCATTTTTTGCATACCATTCTGGATTACTTGCAGTCACGAAACTTGCAAATGCAACTTGTACCTTAGTTTGTACATCTTTAAATTTTTCGCGAGTATTTTTAATTACCGTTGGCAATGTCTCCATATGGAAACCTAAATCTGTTCCTGAACTCATCTTTCAATTCCTCCTTCATAATTTTTGTTCATATTTTACCATTCCTTTCCTAGAGTATCATTACTCTTCTTCATTATACAACAACCTTTTTTTTTTGAAAAGTCATTTTACTTTTTTTTACACATCTCAATAAAATATTAATTCTGTTCCATTTCTAATGTCCGTCTCCTTAACCGTTAAATTAAGATCATAAACTTCATTAGTTTTCTTATTAATAATAATGTGTTTCTTTTCTGGCGTTTCAATTCCTAACAAATCAGCAGACGATTGCTCAATTAACTTTATTACTTTCCATAACAATTCATTCACTGGTATAAAAATTTCAAACACTAAATTATATTCAATAAATTCAACTTTAACCAATACTTTATTATTCATCATCTTCTTCACCATTTTCTTCGTAATAGAAGTCTATTAACCTAGTCAAATAAGCATCTGAATCTTTAACAATAAATCCCATATCCTTTTTATAATTCTTATTAAACTCTGAAGAATAAGAAGAGGTTTTAAGTACTGCTTGTGAATCAAAGCCTGAACCAATCCAAATTCCCTCTCCCGTTGGATATAATGCTTTAAACCAATCATCATAACTAAAGTCATTAACTTTATTATATTCTTCTACTAATATAACAGACATATCTTCATATTTTTTCACTTTTTCAGCTAATTCTTCTAGTACAGTTTGACTATCTAGCGAGTCTAACACCTTTTTTATGCCAAAAAACATCAAAACAACTTTAGGTCCCTTACCTTTAAATTGTATTAATTTATCGGCATATAAAGATAGTCTATCTAAAACGGTTTTATAATTGTCTGCAAAATAATTTTTTACCTTTCCTTTTAATCTTTCTAGCTCCTTAGTAGTATCTACCACTATTATTTCCGTACGATTAATTCTATTTAAAACATCTGTCAAAGAAGATACAAAGCCAACCATGTTATTTAGTTTCATTGACATTATTAAAGCTCCAAAATTAGACATTATATCTACTTTAGCTACTTTTAAGTTTTTCTTAACAATACCAACCGGAACATTCTTCAAGTCACTAATAGCACTTTCAACGTCTTCCAAAGCAACATGTTCTGGTAATGTAGGAATCATCTCTGCCTTAGGTTGATTTTGTTCTTTTAACTTGTTTGTAAAATCAACTAAGTAAGCACTAAGTTCAGCTTCCGTTTGTGTTACTGAACAAGTCTGGAATTCGTGAATTCCGTTTATATTACACATACCTCTACCTTCAACATTCTTTGGTGTCTGTTTAGTTTTACCGTCCAAAGCATCAGCATAAGCATAAGAATCTTTAAGTTTTAAAGCAAAAGCTTTATTACAGTTTTGTAATACTTTAGAACCAACTCCAGCAGGACCATTTGCCGTTAATATATATATTATTCCGTATCTAGTACAATCGCGAATATATCCAGGGAATTCTTCGTAAAATTCTTTATTAGTATCACTTATTCCTTCATAATTGTTCAAAATTATAACTTTTAAAGGCAATTTGGAACCACTACTGGCAATATAATTTGCATATTCACCACCATAGTTGGCAAATAACTTTTTCCTTTTCTTTGTTTCAGCAGTAACCATTTTAAAGAAATTTGTATATTTTTCATCTTCTCCAGAAAATACCATACCTCCACATTGTGGAACAGTCATAAACATTCTAAGAGCCTCTGAACCATAATCAACAGTGTAAAACTGTATTTCTTCAGAAGTGTGATATTTAGTAATAGAATATAAAATTGTATTTAATAAGTTCTCTCTTTCGGTTCCATCGTTACCATAAACAACAGCATTTCCATCTTTTAACAAATTATAAGAAACAATACCTTGTTTTTGTACTTCAGGAGCATCATACTCGCCTATTGTGGCAATAACCTCATATGGTTTATGAGTTACATTATATTTCTTTTCAATGTCATCAGTTAGAATAATATCTGGCACATTATCAAGCCATAATGTTTTTGCTTTCATCTTTTTCATTTCCGCAACATTTATTATTTCTTTTAATACTGCACCAACCTGATCTCCTTGAGCTGTAACATTAGTATTTTGATTTCCAATCTCCATACTTTTGATTATAGCTCCAGTATTATTAATAAAATTAACACTCTTATCAACTTTTTTCTGAATTTTATCTGATGGAAAATATTTAGCTCCACACCAGCCAGACTGGCCAAGAATATATATTTCATCCATACCTACTTGTAAATAAAATCTACCCGCTTGTTTTAACATAGCAGCATCTGGTTTTTTCAACATTTCATTAGAGTCACCGGCATCTTGAACCTTCAAACAAACTCTAAATCTTGTATTTGACCAAATCTGATCGTTAACAACACCAGAAGGTTTCTGTGTTGCAAGTATTAAGTGAACACCAAGTGAACGACCAATACGAGCAACACTGATAAGATTATCCATGAACTCTGGTTGTTGTGCTTTCAACTCGGCGAACTCATCAGAAATAATAAACAAGTGTGGAATTGGATTTTCAACTTTACCTTCATGATAGAATCTTTGATATTTATAAATATCAACTGTTGATTCCCCTAAAGCATCACGAGCCTTATTAAACTCTGCTTGTCTTCTTTTAACTTCTGAGTCTATAGATACCAAAGTTCTGTTCATTTCAGCTACATCTAAGTTAGTAATAGTACCTGCTAAGTGTGGTAACCTTACACCAGTAGTTTTATTTTCAAATGCACCAGCTAAACCTCCACCTTTGTAGTCGATTAAAATGAAAGCCACATCATCAGGACTATAATTAATAGATAAGGACAAAATATAAGTTATGATAAATTCTGATTTACCAGAACCAGTAGTACCCGCAATTAATCCATGCGGGCCATGTACTTTTTCATGCAAATCCAAATAAATATAATTATTTCCTTCATCAATACCTACTTCAGCTCTTAATGATTTAGTCGAATCATTTGTAGTCCATCTATTTAATACATTTAATTGCTCAACTTTACCAATTCTTTCCATTTCTAAGAAAGAAATAGAATCAGGCATAGAAGCAGCAGACATTTCCATTTCTACAGGTATATTGGATAGTCTTCTTGTAAATTCATGCATATTAATTCCATAATCAATTTCATCATGGAAATTAAGCATTTCAGCTTTTTCATAAGAATTAGTAAGTAACCCAGATGATCCAGCATTTAAATTAATAAAGTTAGAACATTTACTTGGAAGCTTATTCAGCTTGTTTTCTATAATAATCATACTATAACCAAAATTAACATTAGCTTCTGTTATTGCCTTAATAAGATCAATTTTCTTATATTTTTCATACGAGTCACAAATAATTACATAATGAGGTTTAATATAGCTTGGATCAACTTGTTGCTCAGCAACAATAGATATCCTTTGTGTTAATTCTGGCATCATCATTCCACTTAGCTCTTTAGCATCATCCAAAGTAGTTGCAAAAAACCTAACCGTTTTATCATTTGAAAAAACATAACTACTGGTTTTTAAAAAATCCCATCTTTTAACTCCTGCATCACTAGTAAATACGACAAATTTTAATTCATCATAACAATAGAAAGTCATTAATTGTAATAACACATTGTTCATAAAACCATAACACATATCCTGGACACCCATTATAGCTGTTAAGACATTTTTACTAAATGAATAACCAAGAGGTGCATTTTCAATATACTTGTATTTTTCAATCAATTCATTAGCCATATCTTCAAGATCGTTTTGATCTACAGCAAAACCTTCCTCTGGCCAATCAATTTCAATATCTAAAGGAACATTGGCAGTACCAATTCTTACTTCCAGATAATCATTTTGTTCTGAACGTTTACTCCAAAAATTGAATTTTTTAGCATTAATTATTTTCATACAATCAGCACAACTTAAAAGATTTTCTCTCAAAATTGTTAACTGATTCAATTTAGTTTGTTTTAACTTTTCTTCTTTAAGTTGTAAATATTTTCCATATTTAGCATATAATTCTCTTCTTTCAACTTTAGCATCATGATCTTCTAATTTTTTTACAAACAAAGGCCATATAAAACTTGTAAGCAACATTAAAGCAGCCGTTAAAATACTTGGCCATAAATCCGCTAATGTTGCCTTCTTTGAAGTAATCTGCGTAATATCATTAATCAAAGTTAATACCGAAGAAGAAACCATCGATAACATAGGTACTATAGTAAGTACCATAGATTCTATCTCTTTATTACCATCTGCTGGAGGTTTATCAATTTTAAATTTAAATGTTTCAATACTTCTTTTAATTCGAGGTGATTTAGAAAAATATTCATCCTGACGATATAAATTTTCATCTCTTACTTCTCTATCTTTTAATTCTTGATCTATATCTTTTATTTGTTCTAAACCAGTAGCGTTTGTATCTACACTAACTGAATCAAAGGGATTATTGATAATCAACTCGTTTGGTAAAATGTAAATTTTTAATCCTAAAATGTTGACTACATCTCCAACATTTATAACCTTTTCCTGATCAAATACTTTCTCATCATTAACATAAACTACCATCATTTTTTCAAAGTTATTAGTAATTACTAATCGTCCCTCTTTCTTGGTGATGGTACATATTAAACCGATGATATATCTATTATCATAAAAAAAATTACATCCTGTTTCTTTACCAATTCTTAAATTGATATTATCTCCATAAGCATATCTTCTAAAACCAGTTTCTACTAAAGGACAAGTAAATAGAATGAAAGTCTTTTTATTTCTAACCAAAGTGTAAAACCTATTAGGAACCAATTCTATTTCATTTACTTTTTCGTTACTATTATCGATAACACTAACCCATTCATTAGAACATAATATCCATTTGCCGTTTCTTGCTTCGATATTAATTAATTCGTCTACTTCGTTCTCATCATCATTAAATTTATAACTACCTGAAACTTGTGCTGGTAAGACAAATTCCATTAACTTATCTTTTAAAAAAACATCTATTTTCACAAGAAACACCTCTACTTTATTCTACTTAATAATACCATAAATATTGATAATGTTAAATATATAAAATAAAAAGATACTAATTTTTCTTAGTATCTTGATTTCTACTTTGTAACTCTTCTTCCATTGTTCTATTAGAGTCTTTTAGATTATCTTTCATTAAGCTTTCTATATCTTCTCTTAACATATCATTATATTTAGCATAATCATGATCTTCTACTTTAAAAGGAACACCAAATCTTATCATAAGATTCTTACTTCTAAATACATAATCTCCTGTTACAGCACAAGGGACAATATAAGAATCAGTATTATAAGACATAGAAACAGCTCCATATTTTAATGGTAAAAGCACCTTATCATAAGTCTTATTTCTAGTTCCTTCTGGAAATATACCTATAGCTCCCTTATTCTTTAATACTTCCATAGCTATATCTTTAGATACATCTTCTTTATTACCTCTATCAACAGGTATACAACCAACTAACTTAAAAAACCAAGCTAATTTACCTTCAAAATACTCTTTTTTAGCCATATAATGAATATTTCTTTTAGTAGCCATAATAGCTAAACATTGATCATATACATGTTTATGATTACTAGCAATAATTATAGATCCTTCTTTAGGAATATATTCTTTTCCTACAATTGTAGGATTATACCATAATTTAAATAATACTCTCATTATAGGTGTTAATAAATTATATCCCCATTCATTCAATTTAGTTTTCTTTTTCATTTTCTCTTAACTTCCTATTCTCTTCTTGTAATTTTCTAAAGTCTACTTTTCCAACCATAGTTTTAGGTAAACTCTTACGATATTCAAATTCTTTAGGTATCGCATAATGAGATAGATTCTCCTTACATAATTTTTTTATTTCTTCTTTTAAACTATCAGTTTCATAATATCCTTTTTTTAATACTATATAAGCTTTAGCTACTTCTACCTTATATGGATGAGGAACACCTATTACTGAGCAATTTAATACTGCTTCATGGCTTTCTATTACTTCTTCTATTTGCGAAGGATATACATTATAACCAGATGATACTATCATTCTTTTTAATCTTTGTTTATAAGTAATAAACCCATCTTCATCCATAGAACCAATATCTCCAGAATGTAACCAAATATTACCATCACTATGAATATGTAATGCATCATTAGTTTCTTTCTCATTATTATAATAACCAAGCATTACTGTAGATCCACAAATACATATTTCTCCATCTTCTCCATAAGGTACTTCTTCATCAGTACCAGGTTTAACAATTTGAACATAAGTTCCTGGCCAAGGAATACCTATAGTACCAGGTCTAGTCTTATCTTTTCTATCAAAAGATACTGCAGCTACAGCTTCTGTCATACCATAACCTTGTGTTAAGACAGTATTAGCTCCTCTTTCATGTAAAAAGTCATTAATCTTTTCTACTCTTCTTTTATTAAGAGTATCTCCTCCACTAATAACATATTTTAAATTAGATAAATCTACATCTTGCATACCTTGATTAGAAGTCATAGCTTCAAATAATGTCGGAACCCCAACTAATACAGTTGGTTTATAATTCTTAATTAATTTATCAAATTCTTTAGCATTAAATTGTGGTACTAAAACTATTTTAGCTCCAACAGACAATGCATCTGTAATAGAAACAGATAATCCAAAACCATGAAAGATAGGCATTATACCTAAAATAACATCATCACTAGCTAAATCAGGCAAAGCTATTTTAGCTTGTATAGTTTGTGTATTAACATTACCATTAGATAATACTATCCCCTTTGGTGTACCAGTACTACCACCACTATGTAATATTAAAGCCGGAGTATCTCTCCTAATCTTAGTTTTATACTCTTTATTATAATTATCACTACTCTTAATAAAATCTTTAAAATATATATATAAATCACTCTTACGAGGTTTCTCTACTTTTCTACCTTGAGTAATATAATAACCAATTTTATAAAGCATATTCATTGAATCTTGAGCAGATAAAATAACCACCTTTTGTACTGTAGTATCTTTTATAAAACCCTTTATCTTACTATAACAAATATCCATAGCAACTAACATAATAGAAGAATATCTATCAAGAGCTTCCTTTATCTCTTTCTCTGCCGATAATGGATGAACTATATTAGCTACAACTCCTATCTTATTTAAACCATATATAACATATAAAGCTTCTGGTATATTAGCAGATAATATAGTAACTACATCCCCCTTTCTAAGTCCATAACTTAGAAAAGCTTTAGATACTTCATCTATCTTCCTAAAAAAATCACTATAAGATAACTTTAAACCATAATAATCTAAAGCTATATTATCTTTAAAAGCATAATGTTTTCTATATAAATACTCATATATAGATATATTAGGTACTTCAAATATCATATTCTTAGCACCATAATACTTCTTCCAAGGAGCTTTAGGTCTCTTTTTAAACCCTATTAATCTAAAAAAACTACTATTTAGAATCGCCATTACCTGCCTCCAATCTTTTTTCTATAATATTTCTTAATTTATTATTTTCTTCTGTTAAATCTTTTTTAACCTTATATGGTTTCAAAAACTCTATTTTAAGCTTATTATTAAATATTTTATATTTACCAGTAATAACAAATGGTATTAAATAACTATTAGTATCATAAGCCATTTTAACACTACCTATTTTAAAAGGTAGTGTTAAATCATTACCTCTATTTATTGTTGCTTCCGGAAATATTCCAATTACCTTATTATCTTTTAATACCTCCTTAGCACTATTTAAAGCTTCTTTATCATGTATATTTCTATTAACAAATATTAAACCCATATTCTTAAATATTAAACCCTTTAATCCTTTAGATAAACTATCTTTACCTAAGAAATGAATAGTTCTCTTAGTACTAGACATTAAAAGCCAACAATCTAATATATTAGTATGATTACCAGCAAGAACTATACCACCATCTTTAGGTATATTATCTAAACCTACATACTTAGGACGATATAAAATAATCATTAAAAACCTTATTATAGGCCTAACAATTCTATATAATAATACATCCATATATTCAATCCTTTCATAAGTATTATTTTATCATATTTATGATATAATGATAGTAGAAATAGAGATGATATAATGAAGAAGACCAAAGATCCTTTTATAAAAATAAGAATAATACTAGCCTCAATATTCCTAACTATAATACTAGGTGGCTGGATAATATATGGTTATACTTTTATAAAAACTAACCCCGCAAAAATACTAACTAAACTAAGTAATATAGAAAAACAAAATATTAATAATAATATTGATAATATAGATTTCAAAAGTGAAAAAAACTATACT
>OCTX012080848.1_pt1 | contig 10261 bp, 6 predicted proteins | sample 1539691 | NCBI WGS metagenome assembly OCTX01 (sample SAMN02144231, study PRJEB22623) | gut metagenome | biome: sheep rumen | host: Ovis aries | place: New Zealand | reverse complement strand
GGAAGGAACTTTAAATATGTTCAACTTAGATAAGTTTATTGCTGATTCGGTTACATTCAGGCCGGAGAGCATGTTTAATGGTGACATCGCGGCTAATGCTGATAAGCTCACTCAGGAGATAAAAGGTAAGAAGGTATGTGTGATAGGTGGTGCTGGTTCTATTGGTTCCAGCTTCATCAAGGCAGTTTTACGCTTTGAGCCAAAGAGTGTTGTTGTTGTTGATCTCAACGAGAATGGTCTCGCGGAATTGGTACGTGATGTGCGCTCAACCAACGGCTTGTATGTACCGGATGAGTTCCGTTGCTATACGCTGAACTTTGCTGACCCTATCTTCGAGCGTATCTTCCGTGAGGAAAAGGGCTTTGATATTGTGGCCAACTTCTCCGCCCACAAGCATGTACGTTCGGAAAAAGACCGTTATAGTGTGCAAGCACTGATTGAAAATAATGACATCAAGGCCAAGCGACTAATGGACCTGTTGAAGGTATATCCCCCCAAGCACTTCTTCTGTGTCAGTACAGACAAAGCTGCCAATCCAGTGAATATCATGGGAGCCTCAAAGCGTATCATGGAAGATCTGGTGATGCCCTATAACCAGTATTTTAAGGTGACGACAGCGCGCTTTGCCAATGTGGCTTTCAGCAACGGCTCGTTACCCGATGGCTGGTTGCACCGTTTGCAGAAAAGCCAGCCGTTGGCAGCCCCTCAGGATGTGAAGCGCTACTTTGTGTCGCCTGAGGAGAGTGGACAAATCTGTATGCTAGCCTGTGTACTGGGCAAGAAGGGCGAGGTGTTCTTCCCCAAACTGAACGAAGACCAGATGCTGACCTTTTCAACTATCTGCGATGACTTCCTTGCTGCCCATAAGATGGACAAGGAGTTGTGTCAGACTGACGAAGAGGCGAAATCGAAAGCCGCTGCCCTCCAGCGTGGCGAGACAAGAAAATATCCTACTGTGTACTTCAACTCGGACACCACTGGCGAGAAGGCTTATGAGGAATTCTTTGTGCCTGGCGAGAAAATTGACATGCAGCGCTTCCAGTCGTTGGGCGTCATCGAACAGACTGCACGTCACAACATGCAGGAGGTAGATGCTTTCTTCAAACAGTTGGAGGCTATCTTTGTGAAGCCCGACTTTACTAAAGAACAGGTAGTTGACGCCATCCGTGCGTTTATCCCTACCTTTGAGCACGAAGAGAAAGGCAAGAACCTCGATCAGAAGATGTAATTTGGTTTAGCATATGTATCAGAAAATAGTAGACTGCATCAAGGACCTTTATGGGCAGGACTTTGTGCCCCTGAGTGTGCCTCAGTTTATTGGTAACGAAAAGAAATACCTAAACGAGTGTATTGATACTACATTCGTGAGTTCTGTAGGTAAGTTTGTGGACCGTTTCGAGAACGACATGGCTGCATATACTGGCGCCAAGCGTGCCGTGGTGTGCGTGAGTGGCACCAATGCTCTGCACATGGCTTTGATGCTAGCTGGCGTGGAGCGTGATAACGAGGTGCTGACACAGGCGCTGACCTTTATCGCCACCTGTAACGCCATCAGCTATATAGGTGCGCACCCTGTGTTTATCGATGTCGATAAGCAGACCATGGGCTTGTCGCCTGATGCTGTGAAGGCTTGGTTGACTGCCCATGCAGAAGTGAAAGACGGAAAGTGCTATAACAAACAGACAGGGCGTTGTGTGAAGGCCTGCGTGCCCATGCATACCTTTGGCCATCCTGTACGTATAGAGGAGTTAGCAGCCATCTGTGCAGAGTGGCATCTTGAACTGGTAGAGGATGCTGCTGAGAGTATTGGCAGTAAGTATAAAGGCAAGCATACAGGTCTGTTTGGCAAGGTGGGTGTGTTGAGCTTTAATGGCAATAAGACCATTACCACTGGTGGCGGAGGTATGCTACTGTTCAACGATGAGGCGTTAGGCGCTCTGGCCAAGCACCTTACAACCCAGGCGAAGGTACCCCACCGTTGGGAGTTCCGTCATGACTATATCGGCTACAATTACCGTATGCCCAACATCAACGCAGCTCTGGGCTGTGCACAACTGGAGCACCTGGATGAATATGTGGCTGACAAGCGTGCTACTGCAGCTGCCTATGCCGAGTATTTCAAGCAGGTGGACGATATCCAGTTCTTCACAGAGCCGGAAAACTGTTTCTCTAACTATTGGCTGAACGCTGTCATCCTGAAAGATCACGAAGCGCAGCAGTCATTCCTGCAGTATTCCAACGACCATGGGGTGATGACACGTCCTATCTGGGAACTGATGTCGCGTCTGCCGATGTTCGAACACTGTCAGCATGATGAGCTGGAGAACACTATCTTCTTTGCCGATCGTGTGGTGAACATCCCTTCAAGTGTACGTCTGGTAGGCAAACAATCATAAAAAACAATGCACAAAATGGAATCCAGTCACATTATATCCCAGGACATCACACTCCTTGAAGCACTTGAACGTATCAATACATTTAAGGTACCAGATCCTTTGGTGCTCTTTGTGGTTGACGACCAGCAACGCATGGTGGGTACGCTGACAGATGGCGACTCACGTCGTGCCCTGATTGCTGGGGCATCTGTTACTGACAAGGCAGAGAAGGTAATGCATCGCCAATTCCTGTATATGCGTCAGGAGGACATCACGAATGTAGAGGAAATACAACATCAAAAGCAGATGAAAATGCAACTGGTGCCTATCCTCGACAAGGAACACCATATTGTGGATATCATTAACCTCGAAAAATATCGGACGCGTCTCCCTGTTGATGCGGTAATCATGGCAGGAGGTAAGGGTGAGCGCCTGCGTCCGTTGACAGAGAAAACACCCAAGCCGTTGTTGCCTGTGGGCGATAAGGCTATCATCGACCACAATGTTGACAGATTGATTTCATATGGGATTTCGCATATTTACGTGACTGTCAATTATTTGGCAGAACAGATAGAGGCTCATTTTGCCGAACCGCGGGACGGTGTGAAAGTCAATTGCATCAGAGAGCCTCAATTCCTTGGAACTATTGGAAGTATCCGATATATCAAAGAGTTTAATAATGATACGGTGTTGGTGATGAACAGCGATTTATTCACTAATATCGACTTTGAAGATTTCTACCTTCACTTCCAACAGCATCATGCTGAAATGTCGGTAGCTGCCATCCCATATAATGTTGCCATCCCATATGGTATTTTCCAATTAGAGGGACGCAATATCAAGGGTTTGCTAGAGAAACCAAAGTATAATTATTATGCCAACGCAGGTATCTATCTGATAAAGCGACATGTGCTTAATGAAATACCCCGTGATACCATATTTCATGCCACTCATCTGGTCGAGAAGCTTATTTCTGAGGGAAAGACTGTCATTCGTTATCCGTTGAATGGCACGTGGATTGATATAGGCAACCCTCAGGAGTACCAGAAAGCAAATGATTTCGTAAAGCATCTTTGAATACATCAGATAAAAAACGATCAGATTATGGTTTATTACGTTACAATCGCTGTTTGGTACATCTTGTCATTATTGCCCTTTTGGGTACACTACTTATTAAGCGACTTTATTTATCTGATACTCTATAAACTGGTAGGATACAGAAAGCAGGTAGTAAGAGAAAATCTGACTATTTCTTTTCCTGAGAAATCAAAAGAAGAACTACTGCGCATAGAACGGCGATTCTACCACTTTTTGGGTGACTACTTTGCAGAATCAGTCAAACTGATGACCATCAGCAAACAGTCACTACGCCGTCGCCTAGTCTTCAAGAATACTGAAGCCATAGAAGAATGTGTGGAAAGCGGGCAGTCGTGTGCCGTGTTCCTTGGGCACTACTGCAACTGGGAGTGGATAACATCCCTACCCCTATGGGTAACACCAAAGGCCCAGTGCGGACAGATATACCACCCCATCGAGAACAAGGATTTCGACCGTTTGTTCCTTCGCCTGCGTCAACGCTTGGGAGCCGTATGCATCCCTATGCAGGACACGCTGCGCAAGATTCTGGAGTTCCGCCAGGCAGGACAGCCCGTAGTCATCGGCTACATTTCAGACCAGAAGCCCCACTGGGTGAACATCCACCACTGGGTAGACTTCCTGCATCACGACACTCCGGTACTGACAGGTACCGAGCGCATTGCCAGGAGGATGAACCATGCTGTTTTCTACCTTGACGTACGCCGTCTCCGTCGCGGATATTATGAGGCAGAGTTCAAACTCATTACCCGTGAGCCTCAACAAATGCCAGAATTCAAGTTGACAGACATCTACTACCAGATGTTGGAAGCAAGCATCCAGCGAGCTCCAGAGTTTTGGCTATGGAGTCACAACCGCTGGTCGCGTACCCGTGAGGAATTCAACGAGCGTTTCGAGGTCATTGACGGGAAGGTGATAGCGAAGGGGGAGGATTAAGTCAACCGCTTTTCAAGGTAGCAAACGGTTCTGCGTCATCCGCTCCATATATTGCTGGATGATGGCTTTCAGTTCACGCTCCATCTGTGACTGATGGCTGACGGTTGACGGCCGATGTATGAGATTGTGCTGCATCAGCGAGTCTGAAAGGCTATAGAATCCCTTTGTCTTCTGACCGTCAAACTGGAGCACATAACCATTTTTTACGTATTGATAGATACCATTAATATGGTTGACAGCCCAAGTGTCTTCTGCGGGTGTGTTCAAAACGTCGATACCAAAGGCGAAATAGGGTTTGGAATAGCCTAACATACCTAAAACAGTTGGCAGAATGTCGATATGCTGGGCTATCTTATCCTCCACCCGTCCCTCTTCCTGGCTGGGGTCATAAATAATAATGGGAGAACAGAATCCGCCCAAATCGGTCTGATACTCCGGATGGTCGCTCATGTTTGTATGGTCGCTGGTCAGTACGAAAATGGTGTTCTGGAACCAAGGCTGCCGACTTGCCGACTTAAAGAATTTACCTATGGCCATATCAGTATAGCGCACACATTTGTGCATAATAATACCTTCTTCTGGATATACCTCTTTGTACTTCTCTGGTATCACATAAGGATGATGGCTGGAAGCTGTAAAGACAGCCGTCATAAATGGTTGTTTCATCTGCCCCATAACCTCGGCATAATATTGCAGGAACGGCTCATCCCAGATAGCCCATGTACCGTCAAAGTCTTCTGTGCCATGGGCTTCCTCATATTCTGTACGGCCATAATAGTGCTGGAAACCTGTCTTGCGTGCAAAAGCCTGAAATCCCATAGAACCATTTTGCGCCCCATGGAAGAAAGCGGTCTCATATCCTTCCCGTCCCAGAATACCAGCCAGACCAGTGTAATCGTTCATCGAAGATGGAGTCAGAATGAAAGGCTCTACGAACATAGGAATACTCGACAAAACGCTGGGCATGCCGTCAATCGATTTACGGCCATTACAGAAAGTATAGCGGAAGGTTGTACTTTTGCTGATGAGGGCATCGACAAAAGGTGTATAGCCTTTGTATTTACCTCCTTCTAATTCGTCGTTCAAGGCACCGATATATTCACGTCCGAAGCTTTCGACGATCAAGACAACGACGTTCTTTCTGGTTAGACTGGTTGAACTTGATGGACTTGTGTGTACGGGAGTATAAACAGCCTCCAACTCCTCGACACTATCGTAATAATGAGGCACTTGGAAAACATTCTTCCCAATGGTACGGATGAGTGCGAAAGGTGTATTTAGCACCAAGGCAGCATCAGCAGGGTGTTCGACATACTGATTAGCATTCGAGATGGTAATAGGCCTCACAGCCGTGGTAAAGCCTCCTCGCATACCAGCCACACAAAACGGTGCAATGAGCAAGAGCGAGAGCAGGCAGGCTATATCGTATTTCCTCCAATGGAGTATTTTTTTCCATTCCAATCGCGGCTGGGCATAGCACCGCCACAGACATGCCACCAAGACTATGAACAACAGGACAAGATACCAATGGCGTAGGAATTCGGTGGCCACGATACTGCCCATGTTCCCTTCGTTTCCAAACTCTCCAAACACCGTGGTGGTGGTGCGCCGCATGGTGTACTGGAAATAGACGGAATCTGCCAAGTTTATAGCAAAAGTAAGGCTATTAGTCATTATGAAAAGCCACTTACAAATCTTATGATAGACAGGATTCTCTTTCCAATGCAATGGTAAAAGCATCAAGACAATATAGAGCGCATTGGTATAAAGAATCGCTGACGTATCGAACATCAGGCCTCCACACCACACGTCAATAGAATAGGACAGATAAGTAGAATTCTCTAAATAATATTCCAGTCGTGCTATTTGATAAAGCAAATAGACCAGCAGCAGGTTCCAGATGGCTGCCAATAGAGGAGCATATATCTTATTTAGCTGTTTTTTTATCATAGCCACTATTTTACGCTTTAAATTATTATCTTTCGTTAAGATCTTTAGATGCCGCCTGTAGAATGGCCTTAGCCTTGTGAATTAGTAACGAGTCACGTCCGCCATAAGAAGTGACAATGCGATGGCTAATAAAATCGTAATTGACAAAACTGATTGAGTCAATCATCGTAAAACCATCATCATAAGTATGGATAGCAATAGGCTGGGTATATGTCTTGCTCAGCACATCGCGACTGAAGGTATAGGCATCGTGATTGATTCCTAATTGTCCTAACAGCGTGGCAGGAAGGTCTGTCTGATTACAGATTTGCTCTATACGCCGGGGCCCCTTGACAGCACCGCCGACCCATATCATGGGAATATGGTTCAGCAGGGGATTTGACTCGTCGAGACCATCATTGACAATACCATGGTCTGGCAACATGACAATTAGGGTCTTGTCCCAATCATCACGCTTACGCAGTCTGTCAACAAACTGTCCCACACATTGATCAAGATAGTAAAAGGCATTAAGCACTTCATCATCAAAATGACGGATAGGAACATCCCAGGGAGAATGACTACTCAACGTGGAGAAACCAATGAGATAAGGCTGAGGCATAGTCGCAGTAAGTTGGTAGAGGGTTTCAAAAGTAATCCCGTCACAAACGCCCCACTGTGAAGAAGCCTGTTCTTCCTTAGTATAGTCGGCTTTCCAAGTCAAGTCGCCAAAACCACCAGAGACAATATAGCTGCGCATATTGGTAAAGTTAATATCACCACCATAGATATAATGAGTGCTATAGCCCCGCTCATCTTGTAAAGTCCGAGCTATGTTAGGCAACGAACGCGACTTAGAGGGCATCTTCATCACTGACATGGTGGGAAAAGAAGGATAGCCACTCCACGTACATACCGTTCCACGGTCGGTACGCCATGAGTTGGCATAACAATTGGTAAAGTAGATACCCTCATGGGCAAGACGGTTCAGATTGGGGGTGATATCTGTTCTACCGCTAATCTCTGTAAACTGCCCTCCACAGCTCTCCAAAAGAATGACAATGATATTGGGCTGCTGGGTAGTCAGCAGGATATCAGAACCTATACTCTGCGTATTGTATAGTGCACTGATTATCTGTTCGGACTCCTGATCGTCCATAAAATGATAAGTTACATTGTTGGTCGCCGTCTTCTCGAAAGAGGCAAAGAAGGAGAACACTGGGTTTACTGCCGAATGATTCAGAAACTGATTTTGCGAGAAATAGACCTGTCCGATATTTGTTGTAGACTCGCCTAACCCGCCACGGATACCAATGACTATCATCGGAACGACCAATAGACAGCCGATACTGGCGAGGATGCGATGCCGTACGGTAGGAAGTTGCAAGGGAAGATGCCAATAAGCCCATGTAAAGAACGTTGTCAACAGGAGGACTGCCAACAAACGGATAACTATATACCCGATAGAAACACTGGCCATGGCCTCGGTAGGAGTTTCCAGATATTGCAAGCAGGAAGCATCGAGCTTAAACAGCCAGAACTCGTAGAGACTGGTATCTGCCACAAAGGCTAAGGCGAAAGCGACGGAGATGACGAGGTAGTAAAAACGGAGTATGATACGCAACAAACGGATTGGCCACCAGATGCCGACCGCCATACAAAGGAAAGGAATACAAATAATGTAGAGTCCCATGCTGAGGTCGAGGCTCATGCCGTGACGTATCACATCGAAGACATCATTTGCACCCAAAGAGCGACTAGCCCCATTGTAAAACATAAAGCCCACCTTGGCCAATACAAAGATGAGTACTGTTAACAAATATACCTCAACGAGATAGAACAATCGCTTTGCCATCTGTCTACACTTTTTGCATGTCAGTCAGTTTCTTGTAGTAACCATCCATCGCTAGTAGCACATCGTGCGTACCGCGTTCTACTATCTGTCCCTCGTGCAGCACACATATCTCATCGGCATTCTTGATAGTAGAAAGGCGATGGGCAATGGCTACTGTGGTACGCGTCTTCATTAACCGTTCCAAAGCATCCTGAACCAAACGTTCACTCTCTGTATCGAGAGCGGAAGTGGCCTCATCGAGTATCAGAATTGGAGGATTCTTCAGAATAGCACGAGCTATGCTGACACGCTGGCGCTGCCCACCAGAGAGTCGTCCGCCACGATCGCCAATATTGGTCTCGAACTGATGTTCCGATTGCATAATGAAGTCATAGGCATTAGCTATCTTAGCAGCTTCTGTTATCTGCTCGTCTGTGGCACTTTCAACGCCGAAAGAGATATTGTTCCTAAAGGAGTCGTTAAACAAAATTGCTTCCTGATTAACATTACCAATCAACTGACGCAAATCGTGAATGCCTAAGTCTTTCACGTTGATACCGTCAATCAGCACCTCACCTTCTTGCACATCATAATAACGAGGAATAAGGTCAACCATGGTAGACTTACCGGAACCAGACTGTCCCACTATAGCAATAGTCTTTCCCTTAGGAATAACCAAATTGATATGCCGAAGTATCCAGGTCTCTCCATAACGGAAAGACACATCACGGAACTCTATCTGATGCTCGAAACTGGCAATGTGTCTGGGCTGTGCCACCTCCTTGATAGTATTCTCTGCCAGCAGAATCTTGTCGATACGTTCCATGGAAGCCAAACCCTTGGGTATGTTATAGCCCATCTTTGACACTTCCTTCAATGGATTGATGATGCTATAGAGAATAACCATATAGTAAATGAAGGTAGGTCCGGAAAGACTGTGATTGTTCAGCACTAGCACACCACCAAACCACAGGACAATAACTATCATACAAGTGCCCAGAAACTCTGACAGAGGGTGTCCGATGTTCTGACGGATATTCACTCGCATGATGTCATTGCGGTAGGTGGAATTAATGCTGTTAAACTTATTACGCATCTTGTCTTCGGCACAAAATGCCTTGATGATGCGAAGCCCGCTCAGCGTCTCGTCCACTACACTCATGGTATCACTCCATAACGACTGGGCCTTAATGCTCTCTGCCTTTAGCTTACGCCCTATCCATCCCATAAACCAGCCGATGATGGGAATAATGACCACAGAGAACAGGGTGAGTTGCCATGAGATAATGATTAGGGTGGTAAAATAAGAGATAATCAATATCGGATTCTTGAACATCAGGTCAAGTGATGATATTACACTGGTTTCCACCTCCTGCACATCACCCGTCATACGGGCTATTATGTCGCCCTTGCGCTCTTCGGTAAAGAAACCTAACGGAAGACTGACTATCTTGTTATACAACTGGTTACGCATGTCACGCACCACACCGGTACGAATAGGCACCACACTGGAAGAGGCAAGGAAATAGGCGACGGTCTTCAGTAAGGTCGTGACTATCAGGAAAATTCCTATAAACAACAATGTCGTTGTCGACCCTACATCTGCAATAAAATAATTGATATAATAGTAGATATTATTGATAAGTACATCCTTAAAGTTTCCTTCACCCCACTCCATCAAAGAGGTGACTACTACCTGATCGCCTGTTTTAAACAGAATTTGCAAGATAGGTATCAACGCTGCAAAAGAAAAAATATTGAGCAGAGCCGACAGGATATTCAAAAATATCGAAAGAACTACATACTTCTTATATGGAGTCACGAACCGCCTCAACACTTGCATAAAATCTTTCATACTTCTTCTCCAAATAAAGTTGCACTAGTACTGTTTGTAATCTTCACACGCACTATTTCCCCAATATGGTGATAGCCCTTATCGAACACTACCATCTTGTTTTGTTCAGTGCGCCCACAAAGTTGCTCTCGGCTTCGTTTCGAGAAGCCTTCCACCAAAACATCGAACTCCTTTCCCTCATCCTTTTTATTTTGCAGGGCAGAGATTTCTGTCTGCAAGGCTATCAGTTCGTTCAAT
>OCTX012289418.1_pt1 | contig 10264 bp, 11 predicted proteins | sample 1539691 | NCBI WGS metagenome assembly OCTX01 (sample SAMN02144231, study PRJEB22623) | gut metagenome | biome: sheep rumen | host: Ovis aries | place: New Zealand | reverse complement strand
TTCTTTTATTTCTTCTAATATTTCAAAACCATCTTTATATGGTAGCATTACATCTAATATTATTAAATCATATATATTTGTTAAAGCATTGTAAGAGCCATCTTCTCCATCCAATGAAACATCCACATCATATTTTTCCTTTTTTAATCTATCTTTTATAAGATCTGCTATTTTTTCTTCATCTTCTATAACTAAAACTCTCATTTCATCACTTCCAAAACAAATATAACTTTTATAACTTAAATAAACATTAAATAATACCATTAATAAAATTATATCATATAAAAAGTAGGATTTTACTCCTAACTTACTTAATCATGATATCTTATTGTCTCTTTTTTAGTCTTAATCCAATCTTTTCTTCCATAGCTCTTTTTTGTTCTTCATAATAGGAATTGTAATTTTTTAAAGCTTCTATTAAACCTAATTCATTGATGTTGGAACTATATTTATTATGTTCTTCGTCTTCTGATGCAAATGATTGGCCAGCTGCTACGATATTTCCGTTTACATCAACATTTACTATTCCATATATGATATTGTTTTTTTCATCTATTCCCAGATCATAATAAAACAAAGGTCCATGAGTTATGCCCAAAACATCAGATAATTCATATTGTTTTTCAGACATACTATTTATTTCTTTTAATCTTTCTTCTGTTATTTTCAATGCTCTACCTTTTGATTCAATTAATTCTTTAGTTCGATGATTACCATCTTCAAAATAACCATAATCTTCGGCACCAAATTCTTCTTTAAATACTTGAGCATTGGCTTTTCTTTTTTCTAATAGATTTAATCTATTTAGTTCTATATAGTGAAACATATCAAAAGATAATTTTAAATATAAATGGGATACACTTGCTAATTCTCTTAAAGCGGCTAAGACATTTTCACTCATAATAGTACTATTAGTGATTAATAATATACTTTCTACTTGAATGTTTTCTTTTTTTATTAATTCTACAATTAATCTTATTTGTCTTATGGCTAATAAAGGTTCGCCACCCGTAATTAGTAGTTTTCTTATTTTTTTAACGCCTTTTAGAGTATTAAAGATAGTTTCTGGAGACATAAACTTTTTTTCTTCGTCACCTCTTAAGCAATGTTCACACTCTAAATTACACATTCTTGTTACTTCTAGATATAATTCATCTATGTCCATAAAAACCCCTTCTTTTCGAGTTTATATTCTATCAAATAGTGAGTAAATGTCAAAATTTTCTTAAAAAAAGATTAGTTTTATTAACAACTTCAATTTCTCTAGTCCTTTTTTTGGTTACTTTGACCCCTTACTTTTAATTGCATGCATAACTGCTCCATTCGGGATGTTAATATTTATACTGTTTTTAGTACATTTTTGTATCTTGCACATTCCTCTTATTACAGCTATATATACCTAAATATATTTGGCACTAACAAAACTTCTACAGCTCAAATTATCGCTAATCTTCTGATTACTTTATTTTTTTTATTCCAGTGTGCATTCTTGGATGATATCCTTGTTTATCGTAAAACTTAATTCCATTTTTATTATACGCAAACACATCTACCAAAATATATTCACACCCTACTGATTTAAAATAATCTTCCATTTGTTTCATTAATAATTGTCCTACCCCATTACTCCTTGTTTTTGAAGTAACAATTAATTCCGTAATTTCTCCTCTTTTAGGGCATTTATAGTCTAGATAATCATATTCATCATAAGGAAATATACATCCCATGATTAAACCGATTGCTTTATTATCTTCTACCGCTAAGTAACATTTACCATTGTTTTTATTAACTTCTTCTAAATCTATAATTGCCATTTTTTCTCGATATTCAGGATGTAATTGATCTAAATTATCCTCATCTATAGTTATAATATATTCTTCAAGTTCAACCAATAAATCTTTAACATCTTCAAGATAGTTTTCATCATATTCAATTATTTTCACTATAATCACCTAAAATCATTATACCATATTTTTATATATATTAATTACATCGTAAAATTACTATTTTCCGAACGAAAAAAGACTAGAAATTCTAGTCTTTTGTTTTATTATTTACCTGCTTTTGCTTTGTTTGCAGCTTGTGAGCCATAATACATTGAAAATCTTATTGGAACGATATATCATTCTAATTTCGACAAAAATGACTAAATTCCAAACATACAATCATTTTGTTATTTTTTATTTTATAAGCACTCTTTGAACTACTCTTGCAACATCATCTTCATTATTTAATAATTCTTGTGTTTCTAAATCATATAGTTTGTTAGATACACTATAAGCACTTAATATATCCTTTAATTGTTTTAAGTATTCAACAAGTTCTTCAATAGTATATGGTGGAATGTATTTATATTTTTTTGATTTAAATTCAGGGATATGTTCAGTCACCATATATTCTATAGGTATTGTCATACCTTTTATCCTATCAAAAGATATTCTATCTTTTACTTGTACTTCATCTGGCAAATCAGAATACCTTCCTTCTGTAGAATTACCTAATTCATACATAGTAAAATGTGAATCCCAATCAAATATTATTGGTTCAACAAGTCGTGGTTTAATAGTACAAATTTTGTTTTTGGTTAAAATAAATGATAATGATTCTTTAATATAAGTTTCATATGCATTGTAACCTTTTAAAAATTGATCGTTACCATAAGGTCTATTATTTCTTCTTCTATAATCACATAAAGAAATATAATCTAATCCATTACAGCCACCAGAAGATTTATCAGTTATTCCTCTTAGCCTTTTTGATTTTAATTCACCACTATTAAGTATTTCTTTTAACACTTCAATCGAATGAATTCCATCAAATGGATTACCATTTTGACAATCTATTGCATGTAAATAATAGCTATTTAACTTCATACAAAATCCCCTCTTCAAAAGTACGAATACTATACTACAATATACTTATTATTGCAAATATGAACCAAAAAAACTAGTCTTTTATTATTAATTTTTTTCTTTGATTGCGGCCTGTACAACAGCTAGCCTAGGGGGGGTATACCTAAACTTCTAGATATAGTTTATAAAAAAATCAAAAGTAGATGAAACCCAATTAAATCAAGGCTAAATTAAATTTTATTTTCAATATAAACTAAATATGATGTTAAATATGAAATTATAAAAATATAATAGTATTAATCTTCATATTATGGAGACTACAGCTACAGGGGGTTATAGAAAATAAACATCGTAATATCTTAATCTTGCGAGCATTATTTAGTTAAAATCAAATAAACAATACTCGTGTACTATTTAATAATAGTATTACTAGAATTGCTATATAGAAAAATAATTTAATGATTGGAAAAGCATTAATCTTTCCTTTTAATTTGAACAAAACGGAACATATCGAAAAGATTGTAAAAGATAATGCAATCCAATATAAGACCATATCATGTCCTTTAAATAAAGCAAAGGACGTAATTCCTTGAATTATACCTACAATAAATGTTACTATTCCCATCTTTATTGTAAATTTTTTTAATTTACTTGTATCATTTAACTTTTTAACAAATTTATCTGATAACTCAAGAGGATTTAATTCTTTTTTTCCACTCATATAAATGATTCCAGTAACTATACTAAAAATACATAATACCCCATAAAAAATTCCACATAAAATAATTAATACATTATTAGAATCTGTAATAATCCAATTCATAATCTACATCTCCATTCAGAATATCAAAATATTTCACTCTCTTTTAAAATAATATAATGGTTCCTAAGGCTACTAATCCTTGACAAATTACATTTGATATTTCTATTTTCCAATGCACTTTTGGATCTTTTAAATTTGCTTTAATTCCAATTCCACATAACATTGCAAATAATATGATTGCTAACAAATAAAATAAAGTTGGAAGAAAAATACTCTTTCTAATAGAGAGAATTATTAAAGAAAAATAAATGAATAAATATCCAAATGCTCCTGTCAAAACTGCAATAGTATTTATCTTTTTACTTTTATGATAAATAATTGTTAATAATAATAGTATTATTAGACTAATTATTATTAACAAAACCAATTCTAAATTCATAACAAATTTAAATAACATTAACCCAGACAATAATATTCCAACATTAACTAAAAAGACTAAGCTAACTGGCATTTTAAATTTTATTATTCCTAAACCAACAATTACTTTTCCTGTAGGTATTACAAATCCAAAAACAATAGACAAAACAGCACCAATTATCATAATAATTTTAAATGGGCTTTCTAAATGAATACTTTTAATAATAGTCATTATTGTTATTGTATAAAAAATAGGATTAATATAATCAATTAAACCTAATGGTACCGAGAATTTATTAAATTTATCTGTTTTCATCTTAAACCTCTTTTCTATTATAAATATAACATAAAAAAAGGAGTTCTCGTTCCTAATATCTTAATCTTCCGATTATCTTATTTTATAGACTGCCACTAAATTATATTCATTTTCGGGGTCATCTTCTACATATAATTCTTTATTATATATAATTTCATTTTTCTCTAAACATAATTCTAGAAAACATAAAAATATCCCAATGTCTATTTGATTATAATAAATAACTCTATCCTTAGGCATTATTCCTCTTTTGCCTTCTTTTCGATATCTATATATTTTTAATTCATTGTCTGATGATTCAACTCTCCACGGTTGTGTATTACATGCACTAGGCGTGAATCTAACTATATTAGCAATATCTAAATATCTATTTCCTTCCCATATTTCAGATAATTCTTTTCTTTTACTTTTAAACATATCTTTTCTAAATTTATCAGCTGAATCTATTTTTGCAATTGCTATCATAATAACAAAACTTAATCCATCTAAATTTTTTTCTTCTGGCTTTCCTATTCCGAACCATAGTGTACCTATATTTTTTGATACTAAATAAAGATCTAGCTGTTCTCCTAAGTAACCTATATTTTGTAAGTAATTATCTTTCTTTTCTGAATAAAACAATATGCAATATTCTTGTCCTCTTTTACAAGTAGTTGAATCTTTAACAATTTTAATCTTTACCTTAATGTCATCTACAAGTGGTTTAAAATCATTAAACTTATTTTCTATATCTTTTATTTCTTCTTCACTAATTTTTTGACTTCCTATATTTCGAAATAAGTGAAATGACTTTCTCTTGAATATCATCTCATACAAGTTATTATCCATAAAACACCTCTCTAACATTATAACATAAAAAAGGAGAATTTTTATATTCTCCTAATATCTTAATCTTCCGATTATTTTGCTATCCAAAAATTACATAACTATAATATACAATAAATGCTAATAGAAATATAAAACCTTCTTTCTTTGATATTTTATGATCATTAAGTGAAAATAAAAATAATAGTAATGCAGCTGCAATCATTACAATAATATCTATGTAACTAAAGTTTATACTTGCAATACCACCTATTAGAGCAATTGGAATACCAATTACAACACCTATATTAAAAATATTACTACCAACGACATTACCTATGGCGATATCATATTCACCTTTTTTTGTTGCTGTAACACTTGTTACAAGTTCTGGAAGTGAAGTTCCTAATGCTACTATTGTAAGAGATATCATTCTTTCACTTATTCCTATTATTTTAGCTAATCCACTTGCACCATTAACAACAAAGTTGCTTCCTAATACAATACCTATAATTCCAATTACAGTTAAAACTATTGATTTTTTCATCGATGGTAAAGAAGTATCTTCTTCGTCTTCAACTTTATTTCTTGCCATGCTAATTAAGTAATACATAAATACTCCAAAAAACAATATTAATACTAATCCATCTCCTCTAGGAAAGGAATTAACAATATTGCTTGCAAATAAGTTATCAGATAACAATACTGCAAAAGCACAAGTAATCATTAGTGTAATAGGTAGCTCTTTTTTTACTGTATTATTTTTAACACTTAATGGGTGTACCAATGCAGAAAGTCCCAAAATTAGCAAAATATTAAGTATATTACTTCCGATAACATTTCCTAAAACCATATCACCACTATTGATAAGCAATGATTTTACACTAACTGCAAATTCGGGTGCACTAGTTCCAAATGCTACTATCGTTAATCCGATTAACATTTTTGAAACTTTAAAATTACCTGCTACGCCACTAGCACCATCAACAAATAAATCTGCTCCTTTTATTAAAATTATAAAACCAACAACTAAAAAAATAGTATTTAAAAACATAATTACCTCCAAAAAACGAGACCAATCCATATTGGATCAAGTCTCGTTAAAATACAAAGTACTCTTATACAGCGGATATAAAATCGTACTGACGCCATATAATCACTATAAAATAGTGAAAACTACTCCCTTGTCTAAGCGATTATAACATAATTTTTAGCTATTGTAAAATTAAATTTTACTATCTAAATATCTTAATCTTCCGATTATTTTATTTATTATTTGAACAGTATATAAATAATTCTTCATGTGTATAATTTTTGTTTTTTACAATATTGAACTTTTCATTACATTTAATTACATCATAGAATGGTGTGTCGTAATAAAGAAGTTCTTCATCTCCACCAAGATACATTGAAGTTTCTCTAAACATAGGTGCAACATTATTTCTTTTAACATTAATATAATCTGTAAAAAATAATATACTTAATGTTCCTAAAAAGATTATTAATAATAAAGGTAATCTTACAGAATATTTTATTCCTCTTGTTAATTTTGACATACCAATTAAAAATATAATTACACCAAATACAGAATATATTGATCCCCAACTACTTTCACTTGGAAATATCATAATAGCTGACATCGATATAAATAATCCAAATATAACTAATAATAATCCTATTACATTACTATATTTATTTATTCTTTTAGTTGAATAATCAATTGTATTAACAATATTTTCTTCAAACCTCTCTTGATATTTATCTTTGCTTATTATCTCACCACTCAATAAATCATTAATAGTTATTCCTAACACATCACACAGTGGTTTAAATAAAGACAAATCAGGCATGTTTCTACCATTCTCCCAATTACCGATTGATTTATCTGTAACACCTAATTTTTCTGCTAACTCTGATTGTGTCATTTTTTTATCTTTACGACACTTTGATATAAACTTTCCAATTTTTTCTTGATTCATAATTTTTCTCCCTTCACACTAAAATCATATAACTATAACAATTAATTTAACAGGAAATGATTCTAGGGTTATCAAAATTAGTAAATAAGAAATTAAATTTCTACATATATTTTACCATAGAAAAAGTAGATTCTTACATCTACTTTGATATTTCGTAACTTCTTAATATTCCGACTTCTTTTATTTATCCAATTTAATATATTCATCTCCAGTATGATAATATATACTCTTATCTTTTAAATCTGAATAATATTTTTTTACTTCTCTAATAAATTCATCATCTTTCCATTGATAATTTATTACTTTGTTTTCTATATCATCAGGGTACATTTCTTTAATTGATGTAGCATATTCATTACCATCTTTAGGTATTTCATATTTTACTACTTTATTATCATTTAATTCAAAAGTAAACTTATATGGCATTGAACTTCCAGATCCACTTATTATCTTATTATCTACTACATAATATGATTCTTCTACAATCCACATATAAGCATATCGATAATTATTATCTTCTGTTATACCAAAACCATTGTAATCAATAAACATTTTATATCTATCATTATTCTTCTCTGGATTTGTATCATTATCAATAATATATTGAACTGCAGCATCATATAAATGTTCATTATCAGTTATATAATTTTCTTTATTACTACAACCTGTAATTATAAATAAACTTACAATCACCATTATACTCAAAAATATTTTCTTTTTCATATATATCCCTCTTTCAAGAATAGTATACCACAATTATATTAATTATTTTGCTCGCAATATTACTATTTTCCGATTAAAAAAGACTAGAAATTCTAGTCTTTGTTTTATTATTTACTTGCTTTTCTTTTATTGCAACTTGTACCACAGTTCCACTAGGAATAATCAAGACTAAAATGACTTAAATAAATATAATCCATTAACACTTCATACTACAAAGTTTTTTTTGATACAGTAAATTCTGTTGTACAATCAATTTTTTTACCATTATATTCAATATATGGAAATTCAAAATCTCTATCCAATATTGTTTGCTTTTCTTGGGAAGGTATTATTACACAAAAATTACCACCCATTTTCTTACGCAATTTATCAAATTCTATTTCAGTTAAATTAGGATAGTCTTCTCTTTTAACTTTAATACAATCATCATAATAATCATAGTCTACAAATTCACCTGATGGTCCTAAAAACCTAAATCCCAATTTTTCATAAAATTTCTTTCCTAATGAATTATTTTTCATTACCCATACACTGCCTAAAGAAAAGTCACAAAATTTATCATCATTAATCATTCTATGTAATATTTTTTTAATTAATAACGTTCCAATTTTTGTTCTTGTCATGTTCTTCCTTGAATGGAAATTGTAAAAATCCAAATATAGATTTCCATTTCCATCTTTATGAGCACTAAATTGGCTTAAATCACACAATAAAAATCCACCTAAATATGCTCTAAATGATCCTTCAGCAGCGTTATAATCATTTATTTGATTTAATATACTATCTACATTTATATCTTCAATGACTTCTATATCATTATAATTAGTTATCACTATAAAACGCAAAAAATTATCAATAAAACTTTGATTAGAATCATTATTCAATGCATATTCTATTCCAAATTCAAAGTATTCTAATCCTTTAGTTTCCATGATTTTATATAAGTAATTTATAAATGAAAAGCATTCGTTATAAAACTTTTCAGATGATTGAGTTCCAAAAGAAGTAGTTCCAAATATTTCATCTGTTATTACCCCTGATTTTATTAATTCTTTTTGGCTCATCAAAGCATTATATACCTGTTTTTTCAAATAATCATTAATATCTAATTTAGAAATAAATTCGTTTATTTTATCTATCCACAGCTCTGTTATTTGCTCTTTTTCTTTATCTCTCATATATTACATCACCAATGATAATATATCATAAAAAACTATATTTCTGTAGTCTTTTATACTTTTTATTACTTATTTCTTTCATCTTTTATGGCAGCTTGTACAACTGCTCCATTCGGGATGGTGAAATTCATACTATTTTATGTACTTTTTTATACTTTAAGCATCCCTTCTATTACAGTTGTATATTCTAAATATTTATTTGGTAATAATAAAACTAAAATGTTTTCAAATTATAAATTAATAGATGATTTAACTTCTTTATTTCTACAATAATCCTCTATATGTAAAAGTCCTGTTTTATCAAATCCCAATTTACTTGCTACAGCTAGGCTTGCTAAATTGTCATTATTAATAGCAACCATAATTATTTCAATTTTACTAGTTGGTAATCCTTCTCTAACTTTTAGATTATCAAACGATTTAGATTCAAATATGTCTCTTATAACTTCTTGAGCAAGTACAGTCATATTCCCTCTGTTTTTATATTGTTCATTTGCCCAGTATTCCATTTCAATTTGATTTGGAGGAATGACATTTGATACACTAACTTTAACACATCCAACATAGTTTCCATTCGTGTCAAATGAATAATATATAGAATTATTAGAATAATTAATTCCCAATCGTTTTTCTAAAATAGATGCTTTTACATATATTAAATTACTTCCATCTTTATTTTGACCTGTTGTAACATTAGCTTTGCTCAAAGCTGCATTCTTTGTAACTTTTTGTGATTTTAAGAATTCAAATATTTTTTCATCTACACTCATATCATCACCTAATGTAATTATATCACAAAAAAAAGACTAGTTTTAACTAGTCTTTTACTTATTTTATATTAGTTTTTCTTTGCTTTAATAGCGGCTTGTGCAGCAGCTAGTCTAGCAATAGGAACTCTAAATGGTGAGCAAGATACATAAGTTAATCCTATGTTATGGCAGAATTCAACTGATTGAGGATCTCCACCATGTTCACCACAGATACCTAGTTTGATATCAGGTCTAGTTTTCTTACCTAAATCAACAGCCATCTTAACTAGTTTACCAACTCCGTGTTGATCTAATTTAGCAAATGGATCTTGTTCGTAAATTTTGTTTTCATAGTATGAACCTAGGAATTTACCAGCATCATCTCTTGAGAATCCAAATGTCATTTGTGTTAAGTCATTTGTTCCGAATGAGAAGAATTCAGCTGATTCAGCTATCTCATCAGCAAGTAATGCAGCACGAGGA
>OCTX011767434.1_pt1 | contig 10264 bp, 31 predicted proteins | sample 1539691 | NCBI WGS metagenome assembly OCTX01 (sample SAMN02144231, study PRJEB22623) | gut metagenome | biome: sheep rumen | host: Ovis aries | place: New Zealand | reverse complement strand
TTCATCATCCCATAAAAATTCATCTAATACAAATATCTCATGATTCCATCTTACACTAGAGCACCAAGCACGACATGCTTTACATTGCCCACCAGTAAATGGAAAACTCTTTTTTATTTCATCATATTTTTTGTACCATTCATGCACTTCCAAACTATTCCAACCATAAGTTTCAATAATAGACTCTTTTTTATCTTCATGCATACTAATCATTTTTTCGTACATTTCACTTGTTTTTTTCATTACATTAAAATAATAATTGTCTTTCAAATTTACCATTATTTGGTCACCTCCTGTGTAATTTCAATCCAGCCAAAACTATCACAATAATAATATTTGATTTCATTAGTTTCCATATCTTCAACTTTAACGATATCACTCACACTCATTGAATGCCCTCTGAAATGATCAGGGTGAGCAACATTAAATTTTTCAAATAGATAATCAAGCAAATCATAATCATCTTTTGCTTCTTCCTTATCTGCCCATACAAGACCATAAGGATCAAATGACCAACCATGCTTATTAGCGGTCTCCCAATCCATAAAAGAATAAAGCACACTTGCCTTAACCTGATAGATTGCATATTCATATTTTTTCATTCTGTTTTTCTCCTTTTTTGTTTATTTAATGACCATAATGTAACACTACCAAATTTTCCCATCTACTAAGATCAAATCCTTTTAATAGATTTAAACATGGCTGATATCTTCGATAATCTTTATCGTTTTTAATTTCTGTTTCGATCATATCAATCATATCTTTTACAGGAATTTCTTTCAATCGATCACCATAATCATCTTCTCTTATTTCTGTGTTGCTACCATCTAAATAGATATAACAATCTGTATCAGGAAAACGATTAAAATTAAGATTAGGCACTTTGCATAAATCAAACGAGGCAATTACCTCACCCCATTTCTCTTTACACCATTTCCAGTCATGTTTATCAACTACATATAATTTACTTTCATAACCCATTTATTTGTCTCCTTTTAATCAACCAAACTCAAATCTTACACAACCTTCATGATATTTTTCTGTATACCAATCATCAATTTTTTCCATTAAACGAAATGCATCATCTTTTTTAGCTTGTGGTATACTTCCAAAAGTTTCTATAAATTTTTTTTCACACCACACCCATTCACTATCATAAAATTTAAAATAAACATATCCATCTGCTCCAGAAGTCATATAAATTGTCATATCATATTCCTTTCTTTTAAATAGGTGCTGTTACAAATACTTTACCATTTTCGCTCTGTTCAACTTCATCAAGACCAAATACATTCAATCCCCAAGTCCAACCATTTCTTTTACACGCTTCTTCATTTAACCGCTTATCAATATCCGTGTACATTTTTCTTAATTCGTCAAGTGCGTTGCCGTATGTCTCGGCAATCACGATTCCACAATCGCCACCCTCACGTTCGTATACCCAGATATGATCTATGTTTACATTAGTCTTCATTTTTAACTCTCCCTTTTAAACTTTTAAACACATTGTTATAGGTTTCTACTGTCATGAATACACAATTTGGATGTGACGGAAAATTATAATAATACAATTCATCTGCATATGTCTGAATCAAATTATTGATTTTTTCTTCTGTAATTTGTGTAGAATCATATAAAACTACAAAATTATCTTCAGCATATTTAATCGTATTTATAGTAAATTCTGTTATTAAAATATTCATTTTATTCTCCTTTACCATTCAATTCCATGTTCTCTACAAAAGTTTCTCATTGTATGATTTTTAAATTCGGAATCACAATAAATATCCAATAAATCAGGTGTATAACCCCTATCAATCATTTCTCTATAAGCGTCTGCTTCATCATAATCATTATCGGCATACCAATCTAACATTTCTTGAATTTCATTTTCCACATCAAACTGGTTTTCATTTTCTATAATTACATCTCCATTATGCACATATGCAATACATGCAAGTACTTCGTCCGTGCCTTCTCCCATATAAGAAGATGTATATACTCTTGCTTCTGGATCATAACCTTCAAGCTGTCTAATTAATTCTTTTACCTTCATTTAATTATCTCCCTTCTAATTAATCTTTCAACGGATTATCTTCTTCCATATCATTCCAATAATAATCAAGCCCTTTAGACCAATCATCATCAGAAATTTCATATGCGTCAGCAAGTGCTACATCATCAAAGATAACATAATCTTCATAAAGATCATGAAGATAAGCACTAATCTTGTAATCGGGGATATCTGTTTTCCTTAACTGGCTAACTTTATCTCTATAATAACCAATCTCTACATCTGTAATATACTTTTCTTCTTCAGGCGTCAGATCTTCCAATTCTTTTTTCATAAGTTCTTCATATCTTGTCATAATATTTATCTCCTTTTTTCATTTAGTCCAAACAACATTTTCAGATCAACTTCTGTATCATCATAACCGATTGTGATTTTCCAATCGTGTTTACTTGCCCATTTACGGCATTCAAGATAATCTCCTGTGAAAACAACTACGGTTTCATATTCTAAATTCTCATAAACAACTGCGTCTTGTGTGTTAGCAGACATGTCAAACACAGGATCATATCCCTTTTCTACAGCAAAATCATACAGCCCGTCTGTATCATCAGCCGTATACACTTCCGTGTACCAGTTATATGCATTAGCTTCATAACCTGCTGCTTCACATTTAAAGGCAAAAACTCTTTCGTTTTCCTTGTACCACTCATTTACAATCCATTCAGGGAAAAGCATATCTGTAAGATTATCGGTGTTACATTCTGTTTCACTAAATAATCCAGTGGAATCACAGTAAATGGTTACAGGAATAAGTTTTGTGGGAAGATGTTTTTCGTTCTTCATTTTATTCTCTCCTTTTAATTAAAATATTCATATACATTAAAATCTGTTGTTCTCCACTTGTCGAACGATACATCAATACCGCACTGGAGACAACATTTTTCGATTAACTCTTTATCTTTGTATGTTATCTCTAACGTACACAACTCAAGATCCTTTTCATTTATATCAGGATTATAAAGCCAGCAATCAATTTCCATGGCGTTATTAAAACCAATATCGTAGCCAAATAAGGTGTTTAAATGAGCATAACAATCAATGTCAAATATACTATCTGTATTTTCCATTAAATTTTTAATATAGAATTCCATTGCGGGAGTTCCTACATCTGAATCATAAAAAATATCATTGCACACTAAAGTATCAATTGCCTGTTCCCTTGTAAGAAGTTTAGCCATTTTGTTTTATTCCTTTCTTTTTCACCAATTCCATGTCATTTCTTCTACTTCAGCACCGCTTGTGCCAACTTCATAACCTCTAAAGAACACTGCCAAGAACCCCTCTTTATCCTGTGCTTCATCAAGTGCATCCTCAATTTCATCTCTCCATTCAGGATGTTCTTCGTCAGCATCATGACGCATCATTTCAATATCATATCCTCTGGTCTGAATTTCATACCAGTCCTCTTCAGGAATCATGAATTTTGTTTCCATAAGGTAGTCATTAAGCAATGATTCCTCAATCCGATCTGCAAGATCAGGATCACCAATGCGGTCAACGTGTTTCCAGATACTCATAAGTTCGTTTGTCATATATTAAATCCTTTCTACTTCAAATGGTGTATTATTTACCTTTTCAATAATTTCTTTTGTTGCATGTTCTCTGATCAATCTCTGAATAATATATTCAGGATCAACAGATGTGATAAACGAATATAATCTACTTCTAAAGAAACGATTAATGTTTCGTATCTCTTGAAGCGCATTATATTGTTTAGTGACCCAACTTTTTTCCTTTTTGGGATCATTTGGTTTAGGCTTTTTCAGTTGCTTTAAAGCCTGTACATAATCTTCACAGGCTCTAACAATAATTGCATTCCCGAAGTCCTCGTATGGTTGTCGGAAATCATAATCAATTGTTTGCATTTATGCCACCTCTTTCTTTTTAAGAATTTCATTAACCTCTTCTGTTGTAAGGATTCGGTTAATTTTCATTTTCTGTGCCAAAATCCATGCGCCACCCTGACTTTCGGGTCTGTCATAAGATTCCCAATTTTCAACATCAACTTCGCACCAGACTCGTTTCTCTCCATTAGAAAGTTCCATGGAAAGATGTGGTGCAAGCGGAATGAAACAACAATGCCATCCACAGCGAACTGCAAATCCCTTGGTGGGATGACACTCTGCATCCATCCATATCCCGATTGGGGTAGGGACAGATTTATTGATGAACAGGGGATGAAGAAGTCCGTCAGATTTCAGAATACGAAGTAATTTGTATGCTTTCATTTAATTTTCCTTTCTTTCATTCATTTCTTTTTCAGCTTTAATTAACTTATGCCGATAATAATCATAGTCAGCGTATGTATTTTTATCCCAATATCCTTTACCGAATCCCTGATTGGGATCACCGTAACTTCTTCCTGCGCATTCTTCGTATGTTCCCTTGTAAGATGCAGAAACAAGTTTAAGTGGATATTTTAATTTATCTACTTGTTCGTCATAACATCCAATATCAATACCATTAAATCGATTATTCTGTGAAGTTGTTTTTCCATATTTTAAGATTTCTTCCATTGTTTCAGGATAATGGTCGCAATCATAAATCATTCCTTCACAATGATTCCAATAAGCCAGAATACCATACAAATCAGCTTCATGGTCTGTATTAGCAAATACATATCCGTAATCCCAATACGTATCTTTAATATAACCACCACCAAACTCTTTTGGAATAAGGATTTTATAGCTATCTCCCTCTGTTAAATTACTTCTCTTTGTAGTATGCTCCGCTCTTACCCAACTAAAACTACCCATAATTAATGCTCCTTTCTTTTTATTTATTTAATCTAAATCCTTTTTCTTTTCTTAGTCGGTTTACACTATCCTGTAAACTCTCAGGGATGTGTATTACAGTAATCAATACATCATCCTTAAAAAGATATGCTCCATTTCCATAAAGCAGTATCTTATTTGGTTTGCGTTGTGACAGATACAAACCATCAATCCAACGCTTCAAATTTGGATCAACGGATGATTCACTGTGCGTTAATCCATGACGCCATGCACGCCGAACCACTTTGGCTTGTGTTTTCTTTTGGATACCACATCGTTGCGACATTCGCATCGATGCGTGCCTTGTAAGAATTGCCATATTTAATTATCACTTCCTTTCTCAATCAAACCAGTCAGGATATTCTTCCATAATTTTGTTCCTAATAAAATCATCTAAACTAATATAATATTTATTGTTATTATCAATTCGCCCTTTTTCGAATTCATTTGCCCATTCAAAGATATCATTATATATATCTCTTGAATCTATATTTGCATCTTCAGGCATCAAGAAATTAATTGCAAGCGTCATATCAAAAATCACTTCACCCAGATTGTACATTTCTTCTTTACCCATAATTAATTATCACTTCCTTTCTGCAATGATTACCTGAATTCCATAATCTGTATACGCATCAACTATTGTTTTAATTATTTCTTTTTTCTCTTTTACAGAAAGATTATTATTTTGCATTATTGTGTGACAGGTATCTTCCACATTGCAATCGACAATTCTTTCAAAATTGTCTTGTGATTCAGCTTCATGCATTATAATAAATACATCGTAATCACCGCCCGTTGTCCAAAGATTCATACAATTGCCGTATGAAGTCATTGGATGGTTTTCTTCATTATCCTTTTTATTTGCGTCTGTTAATTTTGCTTCATAATCTTTAATTATGTTTAAAATTTTCAGATAAGAGCCATATTCCCTTGATCCTGTATCATTAAATTGAATACAATATTCATTAGGCTTGTATCGATAAATGTCTGCTTCTCTTCCATCTGCAAAATAAATAGTTGTTTCTTTTTCTCTTGTCATCTTATTACCTCTCTTTCACATATTCATTAAATCAACAGCGATGCTTACATCAAACCAATTTTCGATGTCATGCCAGATATCAAATATTGTGCTTCCCTTATTCCAACACCTAAAATCGGTGTCAATCAGTAAATCATATTCAGCTTCTACAGTAGGGATATCGGCAAGTTCATCCCAAACTTGTTTCGCCATGTCTAATTTCTTTTCTTTCGAGCAATATCTGAAATAAGAATCAAGTATCGATTCTTTGTCGTATCCTCTGGCTTCAATTTCCTGCCAGTCATCAGCAGTAACACCTGTAAATTCTTTCTCTACTACATAATCTGTAATAGCTTCATACTCTTCTACACAGAACGTTTCATCGTCAGCAATTTCCATAAGGGGTTTTAAAATTCTTTCAAGTTCTGTCATTTTATTTACCTCTCTTTTATCCAATATGTCCGCTTGTTAAACAATTGTCTTCCTCATTCCAGAACACGCACTCAGGAAATTCATAATATCTGTCTGCGTATTCCTGTTCCTTTTCCATGTCAACTTCTTCCATTTTGACAAGACGTGCTTCATATTCAACACCCCTGTCCAAGTCTGTGAAAAAAACTTTGTTGCATTCTTCTGTCGGCAGGTCTCCAAAAATTGCGGCATCATACTGCGCTTCAGCAACTGTATGATCTGCGTTGTCGGGCACTTCAAAAAAGACTTCCTTTGTACGGATTTCCTGAATTATAGCTTTAAAGTACTTCATTTAATTATCTCCTTTTCTTTAAGTAAAATCTGTTTCAATATATTCAAAATCCATGTGGTATCCTTCAGGCACACAAATGCCTTTATACAATTGATCGTAAAATCTTTCATAAGCCTGTTCTTCTGTTTCATTTTTATTCATTTTCATACGGATAGTTAACTCTACAATCATTTCTTTTTCTTTCATTTAATTATCTCCTTTTCTTTTATTAATATTTAACAACAACATCATATCGTGCAATAATGTCATCGGGTTCGTTACAATGTCTACAATAGACAAGATAGGTAATTATCTTGCTTCCCTTATGCACGCCTTTTACATATTTGTAAGATGTATAATATCCATTAGGATCTCTACCGATGTATTTATTCAAGGCAGTTCCCTGAAATTTTTCAACAAGGTAATACCCTTTGCCTTTTCGATGAACAGTTTCTTTCCACACTTTATTAAAGTTATGTTTAGTTCGAGTCACTATTTTAATTCTTTTAAATCTCTTTTTAATTTTCTTTTCTGTCTGCGTGACTCGTGTCTGTGTAGATGTTTTTGCCTGTGCAGTAACAGGAACTGCCACAGAAATCATTAGAACCACAAGTGCCAACATCACAATTTTTTTCATTTAATTATCCTCTTCCTTTCAATATTCATTATCGATATCAACAAGTGCCAACATCGTTTCTGCTACAGTGATGTAACCTCTGTCATAAAATTTTATTACTTTATTAATCCTTGTCTCCATTTCTGTCAGACTTGCTTTGGGATAAGATATTTCCTTTTTTCTTCTCAAAATGTCATTTCCGTATTCCTTCATGTATCTTTTAGTCATTGTGTGTCTCCTTTTTAATCCCAGTCACTATCGAAAAACATGTAATAATCTTCTTCTTTCTTGAACCCAGCAATCGCCAACTGTTCTACAACCCAGTCACCAATAGCCCAGTCCTCAGAGTCGTTTTCATCGGACATCCAGTCTTCATACGCTTTGGACGCTATGTCATAGATTTCTTTTTCCTTCTTTTGGGTTAAAGGATAAGTAGGTGAAATAAAGATGCCCATTTTATTGTTATTAGAATATAGAAAAATTCCGCTCATTTTTGTTGCACTAATCATTATTCTTCCTCGCTTTCATTTACATTCTGCTCATATATATAAGTACTTACATCTGCCAATATTCCCCACAACCATGCAGGGTTAACTGTTTCTGTGTCCTGATGATTTGTGTAATATTCAATTCCTTTTAAAAGAACATTACAGAATGTGTTCGCTTCAGAAGGTGTAAATGTTAATGTGACCTTTGTTAAATCTTTCACTTGTTTTCATCCTTTCTATAATGAATCTCAAAACTAAACACACAAAAACCATACAAATCAGACAGTATATCAGCTATGCAATCTAAAATTTCTTCCTCGTCATCCGTCCATTTATCAAGTGAAACTTCTGTAGGAAGTTCAAGAATGATTTCTCCATCTGTATCCCATTCGATATTTGTTATAATTATTTGTTCCATAGTTACCTACTCTCCTTTCCGTATTTAATTATAGGTAAATCTTTATCAAGTTTTGAGTGTTTTTTAAGCAATTCAAAACTTTCTGGACTACCTGTCATAATAAGATCCCAATCTCGATAAAATTCATGTTTGTCATTAAATATATCAATGTCCATACCATTTTCACCCGTGTTAATATCATCTACAATTTCATCATAGAAGTCTGCAAAGGTATAGTTATCAGGAATTTGAATAATGACTTGCTTTGTTGTTACCTCTTTAATTTCAATAAGATGTTCTGTCATTGCTGTTCTCCTTTCAATTAGTTTGCCTCGGGCACGGCTTCAATTAATTCAAAGCACGGTCTGCCCATTTCATCATATCCAGTAAAGATTGTTTCTCTATAATGGTTACAAGCAAAAACAGTCATGTCTCCATCTTCACAAATGTCACAATCACAACACCAGTTGGTGCGATTTTCACAGTTTTTACATACACACCCTTTACACTTCATTTTATTTCGCTCCTTTCTTTAACAAAACGGCAAATCGTCAGGTCTTGTTTCTCCAAAGAACTCTTCTCTGGAATACGCTTCTCCGTATCCGTTAAAGTCGCACTCCTGAATGATCTTCATTATCTGGTCTTTATCTGTGACCAGTTTACATTCAGTGTACGGGTCACTCTTGACCCAATCCTGACTGCAATACAGTTCTGTTTCCGTGTTGAAAGCCACGCAGTCATATCTGTGACTTCCTGCTTTTGCATTAGGGGTTTTAAATCTCAGAATCATTTGTTACGTTCCTTTCTTAAATATAATCTTCGCCACGTTTTAAATATAAGGCATAATCACCGTTATAATTATCTGTTACACCCCAGTTATTATAATATTCATTTTCTTCTTCAAAAAATTCAATATCATTGAGGACATCTTCTTCATTAGGAAGAGTAGTTTTATCAGCAGTATCAAGACCTGCATCAAGAATTTCTTTACGTTTTGCTTTAAGCTCTGCAATATATATATTTACTTTTCTTTTGCCTGATTCTGTAAACCTCATTCTTCTTCCTCGCTTTCTTTTAAATTACATACATATACATTTTTCCGTTTATACCATGCAGGATGTTGTTTTCTTAATTTATTTAGTTTCATGATTGCTTTTTCTCTTGTAGAAAAACAGAAACGATGTTCTTTCGTATTATTTCCACGTTTTATTAATTCGTAGAACACGGGCAAATGAGTCCAAAAATATCCATCATTTGCTTTATTATAAGCAAGTACTAATTCAAAACTTTTGCATTTGATTGCCCACATTTTTTTATCTCACTTTCTTAATAATCGTAGTCCAGACACTCGTCAGCACTTGTATAATACTGACCGTCATATCCCCCATCCATGATTTCACAATAGCAATCCCAACAAACCAGTCTAAAGGGGATACCATAGCAATCACGGGTAAACTCCATTTCATCACGATCAACTTCTTTTCCGCATACGGGGCATGTTCTCTTCATTTTCATTTGCGTTCTCCTTTTCTTTTAAATTAATTCGCTTACGTGTTTCTTCAGCCATGCGACTGCCTGAATAAACGATGTGAATTCCGGTGTAGCTACCATTAAAAACTCATCATAATCAATCCATGCTGTTGTAAGCTGACAAGCATTAAGATCATATTTAAGGATTTCGTAGAATCCCTTACTATTGGGACAATGATAAACTGCATAAAAAGCAGTTTTATTTTCGTTGGGGACTTTATACGAATGGATTTTGTTGTTCGTCTTAACAAGTCCCATTGTATAAGGTGTACCAAAGAATGAGTAAAGGATTTCTCTTTTCATTTTTAATTCCTTTCTTTTATTTAATTTTTACTTGCCACTTCATTTATCATACCACAGAAACGTTCACGCAGTTGTGAACATTTTGTGAACATTTCTGTGGTAATTATTTAATTATTGTCAGTGTGCATACACGGCAATCTTATCCCCGTTTTTAACACGCCAGCACTTCCTGCATATAGCGCATGTCACACCCGTTTCTTTTCCGTCTCGATTGACGGCAGGACAATGTGGAACAGTTTCAAGTTCCGGTTCTGTTCCGTCATCATAAATGAATTCTGGCAGTCCAAAAGGATTGCTATAATTCTTATGCCAGATAGAA
>OCTX011973213.1_pt1 | contig 10266 bp, 9 predicted proteins | sample 1539691 | NCBI WGS metagenome assembly OCTX01 (sample SAMN02144231, study PRJEB22623) | gut metagenome | biome: sheep rumen | host: Ovis aries | place: New Zealand | reverse complement strand
GGCTTGCCCAGGTCGATCTCTGTGCCCTGATACGTGATCGTCGTCGTGCCGCAGACCGTCTGTGCCAGATGACGGAAAAGCTCCTCGGTCAGGTCCATCATGCCGTTATAGTCGGTGAAGGCCTGATAGAGCTCCATAAGCGTAAACTCCGGATTGTGGCGGGTGTCGAGACCCTCGTTGCGGAACACGCGGCCGATCTCATAGACCTTTTCGAGGCCGCCCACGATCAGACGCTTGAGATACAGCTCCAGCGAGATGCGCAGGCGCACGTCCTCGTCGAGGGCATTGTAATGGGTCTCAAAGGGGCGGGCCGCGGCGCCGCCGGCGTTGGAGACGAGCATGGGAGTCTCGACCTCCATGAAGCCGCGCGCGTCGAGAAAGCGGCGGATCTCGCTGATGATCTGCGAGCGCTTGATAAAGGTGTCGCGCACCTCCGGGTTGACGATCAGATCCACATAGCGCTGGCGATAGCGCACGTCCACGTCGGTCAGGCCGTGGAACTTCTCGGGCAGGGGCTTGAGGGACTTGCTGAGCAGCGTCAGCTTTGTTACATGGATCGTGACCTCGCCGGTCTTGGTCTGAAACACAAAGCCGGATACGCCGATGATATCGCCGATGTCCAGCTTTTTGAACGCGGCGTAATCCTCCCCCAGGTCGTCGCGGGAGACGTAGCACTGGATCATGCCCTCGCGGTCCTGAAGTTTGCAGAACGAAGCCTTTCCCATGACGCGTTTGACCATCATGCGCCCGGCCACGGAGACGTCTTTTCCCTCAAGGGCGGCATAATTCTCCACGACCTCGCGGCTGTGATGGCTGACAGCGTATTTTGTGATCCGGAAGGGGTCGCGGCCGGCTTCCTGCAGGGCCGCGAGCTTGTCGCGGCGGACCTGCAGGATCTCCGAGAGCTCCTGCGCCGCGGCAGCCTGGTTTCTTTCTTCGTTCATGCTCTACCTCTTGTATCCTTAAAATCAGTCTCTGTCAATCGTTCTCAACGGTAACGATCTCGTATTGGAAAATGCCTGCCGGGGCTTCGACCTCGACGGTGTCTCCCGCGCGGTGGCCCTTGAGTGCCTGGAACAGCGGCGAGTCGTCAGAAATACGACCTGCTCTGGGGTTTGCCTCCTGCGAGCCCACGATTTCGAACTTCTCCTCAAAGCCGTCGGCGAGATCGCGCACGCCAACGACGCTGCCCAGCGTGACCGTGTCCTTGGGTGCATCGGCATCCATATTGTCCACGATCTCGGCGTTCTCGATCAGGACATTGAGCTCCGCGATCTTGGAGTAGAGCTTGCCCTGCTCGGTCTTGGCCTCGTCGTATTCGCTGTTCTCGGACAGGTCGCCGAAGCTGCGCGCTTCCTTGATCAGTTCCGCAACTTCTTTTTCCCGAACCGTTTCAAGGTAGTTCAGCTCTTCCTTGAGCGCGTCCAGACGCTCCTGGCTCATTTTGAATCTGTTGGAAATCGAATCCGGCATGTGAATTCCTCCCTTGTGATGTGCCTCCCCCTTCATGCGGGGAAAGCGGGATCATTATAATGATTTGCTTTTGTGCTGTCAACAATAGATTGCGCGTCTTTCCTGCCGCTGCGGTCAGGTGCCCGTCTTGCTCAGGAAGGTAAGGGCGGCCATCAGCTGCTCGTCGTTCGAGGTGCTGGCCGTGCCCTGGGCGCCGCCCGTGGTGCCCAGCGTGGTGCCGGCAGTGCTCGGATCGCTGTTGTAGATGATCATCTCCGGCACAACGCCGCCGCTGGTGCTGATATCCACATGGTTGGGCGTAAGATAACTCTTGGTCGACAGGCGTATGGCGCTGCCGTCGGAAAGCTCAATGGTCTCCTGGTCGCGGGTGCTGCCGGTGGTGGTCTCGCCGAAGAGCGTCGCCCACTGGTATTCCTGCATGGCGGCGGCAAAGACCTCGGCCTCGGCATAGGTCTCGCCGTTGATCAGCACGACCATCGGAAGCTGGATGCACATACCGTCGGATTCCGCCGCGACCTCGTTGCCCTGGCGGTCGGTGGTGTAAAACACCACGCCGGAAGGCAGCAGATAGTTCAGCAGTTTTTCCGTCTCACTGGCAAGTCCGCCGGCATTGCCGCGCACGTCGATGCAAAGGGCCACAATGTTCTGATCCAGCAGGGCCTCAATGGCGTCAATGGCCTCCTGGGCGCTGCCGGCCTCAAAGTTATAGAGCTGGACATAGCCCGCGTCGGTTTTCTCCTTGCGGTAATTCACGGCGCTCTGGTGGGTGCGCTTGCAGTCCACCGTCAGCTCGCCGCCCTGGACGCCCAGCGTGAACTTGCTGTTGAGCTTGGAGCGGATCAGCGTCCGCACCTCGTCCTCGCTCATCCCGCGCAGACTTTCGCCGTCCACGTCCGTGATGATCATGCCGGCCGAAACGCCCGCCTCCGCCGCGGCGGAGCCCGCGTTGACGGAGACGACGCGGAACGAGCCATTCTCTTCCTTGGCGATGGACATGCCGATGCCGGAATACTCGTTTGCCGAGGAGAGCTTATAGCTCTTATACTCGTCGGGCGTCATGTAATAGCTCCATTTGTCGCCCAGGCCGCTGACCATGGCGGCAGCGGCGGACTGGCCCATCTTTTCGCGGTCGGCCGCGTCGATATAATTGTCGGCAACGGCGTCCTTGATCTCAATATAACGCATGGCCTCGGCGTAGTCGTCCTTCCCGCCGACCTTCTTCATCATCCCGGAATAGGTCAGTCCCACGGCCAGGCCGCCGACGAGCAGCACCAGGATCAGCACAACCTTCAGCGGGATGCCGACGTTGAACAGTCTGGCAAGCATCCGACCGATCGAGGCGAGCAGCCGCTTGAAATATTTCTTCAAATGCTATCGCTCCTTTTCAGGGAAAGTAAAACGCACTTACCGGACAGCCTTTTCTCAGGCTGCCCGGTCGTGCCGATATAGCTACCTTTTTCTCAGGCGTCCGGCGCATAGGTCAGGCCGCTGAAGCGCCATTCAAAGTCCGTCGGTCCGGAGGAGTTGCGGATCTCGAAGTGCAGGTGCGGACCGGTGGAAACGCCGGTGGATCCGACGGCGCCGATGTATTCACCCTGGGAAACCGTCTGTCCCACGCTGACGGCGATGGAGGACAGGTGCCCGTAGAGCGTATAGTAATTGTCGCCGTTGACATAGCCGTGGTCGATCATGACGCAGTTGCCGTAGCCGCCGTTCACGCCGGCCAGGATGACCGTGCCGGAATCGGAGGCCCAGACCGCGTCGCCGTACTGACATCCGATGTCCATGCCGGAGTGGTACTTGACCTGTCCGGTGATCGGATGGACGCGGGTGCCGACATGGCTGGTGATATAGGTGCAGGCGCAGGGCCAGGCGAAATTGCCCGAGCCGGACACGGAGCCGTAAGAGCCTCCGCCGCTCTCCCCGCTGCCTCCGGAGTTCTGATTAGCTTCTTCCTGACGGCGGCGTTCTTCTTCCTGCCGTCTGCGCTCTTCTTCCTGGCGCTTCTGCTCTTCGAGCGCGGCGATCGCCTGATTGACCTTATCCTCGGCCTCCTGCTGGGCACGCCGCAGTTCCTCAAGATCCTCGCTGTTTGCGGTGATGTCGCTCATGATCGACTCGATCAGATCCGTCGCCTCGGCGATCTGCGCCTCGATATCCGCCTTTTCGGCGTTCAGCTCGTCTTTTTTCTCTTCGAGCGTGGCCTTATAGGCCTCGTAATCCGCCTTGACCTGCTCGGTGTTTTTGCGTGCGGCGATATAGGCGTCTTCAAGCGCTTTGTCGCTCTCCATGATCTCGCCGATGTCGTCAATGGCGGTCAGAAATTCACCCAAAGAGTTGGCGCGCAGCAGCATGGCCAGAACGTTTCCGGTCCCGTTTTCCTCCATGGCACGCACACGCGTGCGATAGCGCCGGAGCTGCTCATCCTCAAGCGCCTTGGCCTCGTCGACCTCCAGCGCCTTCTGCGCGATCATCTCGTCATACAGGGCGATCTGCTCGTCGTTGAGCTGAAGCTGCTGGATCAGATACTCGTTGCGCTCGTCCAGCGCCTGTTTCTGCTCCAGCGCGCCGGCATGCTGTGCCTCCAGTTCATCGGCGACGGCCTGTTTTTCCTCTACCTTGGCCTCAATGGCTTCCTTCCTGCGCTCCAGCTCGTCGATCTCCGCCTGCGTAACGGCGAAGGCCTGGACCGGCAGCACGCCGAGGATCAGCACGGCGGCCAGGACGGCGGCCAAAAGTCGCGGCATGGGTTTTCTGTTCTCTCTGTTCTTCATAAGCCTACCCCTTGGCGGCAGCATTGATCCCGTTCTTTTCTGTCACGGGATCCGCGCGTCCGTCCGGTTTGTATTGCCGCAGCAGCGCGGCAAGGTTGCTTCAGCCCACGTAATCGGCGGGATTGACATTCTCGCCGTCCACAAAGACCTCCAGGTGGCAGTGGGTGCCCGTGGCCATGCCGGTGGCCCCCAGATAGCCGATGGTCTCGCCCTGGCCGACCGTGGTGCCTTCAGCCACCGCAGTGCCGGACATGTGGGCGTAAAGCGTCTGCATGCCGTTGCCGTGATCGACAATGATGTAGTTGCCGTAGCCGCTGTTATAGCCCACGGTGGTGACGACGCCGTTGTCGCAGGCGACGATGTCGCCGCCGTCATGACCGTAGCCGTCGATGTCCATGCCGTAGTGCATCCGGCTCACCTCTCCGGTGATCGGGTGGGTGCGGGTGCCGTAGTCGCTGCTGACGCTGTAGCAGCCCGGAACAGGCCAGGCCAGCGATCCGCTTCCGGTCGCGTCCGGCTCATAATAGTAGTACTCGCCCTCCTCGGGATCCGTCTGTACGCTCTCCGTGCCCTCGCTGCTGTTCGCAGGGGAAGCGCTCTCGGGCGCCACATAGGGATGCGCGGCCATATAGGCGGCATAGAGCTGGGCGATCTTGGCGTCGATCGCCTCGCCCGCGGCCGTTTCCGCCGCCAGGGCGGCCTCATACTCCGTCTGGTTCTGCTCGATCTCCTGCTCGAGTTTGGCCATCAGCTCCTCAGTCTGCCGGATATTCTCCCGGAGCTGTTCCTGCTCGGTGGAAAGCTCGTCCAGTGTCTGCTCGTAGCCTTCCTTTTCCTCCTCATACTCGCCCTGGATGCGTTCGTGCTCCTCGCGGGCCGCAATATAGCGGTCCTCAAGCAGACGGTCGCTGGACATGATATCGCGGATATCGTCGATTGCGGTGAGGAAGCCGGAAAAGCTGTCGGCGCGCAGGAGGAGCGTGAGTATGTTGTAGCCGCCGTTCTCCTCCATGGCGCGCACACGGGCGCGGTAGCGCGCAAGCTGCTCGTCCTCAAGGCGCTTGGCCTCGGTCACTTCTTTTTCCTTTTCGGCTATCAGAGAACGATAGCGCCCGATCTGCTCATCTGTGATGGTGATCTGCTCGCGGATATAGGCGTCGCGCTCGTCATAAGCCGTCTTCTGCTCGATGAGGGTCGCGTGCTGCTCCTGCAGCTCGGCAATCTTCTCCTGGCTTTTCTCCGCCTTTGCGGCAAGCTCTTCCTTGCGCGCCTGCAGTTCGGGAAGCCCCCAGGCGGGGTTGATGGTATAATCCTCATCGGCAAACACGCTGGCCGGCAGGACGCTGACCACAAGGCCGATGAGCATCAGCACTGCCAGCAGGACGGCGATGGCCGACATAACTTTTTTGTTGTTCAAAACGATTTCCTCCGGGTTCGGATCAAATTTCCCTTCCCCTGTTTGTTTCCCCTTCGGTACCCTTCTCTGTCCGGGGCCGTTATTATCAGACCTCGAGATAACTGCGGATCGCGTTCACACCGCCGAAGGCGCCGATGAACACGCCGATGGCCATATAGGTGATCAGCATCGGAAGGGCAATCTGTGCAAAGGGCACGACCGCAAAGATGCTGCCCGCCACCGAGCCCACAAGCTTCTTTGTCAGCAGCTCGTACAGGCCCCACTCGGCCAGGTAGCCCAGGCCGCCGCCCAGGATGCCGAGGACAAGGCCCTCGACCACAAAGGGCAGGCGGATAAAGCCGTTGGACGCGCCGACCATCTTCATGATCGCGATCTCCTCGCGGCGGCCGAAGGTGGCAAGCTTGATGGTGTTGGACATGATGAAGATCGACACGAAGACCAGCATTGCGATCAGCGCGAGCGAAACGACGCTGACGACATTGCGGATCGTCACGAAGGTTTTGGCATAGTCCAGGTGCGCCTTGACCTTGGCCACACCCTCGATGTTCTCCAGATCCGCCTTGGTCTGCTCCATCAGCGCGATATCCGTCAGATGAATGACATAGCGGTCGCGCAGCACCTGGTCGTCCAGGCCCTCGGCCAGGTCGGAGGAATAGCTCTTCATAAAGGTATCAAAGGCCTCCGAGCGGGTGACGAACTTCTCCGAGCTGATATTTTCGATCGCGGCGATCTGATCTTCCAGCGCGCGCGCCTGCTCCTCGGTATAGCTGTCCTCAACAAAGGCCACAACCTCGTTGCGATTCTCCAGCCCCTTGATCAGCCGGTCTATGTTCAGGCTCAGCAGCGTCACGCTGCCCATGATGATCAGGCACGCCATAATGATCGTGACCGTTGCGAAGGACATGAAGCCATGCGTGCCGATGCTCCGAAAGCCCTCCCGGATCAAATAACCGCTTCTATTCAATCTCATAGCTGAAATACCCGTCCGTTCCGTCGCTGATCACGTGGCCTCTGTCGATGGCGATAACGCGTTTGGACAGGGCGTTGACCAGTTCCTTTTCATGGGTGACCACAAGGATCGTGGTGCCCATCTCGTTGATTTTTTCAAACAGCAGCATCAGTTCAAGACTTCTCACCGGGTCAAGGTTGCCGGTGGGCTCGTCCGCGACGATCATGCGCGGGTTGTTGACCAGCGCGCGGGCGATGGCCACACGCTGCTGCTCGCCGCCGGAGAGCTCGTTGGGCATGCGCTTTTCACGCCCCTCGAGGCCGACCAGCTCCAGCACATAGGGTACGCGCTGGCGAATCTCGCGTCTTCTTGCCCCGACGACACGCATGGCGAAGGCCACGTTGTCATAGACGTTCATATTCTCGATCAGGCGGTAATCCTGAAAGACGATGCCCAGCGTTCTTCTGACCTTGGGCAGCTTGCGGCGCTTGATCTTGCGCATGTCGAAGTCGTTGACAACAACCTTGCCGGTTTTGGCGCGGATCTCACCGGTGATGAGCTTCATCAGCGTGGTCTTGCCCGAGCCGGACGGCCCCACGAGAAAGACGAACTCGCCGTCGCGGATCGACAGACTGACGTTGTCGAGCGCTTCGGTCCCGCTGCTCTCGTAGACCATACTTACATTGTTCATCTCAACCATACGGTTTTCTTCCTCCAATACGGATTTTGCTTTTTCTTCCGCGGGGGTTGGTCAATTTCTCAATATTTGCTGACGTTCAGCGAATCGAGATATTTTTTGACCATCATGGCCACCTTGAAGACGATCGCGTGATCGAACTCCCGCAGGTCCAGTCCGGTCAGCTTCTTGATCTTCTCCAGGCGGTAGACAAGGGTATTGCGATGGACATAGAGCTTGCGCGAGGTCTCCGATACGTTCAGGTTGTTCTCGAAGAACTTGTTGATCGTCTCAAGCGTGTCCTCGTCGAGCGTTTCAATGGGGTTCTTCTTGAACACCTCGTTGAGGAACATCTCGCACAGCGTTGTCGGCAGCTGGTAGATGATGCGGCCGAGGCCGAGGCTTTCATAGCAGATCACGGTCTTGCCCTCTTCAAAGACCTTGCCCACGTCGATGGCGACCTGAGCCTCCTTATAGCGGTCGGCCAGTTCGCGCAGATGATGGGCGTTGGTGGAGATTCCGATCACGCAGGAGATCCCCAGCTCCTCCCGCAGCGCCTTTTCGATCAAATGAGCGGCCTTTTGCGCTTCCCCGTTGTCCTCCGCCTGGGGGACGGCCTTGATCACGGCGATGTCCGACTCGTTGATGTTGATGACGAAGTCGTTCTGCTTGTCGGGGAACAGGCGCTGGATGACCTCGACCGCGGCGCCGTCCGAGCTCTCGTTCTGGCGGACCAGGATCACGCTGCGGACCTCGTCGGTAACGAAGTGAAGTTCCTTGGCGCGGACGTACACGTCGCCCGGCAGGATATTGTCGGAGATGATGTTCTTGACGAAGGCGGCCTTGTTGTGCTTTTCCTCATAATTGTTCTTTGCCTCATTGAAGGCCACGGAGGCCATCGTGCAGATCATCTTCGCCGTCTGATCCGCACCCTCGGCAAAGGTGACAAACTCCACCCGTCCGCTGGCGGAGGCCAGGGGGAGGTAGGTTCTGTTTGCGGTGGCATAAGGCTGCGCGCCGTTTTCCACCTCGTAGAGGTGAAAATCTTCAAGGCGCGAGCCGATAATGGCAAGCTCACTGCTGGCCACGACGAAGCCCTGATCATCGATCACGCCGACAGGTCTGTCAAGGGCATCTCTCATCTGAATGATGACATTCTGAAAAATCCTGCTGGACATATCCTTTCCTCCCGCATACATATGGCAAATTCACCATATCGTCTCAATTCATCTGAAAGGCATCATACCTCATTTTTATGGTATTTTCAATAGAAATCGGCAGGATTTTTTGTTAATTTTTCATGTTTTGTAGTTCAAACGCTCAAAAATGGCCGAATTTACTTGTGATTTTTTGACTATCTCACCATAAACACTCTGCACAAATCCTCTTCGGCAAGTTCCCGGACGCCGCCTTCTTCCAGTTCCTCCGGCAGGAACAGGGCCCCGATCGAGAGCCGTTTGAGCTCTGTCACAGGCTTGCCGCGGCTGGCAAGCATGCGCTTGACCTGGTGGTATTTTCCTTCCGTCACGGTGACGCGGCAGGCGCCCTGTCCCGTGATCTCCAGCCGGGCGGGGCGGCATTTTGTCCCGTCGCCCAGCACCAGTCCCTGCGCGAAAGCGGCAATGTCCGCCTCATCGGGCGTTCCTTCGACCCTCGCATCATACCGTTTTTCGACCGCGAATTTCGGCGAAATAACACGGTGGGCAAAATCTCCGTCGTTTGTCAGCAGCAGGAGTCCCCGCGTGTCCCGGTCCAGCCGGCCGACGGGGAAGAGCCCGAGGCGCTGCAATTCCGGCGGCAGGAGGTCGAGAACGGTCTTCTGCCGTTTATCCTCGGTGGCGGTCACGATGCCGGCGGGCTTGTTGAGCATAAAGTAGCGGTATTTTTTCCACGCAAGCCTCTCGCCGTCGAGCGTAACGGCGGCGCTCGCCGCCTCGACCTTCGTCTCCGGTGCGGTGACGGTCACGCCGTCAACGCATACGCGCCCGGCGCGGATCAGCTTTCTGCACTCGCTGCGCGGCGCCGCGCCGAGATCGCAGAGGTACTTGTCCAGTCTGATCTTTTCCGTGTCCTTTCCCTCCCGTCCGGCGAAAATTGTCGTCATTATAGCATACTTTGTTACGAAATTGAATACCTTTGGAGGGAGGTGAGGCAATTGTTTGAAAACTGTTCACATTCTCCCCTCCGCTCGTCGGCGCTGCGGACCGGACTGATTGCCGTGGTTTTCCTGCTCTGCGCGCTGCTGATCCTGTATCCGCGCGAGAGGCGGGAGCGGCTGGACACCACCGAGGGGCGCTGTGCTTATCTTGTCTCGCTGGGACTCTGTCCGGACCCTGAGAGCGAGAGCTGCAAGGAAGTCGAGCTGCCCGCGGTGTTTGACACGGTATTGGAGCAGTACAACGCTCTCCAGCTTGAAAGCGGCTTTGATCTGCTTCCGGCGGCGGGAAAAAAGTGCCTGTGCTTCAGTTACGATCTTGTCTGCTACTCCGGCTGGAACGGCCGCGTGATCGCAACGCTCTACCTTTTCCGCGGCCGCGTGATCGGCGGCGACGTCCACACGGCAGATCTGCGCGGCTTTATGCGCGCCCTGGGCGATTTGTGAGGATGAACAAAATTCAGCTTGGGGCTTTTGCACAAATGACGAAAATGTCCGAGTTCGTTGACAGTGTTTTTCTTCATTGTTAAAATATATGAAGAATACCCGGCATAACAAGACGAAAAGAGGGATTGATTAGTGAGAGATCTGAAATATCTGCAGTATTTTGAGGATTTACTGCAGCAGGCCAACAACGCGCTCATCACCCAAGCCAAGGCCGACGGAAAGGTCTGTGTCGCCTATACCTGTGAAAACGTGCCGGAGCCGCTTCTGAATCTGGATCGGGCCGTCTCGATCCGTCTCAGCGCGCCGAATACCGGCTCGATCGACATCGCCACCTATTACATGACCAACCTCCTGTGCGAGCCCAGCCGCGCGCTG
>OCTX011966286.1_pt1 | contig 10268 bp, 10 predicted proteins | sample 1539691 | NCBI WGS metagenome assembly OCTX01 (sample SAMN02144231, study PRJEB22623) | gut metagenome | biome: sheep rumen | host: Ovis aries | place: New Zealand | reverse complement strand
ATTCGAACAGTCCGCTGATTAATGAATGAACGAACTCATCCTCCAGCCCCCCGCTGTAAGATTCGAGTCCGTCAGCCATCGTCTCCGTCAGTTCATGGAAGAACCCGGAATAGACTGTACCTTCACTGCCGTTTACCAACAGGCGAACCCCGTCGATATGGTCAAAAGTATACACTATCAACTTCGCGAATCTGGACTTGCCAAAATCCGCATAGGTCTCATCTTCGCGCACAGCGAACAGAGAACGGATAAACTCCGCGTGCTCGCCGACTATGCCGTCGAACACTTCCGCCTTGCTCTTATAGTAGCCGTAGAATGCGCCGGTCGTGACCCCCGCCTCGCGAGCGATCGAGCGGAGCGAGGCATTCTTGAATCCGTGCGCTATGAATTCACGCATCGCTGCGTCATTGATATTCTTGATTGTCTGAGGATCAGCGTGGTTCATCAGCCAAGCTCAGCTTTCAACGCCTCGATCAGGCGGTCGTTATCTTCTATATTGCGAACTGCGAGGCGCAGATAATTGCGTCCGTTAGTCTTGGTCGTGAGCTCCTTGATCAGGATCTCATACTTGATAAGCAGCGTCTTCAGCAGCTCCTTAGGTGAGATCGCATCATCGAGCTCGACCATGATGAAGTTCGCCTGTGAAGGAATAACACGGATACCGGGAATCTTAGCCAAAGCATCAGCAAACCTAGCACGCTCAGCACGGATCTTAACCAGAGCCGCCGCATAATCCTTCTTATATTTCTCTTCGATCTGCATATAGAACTCGCCGAAGGAATTGATATTCCAGATAGCGACATCCTTCTTCATCGCACTAATCACACCCACATCACCGGATGCGAGAACACCCAGACGCAGGCCGGGTACACCGTAGGACTTGGAGATGGACTTCATGACAAACAGATGCGGGTTCGGCTCCAAGATCTCGTTATACAACAAAGTCGAGTCTTCCTCCTCTGCGAAGTCAACAAAGGACTCATCGATAACGAGGCGGATACCCTTACCGCCGGCCCACTCGATCATACGAAGCAGGTCAGCCTTGGGAATATAGTTACCGCTCGGGTTATCAGGATTTATGATGATCAGGTTATCGATCGCCTTGTCATCAAAGAAAGACATCACATCGTCAGCAGTATAAGAATAATCTCGGTTCTCAGGGACAAACACAACCGCGTCCTCAGAAGAATAACGGTTCGGATACTCCTCGAATGTCGGACGTACAAAACCTGTCTTACCCTGGAGCTGACCCATCAGTGACTTGATGAGCTCCGCGGCACCATTACCGACGATTATGGAATCCTGATGGATATTAAACTGTTTCGCCGCGAGAAGTGAGTTAACTCTCATACCCGAAGGATACTCTGTCAACAGCACATCAAAGTTCGCGCGCATCTCAGCTTTCATCCTCTCCGTCGGGAAATAAGGATTAACAAGATAGCAGAAATCGAGAAGCTTCGGGTATCTCCAGTAACCGCCGTAACGGCTCTGCATCAAAGAAACTCTCTCATCGGGATCGGGTGTGAAGATGGACTCTGCGATATCGAGATCCTGGATGTCGTCGATCTCGTACCACTTCTGCCCTGTAAGTCTCTTCGCCTTGATAACAGGCTCATCGAGCATCGTGATGACGCGAAGAACCTGCTCATAGTACTCGTTCTCGCCGAGCGCCTGCTCATACGCCTTTAAGAAAGGCACATAGTAGTTTACTGAGAAGTCCTTGGAGAACTTGTAGATATTGACCGTCTTGTAGTACTCACTCGTCTTCGCGAAATTCAACTTCTTTCCCGGAATAAAAGCATCGATACAGTCGTCAGCCGTAAGCTTTACACACGTTCCGTCCATCCACGCCTCGTACTTGTCAACGAGAGCGAGCGTAGGGCGCGGATCCTGCACGAGAGCGTCGAGGATCGAATCCTCGAAGATCAGATCTGACTCGAACAGGAGCGTGTCCTCCTCGCACAGCTTATCGGAAGCGAGCGCGAGTGAGTAGATGTTATTTGTCTTATCGTAGATAGGATTGTCGATGAATACTACGGGCGTCTTGATGCCGAGAGTCTTGATGTAATCTCTTAACTTCTGACCTTGATAGCCTGTTACCACAACGATGCGCGAGACATTCTGTCTCTCGATCTGACGGAGCATACGCTCGATCAGAGTAACGCCGTTGACCTTGACCATGCACTTTGTATTGTCGGAAGTCAGTTCCTTAAGCCTCTTACCCATTCCGGCCGCCAGGATGATAGCTTGCATATCGAACTCCTTATTCAGTCAATTAGTACTATCATTCTAACACATCAGAAACGGTATGGCGGCGAGGGCGGGCGTCTCTTGAATCCATACTCCCACAGGAGTATAGTTATTCATATAACAAACTCCAGGAGGCATTCATGATTCGCACGATTTACCATGGATCCGACCATATCATTGAGCATCCGGAATACGGTGCAGGCAAAACCTACAACGATTACGGCCGTGGTTTCTACTGTACGGAAAATCCTGACATGGCCAAAGAATGGGGAGTAACTAAGAACAAGAATGGTTTCGCCAATTCATATACTATAGACTGCAAAGGACTATCAATACTGAACCTTAACGATCCCAACTTCTGCATTCTTAACTGGCTCGCTGTGTTGTTGGAAAACCGCGAGTTCGATGCTCCCTCCCCGTTGGCATTTCAAGCGAGATCCTATATTCAGGAGACTTTCAAAGTAGATTACAACAGTGCCGATTGCATCATCGGATACCGAGCAGACGATAGTTACTTCTCTTTTGCTCAAGACTTCATCAGTGGCACTATATCTTATAGACAGCTTAACAATGCTATGCATCTCGGAAGACTTGGACAACAATTCGTGCTTAAGAGCAAGAAAGCTTTCAATCGTATCACCTTTACGGGATACGAGATTGCTGATTCACAAGTGTGGTACCCCCAGAAATACAATAGGGATAAGAAGGCACGAAGAGACTATTTTGACACCGAGAAAAACAATATCCGCCCAAACGATCTGTTCATAACACAGATACTCAGTGAGGAGATAAAACCCAATGATCCACGCTTACGATAAAATCTATCTCGATAAAGCCAGAAACTCTCTAGGGAGAATGCTGGATTATGCCGTATATGATCTTGAATATAATCTTACGGACTTTTGGAATTTGTTTATTAACTCCGACATATCAACCAACTTCGAACAAGGTGACATCAACACACTCGTTGGTCGTTCAGGAATAGAACTGTGCTTCGAGACACTATCGCGAAGCGGCATTGTCTACAATCAAGTTCAAGCAAGATTCACAGCCAACAGAAGCGAAGAGTATTGGACAGGATGGGCACTAGCTTACTATCAGTGGGAAACATCACTTCCCTTCAACGAGATAACACGCTACATTCCTATATCTGAGGTTCTGGCACTTTACACGCCCTATCACGAGATGGATATACATCAATTCATCGACAGGATGAATAAAGATATTCGCGCCATAAAACCCGAGACTAACCTTAAGCTATATCGTAAAAGAGCCGGTTTAAGCCAAAGCGGGCTTGCTCTCGCAAGCGGAGTTCCTTTAAGGACAATACAGCAATACGAACAACGTCAAAAAAACATCAATAAAGCTCAGGCTGACTATCTGATAATGCTTGCATCAGCTCTTTCCTGCAGTCCATCCGCTTTGATTGAAAGAATCTAACAAAGAATACTTAAACACCCTCACAGCCGGGCGCAGCCCGGCTGTTTTATTCCCTTGTCGAATTTGTCGGAAATTGTCGCGAATTGTCGGAAAATCAAGGCTTTACGCGTGCTATCATATCCCCAAGAATCTCCATGGCCATGGAAATAAGAATAAGGAGATTCAGACATGAGGAATAAGAGATATGTTAAACCAAAGGATAAAGAACGGATAACAAAAGAAACAACTAAGACAATTCAGGAAAGCACCTTGATGGATGATATATTCTTCAGAATATGCGCAGAAGACCAAAAGGAAGTTGTCCGATTGATCATTGCAGAGATTCTGCAAAGACCAGAACTTGAGATAGAAGATTATCATGTTCAACACCACATTGATAACTATTCAGGCAGAAGCATCATAGTCGATGTATTTGCACGTGATACCAAGACCGGTGCAACACTTAATGTAGAGGTTCAGAAATCGACGGATAATAACATCCCTCAAAGAGCACGTTATCACTCTGCCATACTTGATACGCAACGGGGTCTTAAAAAGGGGCAGACCTTTGATAAGCTTAATCAAAGCGTAGTGATATTCCTATGCAGCGATGATATACTTGAAAAAGGTAAGATCCTTTATCGGATCACCAGAAAAACAGACGATAACGAACCTTTTAACGATGGCTCGCAGATACTTATTCTGAACTGTAGCTATAAGGATGAGTCCATCACAGATGAACAGACAGAAAGAATAATGAATCTGATAAAGGATCTGAATCAGCCTGATCCGAACAAGATGCATTATAAAGCATTAGCAGAAGCAGTAAGAGAAAAGAAAGAGCGAATCAGGGAGGAAGAAGCAATGAATATTTTTGATAAAGCATACGAAGACGGAAGACTCGATGGAATCGAAGAAGGAATAGTCGAAGGCTCTAAGCAGACCAGCATCGAGACAGCAAAGAAGATGTTATCCGCAGGTAAACTATCTTTAGATGACATCGCTGAGTATACTGATCTCCCTATCGAGACAATCAAAGAACTGGCAGGTTAAGCCGAATCGGGAATGAATAAACTCAACACAGCCGGGCGCCAGCCCGGCTTTCTCTTTATCTGATAATCAGCCAACTCCGGGTGGCGTGGGCGGGGGATTATCCACCTCATAATCCCTTAAAACAGAACACATACATTTAGATGTTATTTGATAGCAGATAATAATTATCATATAATTATGCCTAATGGAGGACTGATTATGAGAGACAATTATGATATCTCCAAACTTAATCCGAGAAAAAATCCTTATACTGAAAAACTCAAACGTCAGGTTACTATGAATCTTAGGATAACGACGATTGATTACTTTAAACAGCTTGCAGAGGAAACTGGCATCTCTTATCAGAATCTTATTGATCTGTATCTAGATGATTGTGTTAAAAAAGGCATAAAACCGGAAGTAGATTGGAAGAAGCCTGCATAGTATGAGTGAGCGATACTCTTGAGCGGACTTACGCACAAGCGAAGCGCGGAGTACGTAGCGAAAGACGTTCGCGAGCGATCGTAATCATACCAACATTTAGAAACTTTCAAGCCAGGCGCCAGCCCGCTTTCTTATTGATTGGGAAACCAGCCAACCCCGGGGCGGCGTGGGCGGGGAGCCGTCACCACACATCAGGCATCACCCGCACCCCCGCAGCATTGATATAACAGAACGAGCCTACAAGCTGTAAAGCCTGCTTCGCACATCCTTCGGATGCTTCGGGCTTGACAGCTTAGGCTCGTTCTGTGTTTTGTCACTAAGCGGGGTTGCGGAAGCATGCGCGTTTAGCCACTGGAAGGCACAGACACTCGCGGCTACCACCATAAGCAACGTTATTCTTTCAGCATCTTAAGATAAACACCCGCAGCATCAACTATTCGCTGCATCTTAAGGCGGATTCGATCATACTCGCCACTGGAAGCCGCTACACTTGCCGCCTGATCCACATGATAAACATGAAGCGCGGGATCAAACGCGATCTTATACCCCTTATCCTGGCACCTCTTGGCAAGGATAAACTCCTCATAGTAAAACTTCGTCTCCGGGCAGAAGAGCTTATCCTCCGCCTCGATAAACCTGCGGGTAAATATAACACACGCACCGCACGGAACCGCACCCTCTGTAAGTCCCGTAACAGGAGCTCCTACCTGCGTGCTTCCGGCAAGATATTTCTTCATAAAAGGATATGCCACCGGGTAGACCCCGAGCACCATCTTATTAAGACGTATCGTCTTCTTCACTTCCTTGGCACTTCTTAACCCAAGTGCGATCGGGCTCTGATGCTCCCCTGTTCCGACCTTCTCCACATCCGGTCCTACGACAGCATATTGGGAATACTCATATGACAGCAGCACACTCTCAGAGAACCTGTCATCAAACACCAGGTCATTATTCCCTGCTATCACCATCGTGGCACCGAGATCATCCTTGGCATACTTATACCCTATATTATTAGCTTCCGAGAAACCAACATTACCCGTCTTCACCACATATGGCTCGTCCCAAGGCGTAGGCTCCGCATCATTATCCACGATCAGCACAGCATGCTCACAAGAGAACCCGAGCCTCTTTATAGACTCGATGCACTCTTGTGTAACGGCATGGTCGCCAAAATGAAGGAGCATAAATACGATCATAGAGATAATTATATCAAAATGTAAATAATCACTTCATTACCACTAATCAGCAATCTCATATTGGAATTCTGTTCTGTTTGAAGACAAACAGAAACTAAGGTGCTATCTGAAGATCCTTAGCATAATCGTACAAGACAATATTCTTCATCTTCGTCTCTTTATAAGCACGCTCTTTCTCTAACTGATTAATCAGTTTTTCTTTCCCCCACGCCCCCATTACTGAGATAATAGTATCAAGAATGCTTTTATCATCATCTGTTAATGAATAATAATCACTCTCATCCGCATGAAAATAATAAGCTTCATTACCATCTACTATCACATCTTCACAAGGAACATCTTTTAACTTTATAAGATAATCATGACCCTCAGGCATTATCCCCGATGGCAGAACCATATATGGCAGACCCGTTATAGAATGATTCCTTTCCCTATAAGAAAGAAAATCCGAATACCACATCAATTCCATCAATTTTGACTTGTATAGGGATGTGACTTCTCTAGATGAGGCATAGTATTTTATTACGTCTATTATCTTATTGATTGACAAAGATGCATTGCCGACGAATTGTGGATTATTCGCATATTCAGAACAATTTGCCTCTATGCATTTACGTAAATAGTAATCCTCACTTTTAGTATATAAGGACAATGCCTTAGCATAATATCTATTGTACGTTTGCTCTGGAATCGCCTTTTGTGATTCTACAAGAATATCTATATACCAACCCGGATCTTCAGAAATCTTCCTGAGAATCATATCATGGGCTTTATCTTGAATCTGATGACTCTCATATCTTGTTATTGTCTTCCCTCCCCAATCAAGAATTCTGCAAAGATCACTTTGTGAAATCCCGTAGATATTCCTAATGGCCACGATATCCGAAGACTTCAATAAGCCCATCTTCTCTCTATATGCATCTTTAAGGCGAATATCATTCTCTTTAATCAAGTTCTCATCCTCAAAACATTCTCCGCACTCTTCACAATAGTAACTCTCGGAATCAAAGATGATTTCTTCATTCTTAAAAACCGCTTTCTCTCGTTCAACCATTCTGCTAACATTATGTTCTTCCATGCAAAAAGGACATAATGCAATACAATTACCTATCTTTCTCATCATCAGTCACCTCTCTATCAGTAATGTCTGTAAGGATAATCATCTTCATTAAACGGATACTCCGCATAATGAAAGGACAAAACTAGAACATTCATTCCACCATAAACACCAATCAAATCGACTCGAATCTTTATATAGACATTCCTGTCCGGAACAAAAGCAATCGCAGCACCACTATCTATCGCATACTTCAACTTATGAATGTATGCTATTACTTCATCTAATGACTCAACTCTCGCATTATGATCATTGTTCAATCTATATCCCTCGGTATCATTTGATACCTAATTCTACATCCATAATCGTTTCCGGTCAATGTTAACTATCCATCCTCCTCTCGGCAAAAAACGACATACCTATGTTGTTTTTGCCGAAGCCTGCACTTAGTTTATAATTATTATGACTAACCCACAGGACACCATATGATAAACACAGCCAACACACCTTTAGTATCCATCATAGTTCCTGTATATAACAGCGCCCCCTATGTAGAGCGCTGCATCACTTCGCTTATAAACCAGACATACAATAACATCGAGATCATCGTTATCAACGACGGCAGCACAGACGACAGCGCGAGCATTCTTTCCAAGCTGACAGTCCAAGACACAAGGATCAACCTGATCACCCAGGAAAACCAAGGAGTCTGCATCGCCCGTAACAACGGCATCGCCAAAGCAACCGGCGACTACCTCCTCTTCGTAGACGGCGACGACTATGTCGACCCCGACTACGTCGAGAACATGGTCACTGCAGCAACAAGCAACAACTCCGACCTCGTCATCAGCGGCTACAAGACCGAAGAGTACGAGACCGGTAAATACACAGAGACCGTCCCTACAAGCTACACTGCAGGCACAGACGAGATGTGGGCATACCGCATCATGGGAGTCTTAGCAAGACTTTATCGCCGAGCCTTCTGGGACGAGCACCACTTCGCCTTCACTTTCGAAAAGAACGTGCGCGCCGAAGACCTCCCCATATCACTCCGCGCTAATTACTTGGCAAAGAACATTACCATAGTAAAGGCTTCGGGCTACCACTACATCCAGCACGAAGGCTCCGCCATGACCAAGTTCCAAGGTCTTAAGAACTTCTCCTTCCCGAAGCAGGCCTTCGAGGAAGTAGCTGAAGCACTCAAGACTTCTTCCGACCACAACAGCAGAGACTTCATGGTATACGGCATCCTCAAGACCTTCGCTCAGTTCTCGTTTAACCTTGCAAAAGGCGCAGATAAGAAGACAAAAAAGGAACTTAACGACTACTTCGTTAAGTTCATCAAAATCAATGCTCCTGACTACCGCAAGTGTTGGCGAAGAACCAAGAGAGGCAATCTGCCATTCTATATCAGAGTGGCTGTGGCGTTGTTTGTTTTGAGGTGCAGCTTTAATTAATAAAGCCCAACTGTCGCTGTATTCTCGCACAGCAACTCATCATTCTCATCATAGAATGCAATCGAATATGAGCCTGAATTAAGGTAGCCGGCGCGTGTGTAATCAGGATCCTGTTCTGGTCCGTATATACCAGTAAGAGTTCCTGGATCACTGGTGTAAACAAGCTCATCTTCAAAAGATACGGTATAGTAAACACCCGAACAATCTACCTTGGGAACTTCTGGATCAAGCACCAGATCCATTTCTATGACCGATGTAACAGAATAATTTGCCGTCTCTCCAATATCGACCGGATTCGCCAAATACTGCCACTGGCCACCAATAACAGCTTCACTAACGGGATGAGGGAAAGTAACATCAACATTCAGAAATCCGTAGACAGCACAGTATACGTCCCACAGATTAGACACCTTCCACTCGCCATCTTCATATACAAACGTCATCGTAATCCTGATTAACTTAACGTCTTCTTCATTACGCAGAGCTCTCATCAAGCTTCTAATATTCTGCACATTAGTTTCATCAGCATAGACATTGTCGTAATTCACCATCGTTAAATAGACATCTATCTCACCTGTTCCATCATGCAAAGAAGCATCAACTGTTCCAGGAGATATATCAATGGTCATAGTACTGCGAATATAATCGACTACTTCAAACTTATCTTCATCCAAAACTCGATCAAGATCTAGACTAGGCAACCAATCGTGAGTAGATATAATATCGTAATCCTCTGTAGATAGTTCTAATAATCTATTGCGATCACAGTCTATCAGAGCCTGGGAGACTTCTTCAGCAGCAGCACACACTTGATCACAGGCTGCCTTGTCATAATAACAACCCGTAAATCCAAGAACCATGGATATCAGCAGTAATATAGAAAAAAAATAACGAAAGGTCTTACGCATTAATCCTTCTTAAAAATATCTCTCGTGTATACTTTATCCTTAACATCATCAAGACAGGAATCATATCGGTTACTGATGATTACATCTGACTTAGCCTTGAACTCATCAAGATTGTTAACCACCTCATCACCGTAGAACAACTCGCCATCATCCAGTATAGGCTCATAAATAATGACAGTCGCTCCCTTAGCTTTTACTCTTCTGATTACTCCTTGTATTGAACTTTGGCGGAAATTATCTGACCCAGATTTCATAGTCAATCTAAAGACACCAACAACCACATTTTTGTAATCCCTACTGGAATCTATATCGTAGTCCTCTTCGTAATTATTCACACCAATCATATCAAGAACACGTTCGGCAATAAAATCCTTACGTGTTCTATTAGATTCTACTATCGCCTCGATCAGGTTCTCCGGTACATCCCCGTAGTTTGCAAGCAGCTGCTTAGTATCCTTCGGAAGACAGTATCCACCATAACCAAACGACGGATTATTATAGTGAG
>OCTX012281253.1_pt1 | contig 10270 bp, 8 predicted proteins | sample 1539691 | NCBI WGS metagenome assembly OCTX01 (sample SAMN02144231, study PRJEB22623) | gut metagenome | biome: sheep rumen | host: Ovis aries | place: New Zealand | reverse complement strand
GTCGCAAACGGTCTGAAAAGGAAAATTGAAGGCATCAGAAAAGGCTCGTTTCACAACGAGCCTTATCCTATTATTAACTTAAAAACTAAATTAATTAACCATAAACCTTAACCATTAAAATCTTTTTCTGGTGCAAAGGTACGCCGAGATTAGAAGACCTCTGTTCAAAGTACATTATTTTATGTTTAAAATCCGTTATTTCACGGATTTTCCACACAATATCACGATTTTCAAACATTTTTAGACCTGAAACGCATTTTAAAGGTGAGGGAAAATGACAAATCCCCCGTCGGCATGAAAGCGGCGGGGGATTCTGATAATATATATCTGAAATATATAATGGTTAAGGCTGGGTACTCGTCTATAGCAGCTGACGGGCGCGGTCGAGCGCGATGGTGATGTGGCTGCAGATGTTCTCCTCGCCCAGCATCTTGTCGAGACCGGCCTTGTGGAGCACAGCCTGCACGCGCTCGTTGACACCAGAGAGCACCACCTGAATGCCTTCACCCTGAGACATCAGACAGAGGTTCGTCAGGTTGTGGATACCTGTGGAATCGACGAAGGGCACCTTACGCATGCGGATGATGCGCACACGCGGACGCTCGTGGTGGAGCGCACCCATGATCTCCTCGAACTTGTTGCCCGCTCCGAAGAAGTAAGGGCCGTTGATCTCATAGACCTCGACACCCTTCGGGATGACCAGGTGCTCGAGGTTACCCTGCAGGAAGTCGCTCTCCTCCTCGTCGGGGTTAATCTCACGGCTGATATACTTGACATCGGTGGTCTCGGCCATACGACGCATGAAGAGCAGACAGGCGCAGATGAGTCCTACCTCGATGGCGATGGTGAGGTCGAAGATGACCGTCAGCAGGAAGGTGACCCACAAGACGATGACGTCGCTCTTGGGGTTCTTCAGGATCGAAGCGAAGGAGCGCCAACCACTCATGTTGTAGCTGACGATGACCAGCACACCAGCCAGACAGGCCATCGGGATGTACTGTGCCAGCGGCATGAGGAAGAGGAAGATGAGCAGCAGCACGGCAGCGTGGACGATACCAGCCACAGGCGTGCGACCGCCATTATTGATGTTGGTCATCGTACGGGCGATGGCTCCAGTGGCGGGAATACCGCCGAAGAGGGGTGAAGCGAGGTTGGCCATACCCTGTGCGATCAGCTCCGTATTAGAGTCGTGATGGTCGCCGATGACACCGTCGGCAACGGTGGCCGAAAGCAGCGACTCGATAGCACCGAGGATAGCGATGGTGATGGCGGGTGAGACGAGGCCCTTGATGACCTCCCACGAGAGCTCAGGCACCTGGGCACCCGGCAGCTGGTTGGAGATGGAGAAACGGTCGCCGATGGTCTCAATCGTCGCTACGCCCATATACTGCTTGAGCAGCAGGGCGGCAATCGTCATCAGGATGATGGCAATCAGTGAGCCAGGCAACTTGCTGAGCAGGCTGTTGTAGCGGGCCACCTTCGGCCAGAGGGCGATGACAGCCACAGAGCCGACGCCGACAGCAGCGCTCCACGCATCGATGGTCGGGAAGGAGCCGAAGTAGGCTATCCACTTCTCGATGAAGTCGCTGGGCACGCTCTGCATCGTCAGTCCGAAGAGATCCTTGATCTGCGTGGTGAAGATGGTGAGTGCGATACCCGACGTGAAGCCCACCACAATCGGATAAGGGATATACTTGATGATGGTGCCGAGGTGGAGGATGCCGAACATGATGAGGAACACGCCCGCCATGAGGGTGGCTATCGTGAGTCCCTCAAATCCATACTGCTGGATGATGCCATATATAATAATAATGAACGCGCCCGTGGGACCTCCGATCTGAACCTTCGAGCCTCCGAAGAGCGAGACGATGAGCCCGGCCACGATGGCGGTGATGATACCCTTCTCGGGTGTGACGCCTGAGGCGATACCGAAAGCGATGGCCAGCGGCAGCGCCACGATGCCCACGATGATGCCTGCCAGCAGATCGGTCGTGAACTGGCGACGGTCGTAGTGCCGCAGCGTCGAGAATAACTTTGGCTTAAATGTTAACGTTGTTATCATACTGAACGGTTATCTTGAAAAGTGGGTGCAAATTTACTAAAAAAAGTTTAAAACAACCCGATATTGTACCAACTTATTTAAAAATGGTGTAATTTTGTTGCCGAAAATCAAGATAGGAGACAATAAACTTACATATTAAAAACTTTAAGCATTATGAAGAAAGTATTATTCGCAGTGATGGCTATGATCGCCATCGGTTTCACATCATGTGGTAACAAGACACAGTCTCAGACTGAAGGTACAGACACAGAAGTGACTATCAATGCCGAGGAAGAGGCAGCAGCCACGATCAACGCCCTGACAGAGCAGATCGAGGCCAAGGACGCCAGCAAACTCCAGGAGGTGATCGAGTCGGTGAAGGAGAAGGTGGTATCATTTATCACCAGCGACCCTGAAGCTGCCAAAGAATATGTGCAGAAGGTACAGGCCTTCCTGAAGGACAACGCTGAGAAGATCAAGGCATTCGTAGGTGACAATGAGGCTGTGAATGCAGCTATCAGTTCACTGACCGAGGCTCCCGCAGACAAGATCGTCAGCGGTCTGGCTTCTCTGGGCGAGGGCATCAACAACGCTGCCGAGGCTGCTCAGGACAAAGCCAGCGAGGCTGTTGAGGATGCTAAGGACGCTGCCAAGGACAAAGCCAACGAGGTGAAGGACGCTGCCAAAGACAAGGCTAACGACGCTATCGACGCAGCTGCTGACAAAGCTAAGTCACTCATCAAATAAGTGACTGAAGCATGAAGCGACTAGTCACAACACTGATACTGGCCGTCGCAGGCATGGGTTCGGCAATTGCGGTCGATGACAACTCCGTGGAGATCGCCTTCGACGGGACATCGGCCACCGTGACCATTGCCGACAATATCAAGAGCTATATCACCAACAACAGCAGCGGCTCGCACGTGAAGCTCGTACAGAGCGACAAGGTGGTTGAAATTTTAGGTAAAAATAAAGAAATCATTTATTACCTGAGCGGCACCTCGGCTGACGGTGAGTTCTATCTCGAAGGCTCCTACAAGGCATCAGTGATACTGAACGCCCTCACGCTGACCAACCCCAGCGGTCCGGCTATCAACATCCAGAACGGTAAGCGCATCAACGTCAGCGTGAAGAACGAGACGGAGAACTCGCTGACCGACGGCGCCAATGGCGACTGGAAGGGCTGTTTCGTGTGCAAGGGCCATACGGAGTTCAAGGGCAAGGGCAAGCTGACCGTCAACGGCAAGAGCGCCAACGGCATCTGGTCGAAGGAGTATGTGGAGATCAAGAACTGCACGATCAACATCCCCTCGGCTGTGAAGGACGGTCTGAACTGCAACCAGTACTTCCTGATGGAGAGTGGCACGCTGAACATCACCAATCCCGGCGATGACGGCATCCAAGTGTCGTACAAGGACAATCCCCCCACTGAAGAGGAGGACACAGGCATCTTCACCCAGAAGGACGGCACGATCAGCATCAGCGGTGCTGCCTACTACTGCGTGAAGGCCGATGCCGACATCCAATTCAACGGCGGCACACAGGACTTCGACACGAAGAACATCCTGCCCAATGCAGCCTCTACGGGCATCAGCAACGTCAAGGCTGAAGGCATCGGTGAGGCAGAGGGCGTGTATGACCTGAACGGCCGCAGAGTCACTGAGACGGGCAACCGTAAGGGCATCTACATCATCAAACGGAAGGACAAGACCACCAAGGTCATCAGATAAGTCCGTTTTAACTGAATAAAACGGGGCATTCGCTGAAAGAATTTGCCCCGTTTTTTAATTTTAACTACTTTTGCATATCAAAAGTTAAATGGAGATAGGGAAAGTGTCATTCAAGAAAGAACACCGGCAAGAAACCATCATCTATCTGGCGCTGTGGCTACTGATGTTCATGGCGCCGGTGCTGAGCTTAGGCATCCGAACGGCCTATAGCGACGACATCAGCTTCGACTGGAGCGAGGTGATGATGGTGTGGCGTGAGTACATTCCTTTCTTCATGGTATTCCTCATCCACAACCACTTGTTGGCGCCGATACTTGTCTATCGTCAGCGTAAGTGGGTCTATGCTGGGATGTGCATCGTGATCGTCTGCATCTTCCAGGTCTATCAGTGTAACCACCGGCCAAACTTCAAGGATCACCGCAGATTCCGTCATGAGATGATGGAGCAGCGCGAACCTGGCGGACCGATGGACGACGACCGTCCTCCCCTGCCCCGCGAAGAGGCCTTCGGCGAGCCACCGATGGAGCCCCTTGAGGAGATGGAGGCCAACGATTCTGCCAGCCTCAGGCGCTATGACCCCGAAGACTACCGTCCGCGCAGGCGGCCCCGTTTCGAAGACCGACGCGACCGTCGTCACGGCGAGCGTGCCCCTCTCTTCATGGGGCAGCACGACATCATCGCCATCGTCATCCTACTGCTGATGATGGGCATGAACATCGGCATCAAACTCTACTTCAAGCAGCGTGGCGACCGCAAACGGCTGGAGCAGCTGGAGAAAGAGAATCTGGAACAGCAATTGGAGTATCTGAAATACCAGATCAACCCCCACTTCCTGATGAACACGCTGAACAATATCCACGCGCTGGTGGATATAGACCCCGAGAAGTCGAAGCAGACCATCCTCGAACTGTCGAAGATGATGCGCTTCGTGCTCTACGAAGGCAACAAACAGGTGGTGCCGCTCGATCGGGAGATAGCCTTCCTGCAGAATTATATCCAACTGATGAAACTGCGCTATACCGACAAGGTGAAGATCACGGTCGATGTGCCGAAGAACCTTCCCAACAAAGAGGTACCGCCACTGATGTTCATCACCTTCGTGGAGAACGCCTTCAAGCACGGCGTGAGCTATCGTCAGGCATCGTTTATCGACATCGCCATCAGCATCGGGGAGGACAAGCTGGTGTTCGACTGCCGTAACAGTCGTATTCCCAAGGAAGACGACAAGCATGGTGGCGTAGGACTCGCCAACGTGAAGAAACGTCTGGAGCTGATCTACGGCAACCGCTATACCCTCGACATCAAGGACGAACAGGATACCTATACCGTCAAACTATCACTACCACTATGATCAAAGTACTAGCCATCGACGACGAGCCCCTGGCACTGCAACAGCTCGCCGCCTACATCAAGAAAGTACCCTTCCTGCAGCTCATGGGCGAATGCCAGAGTGCTACGGAAGCCAAGGAGATACTCAACCGCGAGACCATCGACGCCGTCTTCTGCGACATCAACATGCCCGACCTGAACGGTATGGACTTCGTGAAGTCGCTGGCTGCGCCACCACTCGTCGTGTTCACCACTGCCTATTCGGAATACGCCGTCGAAGGTTTCAAGGTGAACGCCGTCGATTATCTGTTGAAGCCCTTCGGCCTCGATGATTTCCGTCGGGCTGCCAACAGGCTGCAGGAGCGTCTCGCCACACCCGCAGCCCCAGAATCAGTACCCGAGATGCACGCCCAGGCTGATGAAGACGACAGCATCTTCGTGAAGACCGACTACAAGGTCGTGAAGCTGGCCATCTCCGACATCCGCTACATCGAGGGCATGAGTGAGTATCTGAAGATCCACCTCGAGAGTCAGCCGAAACCCATCGTCACCCTGCTCTCGATGAAGAAGATGGAGGAGTACCTGCCAGGCTACTTCATGCGCATACACCGTTCGTATATCATCAACCTGAAGAAGATCCAGGAGGTGAACAAGAACCGCGTGATCATGGACGCAGACACCTACCTGCCTGTGGGCGACAACTACAAAGATGCCTTCAACGACTATCTGAACACTAAATTCTTAGGGAAATGATAACACAATTACTAAACATTCTGACCATAGCTGCCTGTCTGCAGATAGCCAACCCCGTACATATCTCCTCGGAGATGAAGGAACTGGAGCGAGGCGAAGCCGAACTGGTCTTCACGGCCAGTATCGATGCAGGATGGCATGTCTATTCAACAGAACTGGGCAACGACGGTCCTATCTCAGCCACCTTCAACGCTGTGAAGATGGAGGGCGCGGAGCTCGTCGGCAAGCTACAGGCACGCGGCAAAGAGATCAAGCAGTATGACAAGCTGTTCGAAATGGATGTGCGCTACTTCGAGAAGGCAGTGACCTTCGTACAGAAGATACGCTTCACCAAACCTACCTACGACATCGATTGTTACGTGGAATACGGTGCCTGCAACGACCGTTCGTGCCTGCCCCCATCGAAAGCAAACCTCAGGCTGAGCGGCAAGAGTCCACGTCCACCACACATGGAAGGGCAAATCCCCCCTCCAAGACCTGAGGACGGACAACGACCTCCAAGACCTGATGACGGAGAGATGGCTCCAAGCCCCGATAACGGGCAGCAACCTCCCAAGCCTGAGGATAGCAACATGAATCCGGACCCCGTCGCAGAAGCAGGAGCTAACACAGATTCGACGGCTATGGGAGAATCAGACCTGTCGCAACTGTGGCGGCCTGTCGTCAACGAACTGCAACACTATAACGGCGATACGGGCTCTACAGAAGGAATGTCGTGGTGGATCATCTTCCTCGAAGGACTGCTGGGCGGTTTCATCGCCCTCTTCACCCCTTGCGTGTGGCCCATCATCCCGATGACGGTATCCTTCTTCCTGAAGCGCAACAAAGACCGCGCCAAAGCCATCCGCGAGGCGACGACCTACGGCCTGAGTATCGTGGTGATCTACGTGTTGCTAGGATTGGCGGTGACACTGCTCTTTGGTGCAAGCGCACTCAACGCTCTGGCCACCAATGCGGTGTTCAACATCCTGTTCTGTCTGTTGCTGGTGGTCTTCGCGGCCTCGTTCTTGGGGGCTTTCGAACTCACCCTGCCCGCTTCATGGTCTAACAAGATCGACGAGAAGTCGGGCAACACGACGGGCCTGCTCTCCATTTTCCTGATGGCCTTCACGCTGGCACTGGTATCTTTCTCCTGCACAGGTCCGATCATCGGTTTCCTGCTGGTAGCTGTGTCCACGCAAGGCAGCATCGTAGCGCCCACCATCGGCATGCTGGGCTTTGCCATCGCCCTCGCCATCCCTTTCACGCTCTTCGCGATGTTCCCATCGCTGCTGAAGTCGGCTCCGAAGTCAGGCGGTTGGATGAACGTCATCAAGGTGACACTCGGCTTCATCGAACTGGCCTTTGCGCTGAAGTTCCTCTCTGTGGCCGATCTAGCCTACGGTTGGCACATCCTCGATCGTGAGGTGTTCCTCTCGCTCTGGATTGTCATCTTCGGTCTGCTGGGCTGCTATCTGCTGGGCTGGCTGAAATTCCCACACGACGACGAGAGTCATCGTACAAACGTGCCGCAGTTCTTCCTCGCGATGGCCTCACTGGCCTTCACGGTCTATATGATTCCTGGACTCTGGGGGGCTCCATTGAAGGCTATCTCCGCCTTTGCGCCACCTATGAACACACAGGACTTCAACCTGCAGAAGACGACCACCGAGGCTAAATACAAAGACTACGAACTCGGAATGGCCGCCGCCAAAGCAGAGGGCAAGCCCGTCATCATCGACTTCACGGGCTTCGGCTGCGTGAACTGCCGTAAGATGGAAGCTGCCGTATGGACAGACAATCAGGTAGCCAACATCCTGAACGACAAATATGTGCTGATCTCACTCTATGTCGATGACAAGACGGCTCTACCAGAACCGCTGGAGGTGACGGAGAACGGCCAGACAAACGTGCTGCGCACGGTAGGCGACAAGTGGAGTTACCTGCAACGCGTGAAGTTCGGTGCCAACGCCCAGCCTTTCTACGTACTGCTCGACAACGACGGCAAGCCGCTGGCTGGCAGTTGTGCCTACGATGAGGACATCCAAGCCTATATCGATTTCCTCAACCAAGGACTAAAGAACTACAAGGCACAACGATAACACCGCACTTGCGGACTTGAAGAAACAATAATCCCCGCCAACTGGAGCGGGGATTACTATTTTGTTTACCAGATCTGTGCACGCTGCTTCTTCGGGATGAAGAGCTTGTCGCCCTTCTTGATGCCAAAGGCATCGTACCAGGCATTGATATGCGGCAGAGCGGCATTCACACGAGCCTTATTGGGTGAGTGAGGATCGACGGTAATGATATATTCCGTATATTCCGGACGAGCATTACAAGCCCACACACGACCCCATGAGAGGAAGAAACGCTGCTCGGGGGTGAAGCCGTCGGCCTTCTGCAGGGGGTTCTCCTTCATAGCGTTCTGGAAGGCACGGAAGGCGATATTCAGACCACCGTTATCACCGATGTTCTCACCAAGCGTCAGTTTACCATTAATGAACTTACCAGGCACAGCCTCAAACTTTCCGAAGGCATCCTCCAGCACCTTCGTGCGCTGCTCGAAGTTCTTCTTGTCAGCCTCAGTCCACCAATTGTTCTGATTACCAGTCTTGTCGAACTGAGAACCCTGATCGTCAAAGCCGTGACTCATCTCGTGACCAATCACACCACCGATGGCACCATAGTTCATCGCATCGTCAGCATTCGGATCGAAGAACGGCGGCTGCAGGATGGCAGCAGGGAAACAGATCTCATTGGTAGTAGGCATATAATAGGCATTGATGGTCTGAGGCGTCATCAGCCACTCTGTCTTATCGACAGGTTTGTTCACTTTACGTTTCAGCTGGTCGAGCAGGAAGAACTCAGAGATGTTACCCATGTTCTCATAGAGAGAAAGACTGTCGCAGACCTGCAGGCCACTATAGTCCTTCCACTTGTCGGGATAACCGATCTTGACGATGAAGTTGGAGAGCTTATCCTTAGCCTTTGCCTTCGTCTCTGCACTCATCCAAGTAGCCTCGTCGATACGTTGTGCGAGGGCCTTCTGGAGATTGTGGACGAGTTCGAGCATACGCTTCTTGCTGGACTCTGGGAAGTACTTCTCCACATAGAGCTTGCCAATGGCCTCACCCAGTACACCGCTGACGCTGCCCACGGCACGCTTCCAGCGCGGACGATCCTGCTTGACACCGCTCAGTACGCTGCTCAGGCGGAAGGCTTCGGCGCGGAAGTCGTCGCTCAGCACACCAGTAGCCCCGCTGATCACCTTGATCTCAGCATAGGTCTTCAGATCGTCGAGCGAAGCCTCTGCCAGAATCTTCTCTACCTCGTGGATAGGCTCGGGCTGACCCACATCGACCCAGTCGAAGGCTGGGAAGCCTGATGCCAGGAATACATTACCCCAGTCGATACCTGGGAAATCGGTCACCAGTTGGTTGTATGACATCTTATGATAGTTCTTGGAGATATCACGCAGTTCTACACGGCTATAGCTGGCCTTCGCGATACGCGTCTCGATAGCCATCACTGCCTCCATCTTCTTCTGAGCCGTCACAGAGTCGTTGCCCACCATTTGGAAGAGGTTCTTCATAAACGTCTTGTATGCCTCACGGACGCGAACGGTCTGTTCATCATCGTTCAGGTAGTAGTCACGTGTACCGAGTCCGAGTCCGCCCTGCCCTACTGACACGATGTTCATGCTTGCATTACGCATATCTGCACCCACGCCGATGCCATACATCATCGTCTCCTCGCCACGACGGTCGATCTGAGCCGTTACCAGCTGATACTCCTTGCGATCCTTGATGGCTGCGATACGCTCAAGCACGGGTTTGATAGGTGTCCAGCCCTCACGGTTCAGCCTAACGCTGTCCATACGGAGGTTGTAGAGCGAACCGATCTTCTGGCCTAATGAGCCCTTCTCCTGAGGTGTGCCTGCATACTGGAGGATCAACTCCTGAATACGGAGCGTATTCTGCTCTGAGAGATCAACAAAGGCACCATTTTCCGGATGCTCACTATCCAGCGGATGGCTCTTCATCCATCCACCAGCTGCATACTGGAAGAAATCGTCACCTGGACGTACAGAGGTGTCAAGATTGGCGGGGTCGATACCCGTAGAAAGAGTCTGAGCCGTTGCCGATCCGGCAATGAACAGACTAGCTACTAATAACAGTTTTGTCTTCATCTTTTTATCGGTTATTATTAAGTTGTTAAATGTTAGACGTCTGAAAAACCCTACAAAGATACACAAAATACCCGAAAAAATGATTTTTTAAACATTTTTTGCATACAATCCGTTTCGGCAATTCGTTTTTTGACTAACTTTGCTATCGATAATAAACCTATTCTACACTAAAACAAAAACGAGTATGAAAGATTTACAGATGTACATCAACGGCCAGTTCTGCGAGAGCTCGAACGGCAAGTGGAT
>OCTX011544911.1_pt1 | contig 10273 bp, 5 predicted proteins | sample 1539691 | NCBI WGS metagenome assembly OCTX01 (sample SAMN02144231, study PRJEB22623) | gut metagenome | biome: sheep rumen | host: Ovis aries | place: New Zealand | reverse complement strand
TAAAACAAAAAAAAATCAAAAAAAAACAGACTTTTTTCTTTATAAGAATTTCGGTTAATCAGAGAAAAATTTAATTAGATTGTCTATTTCTGAGTCCAAACAACTCTTTTTTCTCAATCTATATCTTTAAATTCTTTCGCAATAACCGTAATTTTATCTCAAATATTGTAATATCTTTTCCATTCTACTCATTCTCCTAATGGAGCGATCCGGTTTTTGTGCAAAAGTCATTCTACTCATTTTACAGTCACAAACATTCAGTAGTTATACATCAGTTTTACATATCATTCATATTTTTCTCAGAGTTTTATATCATTTATAGAAAATTCTCAAGTGAAAGTTGGTGGTTGGTTGGTTTTCCATGGTTTTGATTTTCATTCTCAATCCTTTGTCTGAATGCTTGATTTAAGCTTCTCTACATTAGGGATAAATACAAGAGGAGAATCTGAATCTTTATTCAATCCCGATGCAATTTTCATATCTTGAACCAGTTTTTTTATTTCTACTTTTTTTCATACCCAAATGAATATGCGATTTTTACCTTTTGTAGAAACGTAAGAATCTACTCAAAGCTTGATTTTATTTCAATTAGGGAAGGTTAAGGTCTTTCATTTAGAGAATTGAAGTTTTGCATATTCTTCAAGTTTTGCTGGTTTGCTATATCGTACATATTTAAAAGTTTTAGCATCCTTATCCATAACCATTGCATCAGCCTGATTTCAATCAACTACGAAATTATCAAATTCTCAAATTGATTGTTCCACTACGAAATCTTGTAAATTTTTGCTATCTTCTTCATCTAATCACATCGCTTCTAGCTTGGCCTTTTCAGCAACTTTTTCCTGAGCAGAGAAAGTTTTCTTTCATCGAGCATTCAAAAGGGATTCAAGCTGAGAACGTTCCATTGCATATCTTTGGCGTGATTGACGTCTGATTTTTTCGATATGTTCTTCAATATTGTCTGTATCTACAGGTGAAAATGGAGGGAGAGTTCTAGTATTGAATGGGTCAGATGAAATTCCATCAATCATCAGCCTTGTGTATGTCGTATATTTAGGTAATGAAATCAGATCGTTTACACCTACCATCTCTTTAAATTGAGCTGTCATAACAGCAGCATCATCGTATCAAAGTGTGAAAGATATGATACTTCCGACATTTCCAAAAATTGCATTCTTGATGTCCTCATCTAGTTGTGATGTATACTGATTTGCTAAAATTAGAGATAATTTATATTTTCTAGCTTCTGATAAAATTGTAGCAAACGATTTAGTAGCAAAATTCTGAAACTCATCAATATATAGATAAAAAGGACGACGTTTGCTGGCAGCAATATCGGCTCTCGACATTGCATCAATCTGAATCTTTGTTACGAGTAAAGATCCAATCATATTTGCATTGTCTTCTCAAATTTTACCTTTTGATAGATTTACTAATATAATTTTACCTTCGTCCATCGCCTTTCTCATGCTAAGTTTTGAACGAGGCTGTCCAAATACATTTCTAACTAGACGAGAAGACAAAAATTGTCCAACTTTATTTGTTATCGGAGCAATAGCTTCTTCCCTTTGTCTATCTTGCCATTTGTTGAATTCGGAATTCCAGAATTTTAGTAAAACCGCATCATGTACATGAGATATTACTTCTTCACGGAAATCTTTGTCAGTAAGTACACGTAGTATATGCATCAATGTGGCATTTGGATATTCAATTACGCTTAATACAACATTACGCAAAATATATTCAAGTCTAGGTCACCAAGAATTATCAAACAGTTTCTGGAAAGTAGAAACTACTCATGATGCGATTCTGTTTTTTTCATCTTCATTGTCAGCTTGCAAAAGGTTGAATCAGATTGGATATTCAGTATCAGATAGATCAAAAAGAATTACGTCATTTATTCTATTTGATGGAATAGACTCAATAATTGTATCTACTAGTTCTCCATGAGGATCGAGCAAACATAAACCATTTCATGCATTCATATCTGAAATAATCATGTTTGAAATGATAGTTGATTTTCAGGTTCAGGTTTTTCATACGATATAGACATGACGAAATTTGTCTTCCTCCTTGATTCAAAAACGAATCTTATCTCATCTATAATCTGTATCTCAGAGTAACGTTAATTTCTGAGAATCTCAAACTTTATTTAAAGCTGGAATGTTTGTAGGGTAAGGCAATTTACGGTATAATGTATATTCCAGTCATTTTACAAAATTTACTTTTGTTGGGATGTGAAAGAAATTCACCACTTCAGAAAATCTAGAATAATGCCAAATTCTTTTAGGTTTAAATTCACATGATCATTTAGTAATCATAGGAGCTAATACAGAAGCTAGATTTCATTCAACAGCACTCGCAGTAGCTCAATTGTCTGTGATTAAAGAATAAGATAAAGAAAAATAAATTTGATTTTCAAGTTTTGCATTTTTATCTTCAGCTTTTTCTTCTTTTTTACCTGTCGGAGCCCAGGCTCGTTTTATAATCTTTTTAAAAACTTCCCAAGCTTGTTGCCAAGCAGATTCTTCCAATTTAAAAGTATAATCAAAAAACAGGGTTAATGTAGAATCGCTTGGAATATTTTGAAATAACGAAAGCAAATCATTCATAGGATCTAAATAATTTCACTCTTTTTGAAAATTAGAAAGATCCTTAAAACGAGCATCATTATTAATATTTACCCAATTACGTTCTTTAGAAACTTTGGGATAGTCTGTTTCAATTAGGTCTGAAGTAGGGAAGGAACTATAAAAAGTATTACAAAAATAAGCCTTAAATTTGATAGGCATTTTAACATAAAATCTAATTCATTGGCTATTTCCACTGATCAAAAATGAAATCATTTTAGATTTCAAAGAAATCAGATTCTCCACGATTTTTTGCCGATGTGCAACAGTCCTTTCGTTGTCTTTGAACGGTTTAATTTGGAAAGTGATTGTTGTAGGCACTTTTTCTGATGTGGCTGATACAGCCTTTTCTTCCATGTCTACCATTATTTTTATATTTATCAGTAAGTAAAAACCTTACATTATTTTAATGTATAGACATTTTTTGAAAAAATACAATATTATTTCTGATTTTTTTACCAGCTTCTTCATCAACCTCAACCACCTCATCATCAACTAGAAAATCATCATGAAGATCCGGATCCTCCATTAAATCAACTACTAGAACTATAAGAATCTCTAGGTGGAGTCGAATGTCTTGCAGATGATGAAATTACATCATTTATTACATACATAGAACTAAGATTTCAATCATATCGAGAAGATTTTATATTCATTTCTTGCATTATCGGTTCAATCTTTTTTAATAATTCTGTTTCTAGTCAAAATACTACAGCATAAGGAAGAATTTTGTCGAAGTAAAGGGGATCTTTTTTCAAAAATAATCTTAACTTGTTCTCATCACATGCAGCCAAAAATTTTTTATATCATAGTATATAATCTATTAGTTTCGCTCATTCTTCAGTTTCTTTAAATTTAAATCCCAATCAGAAATAATTCCGAAGAAATATAGATCCCACAAAGAAAAGAATGCATAGTACAGAGGAAATGTTTGATAAAATAGATATTCACACAAGCCAGACAATAAGAAAAAATACTATATTTTCCTTATCTAATAATCGTCATTTTTGTTTACCATACTCCTCTAAACTAGATAAACAAAATTTCTTATATAAATTCGCATTTTGTTCGATTTTATTTTTTTTTTACCGCGAATTAAAGATTTAAAGAAATCTTTTTCATAATCGGCAACATCATCATTAATATCCTTATTTTTGGTTATAATTAAAGTCTCTTTTGCGCTAGAAAATAAGGATCATTTAGTTTTTTCTGTAGAAATACTTATTAATCATTCTATAGCCCATTTGTATATTAAGCTAAGCATGTCTTTAGCCTCAGCTTTACGATGTAATAAAAGTCAAACTTCAGCGGAGTTTAATCATTCAGGAGGATTATATTGGACAATAATTGAATGTTTATTCCCAAAATTTCAGTGTGAAAATCAACCAGATTTATATCATGCCTCAATGCTATTTTTATATAGTTTTGATAGTAATAAACCAAAAAATTCAAGTAATTTTCGTATTAGAAATATTATCAATCATGCGGATAATAAGGTAAAAACAACAATTAACATTATTCCAATTTTTGATAGAGATATCTTAGAAATTATTTGCATAAATTCACCGTAATCAGCATTTCCAATTAATTTAGCCTGTCTATCATGATCAAATTCAAAATAATCATTAGGGAAATTAATCAATAGAGTGATACCTTGATAAGCTGGTAATCATTTATCATAAGTAATAATAATCTTGTCTCATTGACTCCAATCTATATTTCATTCAAATCAATCGATAGTATTAGATTTTCAATCAGTAGTAATCAAAAAATCTCAGCTTGAGAATCATGTATAAACTTTAGGTAAAATAATTTCAGCCTTAACTTTGTTGATATTTGTATCGAAATCATAACCAACTAAATTCCAATATAATTCTGAATATCCCATCCCTGAGAAATTTCTAATTAATCAGTATACAGAGTAAGAAATCGGATAATTTTGTTCTCAAATTAAGGTTGTATCAGCATCTCAAATTTTTATTTCAATATTTCAATCGTTTTTACTTGTCGTAAAATTTTTTCATGATACCTGAATGTTAGAAACTTCAACGTGAAAATCATGTCATTCAGGAGAATAATTTACAGGGATGCCTCTAATAAATCCATGTTTATGTACAAAAAAATTAGCAGTATAATCTTCCTTTACATCAATAGTTCAATCGATTAGAACGTTCGCTGTAATATCCAAATTCGTAAATTCATATTCACTATTTGCTTGGGTGAAATTTCACAAAAAGAATATTGTACTCAATGATAAGATTACTGCCCAAATTTTTTTCATTTTTTATTTTTCCAAAATTAAAGTACCCTCATATTATACCTAAAATTCTGATAAAATCAAAAAAATAACCAGATTTTTATAATTATTTTGTTTTGATTTTTTGATGAGTATTTATAATAATAAAATCGTTTATTCATTTGTTATGCAAATATGATACTAATATACATCATATCATTACGATCATTAAGTTCATTATTTATGAATAAATCTGAACCAATTCAACCCATTCAACAACAAGAAATAGTAAATGATGCAACAATTACCATCGAAACCAAAAAAATATCAAATTCTGAGGATGCTAATTCGTGAGTAGATAAAATTGATTTGTGAGAAAGTGAAACTGAGATAAATGAGACTGATTTATGAGGTACGGAAAATATCGAAAATCCAGATTTTCAAAATGAAGAAGAATATGAGGAAATAATATTTCAAGATAATTTTGACAAAGAGTATTGGAGTGGTACAGAAGATAATTATTTAGAATAATAAATTATTTCTCATCATCATCGTCATCTTCTTCCTCTTCAAATAAGTCTTCAAAATATCTAGCTCTTCTGTTGATTGGATTGTCTGGAGCAGATCAGTGTCCATCGTCAGAATTTCAGTCAGCATTATATAAATACCAATAAGCAAAACTTTCAGCATAATCTTCTTCTTGAGATTTAGTGGCATAATTACTTACAAATTCTTGAGGTAAACAATTCATTTTTCCATTATCCCAACATATTTCTGAAAACTTAGAAGGATTTTCATCTTTGAAAAAGTAGATATAATGTCCAAGCTCATGTGCTAAAATCTGTTGGACGTGTCTTTTTTGTCTTGCAGCAGTATTATTTTTATCACAATATGCAATAATCAATTTAATTCATTTAAATGTGTATTTTCATGTTTGTTTATTTCTAACCACACGGAAAGATCATTCTGTAACATTACAACTTTGTAAATAAGTAACCTCGATTTTATTGTTCAGAGTTATTAAATCATTTTTATCTAAAATATGAATATTTACCAAATCTGCCATAATTTCTTGTAAATAAGTTTCAGTATTTTCAGAAAAAGATTTTTTAGCATCGTTTGGTAATCCACTAGTATCGTGAATAAATGTAAAATTTAAATTTCTTGCTGGCGCTGAATTGTGAGATTTATCTTCAATTGTCTTCGTGTCTTTATTGGTAGTTTCAGTGTTTCTTTTTGGATCTTTTTCTCATGTATATAGTTCCTGAGTAGTTTTAAGAATAGAAAAAAGCAGGTAACTATCCTTACAATATTTATATTTGTTATCTTTTTTCTGTTCGATTATTAATCACTTTACCATATCAAATCTGTCTGATAATGATTTATTAATTCATGGCTTATTTAAATATGAAGTCCATGCTTCCTTTAGTGGCCATAATTCTTTTTCTGCTTGTGTGACGGCAGATGATGGACAATATTTTTTAATGGCATTTTGTACTAAATCATAAGGTATGTCTGATTTAATTGAGATTTCATTAAAGTTTACAGATTGTTTAATAAATTCTACTGCATCAAAAATATTATTAACATTATTTACGCTTACAGAAAAAGTGTACAGGGGTAGTGAACATAGTAAATAAACAGGGATTAATAATCAGATTTTTTTCATATTTCCTTAAGATTTTGTTTATAAATCTGTATCTATTTTACACAAAAAACAAAAAAATGTCAAATTTTATAGCACTTTTTTAAAATCTCACATAAAATGCCACTTTTTTGCAAAAAATGACTTGATTTTAAAACTCATTTTTATATACAAAAGTTAGTGTCATTTTTCTGAAAAGTCAATAAAATTATAATTTTATATTGTCTATTTGTTGACTGAAGTAGAAAGATGTTGACTATGTTTATATCCTTTCATTTTTTATCCTTATATTTTGAAAAACATGAAAAGATTTTTATCAATGTTGGCAATGGCTGTATTGGTATTGCAGAGCGTGGCGACGTCTCTTGTATACGCTGCAGATCTTGCTGATCAAAACGAAGAATCTGAATCTGTACCTGTGGTGGAGACTGCGGCTGTAGATGAAGATGCTGACGAAGATGCTAGTGAAAACGAGGAATCAGTTTCTGATACGGTAGTGAAGACTACAATTGATGAATCTGATGCCGATGATGGTAGTAGTGACGAAGTCGTTGCTGTTGAGGATGATTCTAAAGATGAATCTAATTCAAACGAAGTAGTGACTGAAGAAAAAATTGAAAATGAAGAATTAGTTGAGATTGCTGAAAACGTAGAAGAAGAGGCTGTAGAAGAAATGGTATCTGAAGATGAAGCTATTACGGATACGCCAGTTTTTTATGGTAAATCATTTGCATCTATGTCTTCATATCAATCATGGAGAGAAATATCTACAAATGGATTGGTAGTTACGGCAGAAGATTCTTTAGGAGCATTCCCAAAATGAACTGAAATGGTTGTTACAGCCATAGAAGAAGATGAAGTTTTTGATTTGGTTAATGATGCAATTGAGGCTAATGTAACCAAAGTTAGAGCTGTGGATATCACATTCTGGTATGATGGAGAAGAAGTTGAACCAACTCAACCGATAAATGTAACTATCAGAGCATTGAATATGACAGAACCACAAACTGTGGTACATATTGATGATGAAGAAAATGTAGAAGAAATAGATGCTGATATCAACGGAAAGACGGCAGAATTTGAAGCAGAATCTTTTTCTATATATGCTATTGTAGAAACTGCAGTATTGACAGTTAATTTTCACAACTGAGAAGATACTGTAGCAACAGTATTTGTAAAAAGTGCAGATGAAGTTGAAAGCTTAGTTTATGATCCAGGAGTATGAACAGAAGAAGCAGGAGATGTATTCCGTGGATGGACTACAGATGCAGATTATGATACAGGTACTGCTTCAATGACTATTGAAGGTGTACGCGAAGATATAGCTAGTAATTTAGGTGAAACTAAGACTTTGGACTACTATGCTATGGTATTCAAACACTATACAATTACATATCAAGATGAAGATTGAGTGGTGATAGCTTCAGATGAAGTTTTGTTTAAATGAACAGAAACTCAATCATATGAATACACTATAACTCAAAATTATAATCCAAAGAAACAAGATCAGAATTTTGAATGATGGAAAAAAGTTGACGGAGGTGATGCTCTATATCAGCATGAAGGTAAAATAGATGTGGATGGAGATATAACTCTAAAAGCTTCTGTACAGGAGTGACACTGGTTAGTTTTCAATGAAAATGGTAAATGAGCTACATATATTGCTCCACAATTTATAGAAACTAATGCTGTAACAGTTCAACCTACAATTACAATGGTAAGGCAGGGTTATACTTTCGGATGATGGTATAGTGATCAAGCATGTACAAATGCATTTACTTTTGGTACTAAAATAGATACAGGAACAACAATATATGCAAAATGGACTGCTGAAAGTACAGCTAATTATACAGTACTTATATGGAAACAAAATGTAGCATGAAATGGATATGATTTTGAAGAATCTATAAGTCTTAACGGTACTGTTTGAACTAATGTGAATTCAGTTACACAGCAAGGTGAATGAAATAATGCTTATGCGAGAGTTAATGGAGTAAATAAACAATATGGATGATTCCATTTGAAAGATTTTGAAAAAAATGTTCAGATTAATGCTGAATGAAATTCAGTAGTTAATGTGTACTATGATAGAAATGAGTATAAATTAGAATTTCAAGTAAAGCAAGGTAATAAACGGAATACTATAAAAACAATTACTGGATTATATCAGCAATCAATAAGCGATAATTTTCCTATAGTTGGTACAAATGGAACAACTTATAATCAGTGACAAAGATGGGAGCCACAAACAAACACTGTTTGATTAAATCAAGTAATTGTATATCTTGATATAATGCCTGCGTGAAATGTAACTTTTCATCTAAATGAGTCAACAGCTGATACAAAAACAATGAATTATTATGTAGAGGCTCTTCCAGAATCTACCAATAAAGTTACGTATAATGGTAAAGAATATGTTTTGTATAAGACTGTAAATGCAAATTATAATTGAGTAACAGTAGAAGATTATATAGATATTGTTTGATTCGATAAGGCTGCTGTTAACCCATCATCAACATATAATAATGGTAGATTTACTTGTTATGGTAATAAAAGCTGTGCAAGTACTGTTAATTTCTATTATACACGTCAATTCTTTACAATCAATTTTATGGATGGTAGATATGTAGATGGTAATGGTAACCCTATAAATGAAGCAAGTCATGGTCAGTGGAAAGAATCAGATGAAATTTCTTATGGTGCAAATCTAGCATCCTATAATAAAACGGGTGCTGATTATTATAAACCAACAGCTCCTGCAGGATATGTGTTTGAAGGTTGGTATATAGATGATGCTTGTACTCAGCCTTATACATTTACAACTATGCCAGAATGAGGTTTAACTGTTTACGCTAAATGGAGACAGATTCAGTATCGTGTATTCTTACATCCAAATGCAGATGGAGATAATACATTAGATTGGGGTTCAGATGAGCAGACAATGAATTTCCGTATAAGTTATGGTGGTAAAGTTTCTGCACCAGAGTGAAGAAGAGATGAATATGATTTCGTAGGATGGTATAGTGATGAAGGATTAACAAAGGCATTTAATGCAGATGCATTTGTGTTGAATGAAAATACAGTAACAGCAGATTATGATAAGACATCAGACTTTACTGATCCAATGGATAAATATTGAAATGGAGCAACATGGAATTCTGATGCTCAAGATACTAGTGGAAATGTTAGAGATCGTTTCCGAATCACTAAAAAATTAGATCTTTATGCAAAATGGAGAAGTAAATTACTTGGAGCAAGTGGAATGAACATTGTATATGATGTTAACTGATGAACATGAGCTCCTGTTGATAATTGATTGTATGTTGATTGAGCTGAGGCAGTAGCTTGAGCTGCATCTACTCCAAGTGATAGTAATTATCAATTCAAATATTGGGTAGTTCAGAAATGGAATGGAAGTGAATATGTAGATACAGATGTTACAGTATATCCAGGTGAAGCGTTTGAAGTACTTAAAGTTAATGCTTATGTAGTTGAAAATGAAGGTAGTACAGAAGATGAACCAAGTTATACATACACAGTACAACTTCGTGCAGAATATGTAGAGAAATGAGAGAATGAAAAAACAACAATTCAATACTGTCCAAATTATGAATGAGCAGGTGAATGTGAAGAAGTTGAACTTGTAGTAAACAAAGAGCATGTTATCCTTGATAATATGTTTAATAGAGGAGAAGGATATGTATTCAATGGATGGAAAGATAGTGAAGATAATGAATGGAATGTATGATCAGGAGTTTGAGC
>OCTX012235889.1_pt1 | contig 10274 bp, 11 predicted proteins | sample 1539691 | NCBI WGS metagenome assembly OCTX01 (sample SAMN02144231, study PRJEB22623) | gut metagenome | biome: sheep rumen | host: Ovis aries | place: New Zealand | reverse complement strand
CATGATACTCGCAGAGAGCCTGAAACGCATCATTCCATTGCTTTTCGTGCTTTGTATCCCAAACCATGCCAAGTGTATCGAGGCGTGCAATCTGTTCTTCTGTCAATTCTCGATAATTTCCTCCGCCCGTCCTCCTGCATGAGCGCATCTGTGAGAGCCACAAACCGAGTTTCATGCCCTCACTGTCAACATAGCTCACAGGTACATTCAGCTCTCCATGCTCCCGATGATAACGGACAGCAGCAGCGAAGTTTTCTTCCCACAGATAATCTGGAACGTTCCAGACCATGCCTATCTTTTCAAGTGCTTCTATACGCTCCGCACTAAGATACTTCTGCTTGATACCGCTGTTGTTATATACACGCAGACGTGCGATCCAACTGCCAAGCTCCACATTATTTTCGTCTTTGAACTGAGCCGGAATAAGCAGATCACCATGCTTTTCATAGTACGTCTTTGCGGCGGAATAGTATTTTTCCCAAGCCACATCGCTTGCCGACTCCCAGCGCATACCAAGCTCATTCAGCCTGTCGATCTGCACCTGTGTGAGATTGCCGTTGACCTCTCCCTTATATACTCGGCGCTGGGTTTGCAGCCACATTCCGAGAGAGTAGCCCTCCTCGGTCATATATCGTCTCGGCACCTCTAAGTCACCATGTTCATCATAATACTTCTTCGCCTGCTCGAACATAATATCCCAGCTTGCGGAAAGAGTACCTTCTAACTCGTCGAAAAGCGATTTGCAGTCGGCAACCTTGTCAACAAGTTCAAATGTCTCATTGACAACAAATCCCTCACCGCCGTGAGAACGGTAATACTGGATAGCGACCTGCATTTCTTCCTCTATCGCATCAATGCTGTAAAGGTTCTCGATGTTGTTGACAATATCAAAAATGACAGGATTTTTCGACTTTGAAGCGGACAGCGCACGACCGATCTGCTGTTTATAGATTATGGGGGATATAGTCGGGCGCAGCAAAATAACCCCCGAAACATCGGGAACGTGGACACCCTCATTGAGCGCATCAATGCAGTACAGTAGTTTCAAATGTTTTGGATCATTATCCGCCTTGAAGTCCGCAAAAGATTTGCTTGCGGTCGGATCATCGGAATAGACCGAGTAAATATGTGGCTTCTTATCGACCTTTCTGAACCACTCTTTTGCCTTGTTCATCATATCGGTCATGTGGTCAAAATTTGCGCAGAAAACTATGTATTTACCCGTTCTGTCCTCCATGTGCTTGTCGAACAGAATATCAAGATTTTCAGCCTTATCAAGCGCTCTGCGGAGTGCTTCAAGCACCTTTTCGGCGGCATCTCTTGTGGCTTTGCTTTTTGCGGTGCGTACACGCTTTTCATATTTTTCAAGGTCTTGCTGATATGAAAATATTGATAGGATATACTTAGGCGGAGCGAGTATCCCACGCACGATAGCTTCACCCAGCGTCATTTCAGATGCAACATTTCCGTCAAACAACTCGTCCGTCATATCACGTTGGTTGTCGAGATAGCGGATAGCCGTTGCAGACAGACCGAGGACAGGCACATTCGGATATGCTTTCAAAACAGCATCAACGCCAGCGCCCCAAAGCTCCGCACCGCAGCGGTGGAACTCGTCAAGGATTATGTAGTCGGGTTTGATTTCGGCTATCTCGTCCTCTGAAACGTTCATCAGCTTTGCGTAAGTATAGAACTTCACGTTTTCGGGCTGATAACCTTCAGAAGTCTCGGCAAGATTTTCAAGCTGGGTCTGATATATGTAGCGTGATGGCGAGAGCCAGCAAATGGTTTTGTCGGGGTTGTCCTCACAGAGTTTGAAGCCGATGAAGCTCTTGCCTGTTCCGGTGGGGTGGATCACGGCAGCTTTGCCACGTTCTGTAAGCATACGGACGGCAGCTTCGTATGCGGTTTTGTTATGCTCGAATAGGTGCATTGGCATGATCTCACGCTCCTTTGAATAAAGCACCCCGAAAGGTGCTTTAACAGTTAATCTCTTCTGAAAATATCCCTTGTGTAAACCTTGTCCGCTACATCATCAAGACAGCTATCATAACGGTTTGCAATAATCGCCGCCGACTGAGTCTTGAACTTTTCAAGATCATTCACAACAAGACTGCCGAAAAATGTCTCGCCGTCTTTGAGTGTCGGCTCATAAATGATGACTGTTGCACCTTTAGCCTTGATACGTTTCATAACGCCCTGAATTGAACTCTGACGGAAATTATCGCTATTTGACTTCATCGTAAGCCTATATACTCCAATAACCACTGATTTTTCATTTGCAGAATCCCATGTGCTGTTTGCAGAATAATAACCTGCCATTTCAAGCACTCTGTCAGCGATGAAGTCTTTTCGTGTGCGGTTAGACTGCACGATTGCCGTCATCATATCCTGTGGTACATCTTCATAATTTGCAAGAAGCTGTTTTGTGTCTTTTGGCAGACAGTAACCGCCATAACCAAAGGACGGGTTATTGTAATGAGTACCGATTCTCGGATCGAGACAAACACCGTTGATGATTGCCTGTGTGTCAAGACCTTTCAGCTCGGCATAGGTGTCCAGCCCGTTGAAGTAGCTGACACGGAGAGCAAGATATGTATTGGCGAACAGTTTTACTGCTTCGGCTTCGGTGAAACCCATGAACAGAGTATCAATATCCTCTTTGATTGCGCCCTGCTGTAAAAGCTCTGCAAACTTGTGAGCAGCCTGTAATAATCGCTCATCTTCCATATCCGTGCCAACGATGATTCTGCTCGGATAGAGATTATCATAAAGTGCCTTGCTTTCACGGAGAAATTCGGGGCTAAAGATGATATTCTTTGAACCGAACTTTTCACGAACGGACTTCGTATACCCAACGGGAATCGTTGACTTGATAACAATGATCGCATTTGAATTATACTTCATCACAAGCTCTATGACTGCTTCAACGGCACTTGTGTCAAAGAAATTCTTCTTGCTATCATAATTTGTTGGGGCTGCTACGATCACAAAATCGGCATTTTTATATGCAGATTCGGCATCAAGGGTAGCGGTCAGATCAAGCTCTTTTTCGGTAAGATATTTTTCTATGTAATCGTCCTGAATGGGAGATTTTTTGTTGTTTATCAGGTCAACTTTTTCTGGAATAATATCTACTGCCGTAACTTCATTATGCTGTGCAAGCAGAACGGCGAGGGATAGACCTACATATCCTGTTCCTGCTACTGAAATTTTCATACTTAACGCCTTTCTTTAATATTTTACAAATATGTTATTCATCTTCTCGGTTTTTTCAATAAACCGAATTGGAGCTGATACAACAGTTGTATTATCTGGAACATCTTTTGTTACCACACAATTAGCTCCTATCCTAACATTGTTACCAATCGTAACTTTCCCAATAATTTTTGCTCCCGCACCTATATATACATTATCTCCAATAGTTGGCGCTCCTTGCCCTTTACTATCAACTAATGTATTTGATCCTATTGTAACTTGATGAAAGATGACACAATCTTTGCCTAATTCGGCTCCCTGAGATATAAATATTCCATTTAAGCCGTGTGGGAAAATCGGCATTGATGATACCTTTGTTGAGAGAGGAAAAAAGGAATTATATTTGGTCAGATATTTTTGGTAAATAAATATATATATCGGATAAACCTTGGTGAACATTGTGCCTTTTGCCTAATATTCCAAATGTGTTCTGAAGTTTGATTACCAACGAAGAAATCTTTTAACAGCCTTTTAATTCCCATTAATGATCCACTCCTTAATAGTATTCTTTGTACCATTCTGCAATTTTTCGCAGACCTGTTCTAAGATCAATTGTTGGCTTAAAACCAAAGTCACGCTCTAAAGCCGAGGAATCGGCATAGGTAACAGGCACATCGCCCGGCTGCATAGGAACAAGCTCCTTGTGTGCTTCAAAATCATAATCAGCAGGAAGAACCCCCGCACGGACAAGCTCCTCACTAAGTATCTGAACAAAATCAAGCAAGTTTTCTGGTCTACCGCCGCCTATATTGTAGAGCGCATATGGCGGTATCGGAAGCCCGTCATCACCATTTTTCTTCTCTGGTGGACACTGCATCACACGCATGATGCCCTCAACAATATCGTCAACATAGGTGAAATCACGCTTACAGTTTCCGTAATTGTAGATCTTGATCGTTTCGCCGTTCACCAACTTATTTGTGAATCCAAAGTAAGCCATATCGGGGCGACCAGCCGAACCGTAGACTGTGAAGAAACGCAGTCCTGTTGTGGGGATACGGCATGACAAAAAATCTGACGGTATAAAACTTCAAACGAGTGCTTGCAGACGATCCATGCAGGCACTTTTTCTGTCCATAGACGAGTGCAGATACACGGACATTGTGATATTTGCATTAGAGTGTCCGAGCAGCTCGGAGAGCGTCTTTATATCAAAATCCTGATGCAGAGCATTTACAGCAAAGGTGTGGCGGAGCGAATGGTACTTGCGTGACGGTACATCTGCTTTTTTAAGCAGAGCCTTGTAACGGTTGGAAAAACAGCGGGGTTCTACCACCTTTTCAGTTCCCGAAAGAATATAATCGGTGTCTTTTCTACGATACTCTCTCAGCATATCGACCAGAAAATCAGGCAGCGGAATGTCACGGACGGAAGACTCCGACTTCGGTGCAGTAACCTTGACGGCAGATTTACTTTCTGAGCCAAAGGTCGCAATGCGCTGAACGGTCTTTGTCACATGAAGCATTTTCTCGTCAAAGTCAATATCTGCCCATTTCAGGGCGCAGGCTTCCCCGATACGCATACCCGTGAACAGCGTGAGCATTACTCCGCAGCCAGTATTGCTGTGTTCAGCCCTGACCGTGCTGATGATCTTTTTCTGCTCCGCAGGCGAAAAGAACGATGCTTCTTTTGTCTTTTTCTTAGGCAGCTTGGCGTTTTTTACCTGATTGGCGTAGTTATGGGTGATCTCAGCCCACCTTGCAGCCGACTTCACCATGATAACCATGTCAGATATGTACTTCGGGGACAGTCCCTCGGTGAGCTTGTCTGTGATAAACTTACTGATACCGCTGAGATCGAGACGGTCATACTTCATCTTGTCAAAATACGGTATCAGGTGCTTTTCCAGCTTATGGCGATAGCCTGCGTAGCTGCTCTCCTTGATCGACGGTCTGCGTGCTTCAAGCCACATCTTCAAAATATCTATTACAAGCAGAACACATCTGACTGACGGTACAAGGACTTCACTGCGGAGCTTGTCGAGCTTTTCCTTTGTTTCCGTGTAGGATCTGCCGTAAACAGACCGATATTTCTTCGTTCCTTTGCAGTAAAATCGCCCTTCCCAGCGCCCATCTGAGCGGTGATAAATGTTGTTTCCTCTCTTTGCCATGACTATTCCCTCCAAAATGACGGTATGATCGACGGCTAAAACTCCATCTTACCGTCTTAATTCTACACATAAAACCAATTCTTCCATGCTGCTCAACTGTAAGTTGCTACAAATCAGAATAAAAACTGTTACATTCCGCTAAATTGCACTTGACATTTATGTTGTCTTGTGCTAAAATTATAAGGTATACATTATAAAAATGTTCACCTATATGGTTTGCTGTACCCATTCTATCCCGTTTGTTCGGCAGATCATGTGTTTTTTATGTTTTTTTCGGTTTTCCAAAAGTATGAAACTTTTGGACTTTTTTTATTATACAACCGTTGTTTTACCGAGCATAAACGGCAGACCTCTTGTCGAAATCTGCCGTATGCGGACTTTGATTCCGGTGGAGTCAAAGTTGTTTATTCGATTCCTTGCTTTTTGCTCCTACCCTTTGTCTGGTTCTTTGGCGTTCTCGGCTTCTTGGCGAGCCTTGCGGCATCTCGCTTCATCTTCGCCCTCTCAAAGTAGCAAGTTTTTTCACGCTTCGGAGCATTCTTCTTAGCTTCGATAGCCGCCTGATTCAGCTCATCAGTTACGACTTTTAGCCTTTGCTCCTTAGTATCAAGCTCATCCTGCTGGGGGAACGGCTCTGCAACGATCTTCTGTGCTTCTGCGTGATCAAGCCTGAGCTTTGCAAGGTTGTCCTGCGTTCTCTCAATTCTGCCGTCAATGTTGTAGAGGGCAGCTTCAAGACGGTTCAGGTTATGTGCAAAACTCTCGATCAGCTTGGTTGTATGCGAAGCGGCACCTTGCAGACAAGCCGACATACCGCCGCCCATCATGTTGCTGTTTACCGTCACACTCAGCTCAAAGCCCTGGAACGAGCCGATTTTAATGGGAGTATGATAGCCAGTACCGCTTCTTCAAAAGCCTTAGCCGCTTCTTTCTTGTCCGTGTACTCCACATCACCGACCTTCATTTTGAATACCATGTCATTGTAGTCTGTATCCACATTTTATTGTCTTTGAAAGTGTCTGATAGCCGATTCTTCCAGAGAAGAAACCCACAAACGCTTGACGGGCTTTCTGTACCGAGCCATTTGATAGACATAGCGGAAAATACATTCTCCCTCACGGTCAGCGTCCGTGGCACAGATGATCTCGGTCACGTCATCACGCCCCATAAGCTCCTTGACAATGCCGAACTGTTCCTTTGTGCTTTCCGTGACCTTGAACTGCCATGCTTCGGGTATCATGGGAAGCTGAGAAAAGCTCCATTTCTGTTCCCAGCCACAGCTGTATTCGTTGGGATTTTTAAGTTCGACCGAGGGTTTCTCGGCAAGAATAAGGATCTTTATTTATCACGACCTTTCTGCAAGATGTTCAAATATGCCGTAAATAACCGAATTTACCGCATTTGGCTATTGATTTTTTGGTTTTGATGTGGTATAATATAAGTGAAAAGAAACATAGTATATAAGAGGTGCATACCATTGGCTAAACTGAAACCGGATATTACACCCGAAGAAGAACGTAAACAAAACCTTGAACAGCTTGCAAATTACCGTCCTCTCGATGATGATTTCATGCGTGAGCTTTTCAGGAATGATCTGGAACTTGCTCAGTTCGTACTTCGTATCATAATTGACAAGCCAGATCTCACACTGATAAAAGAAGAATCACAGTATGATTTACAGCACCTTTTCGGTGAGCGCTCTATCTGTCTTGATGTGTTCGGTGTTGACAGCGAGGGTCAGCAGTATGACTTCGAGGTACAGCGACAGGATAAGGGTGCTACTCCTAAAAGGGCGAGATACCATTCAAGTGCTATGGACGTTGACAATCTCAAAGAGAAGCAGAAATTTGACGCTCTGCCCAACACTTATGTTATCTTCATTACTGAAAATGATTTCTTCGGAAAAGGAAAAGCAGTTTATCCGATAGAACGTATGAATCTTGCAACAGGTGAGCCGTTTGGTGACGGAGAGCATATTCTCTACATAAACGGCGCATACGAAAACAAGGACGATAACTCCGATCTCGCCAAGCTGATACACGATTTCAGATGCAGCAAGGCAGACGAAATGTTATTGCAGCCGTTAGCAGACCGTACCAGATATTTTAAGGAAACACCGGAAGGAGTGGAGTATATGTGCAAAGCTATGGAAGATAGGATAACTGATGAGAAAATCAGGATTGCTTATAATTTATTGCTTTTAGGTACTATTTCAAAGGAAGACATTGCTAAAGCCACTAAACTTCCTCTTGAAACTATAATTGAACTTGAAGCAGAGATTAAATCCGTATCAGTTTAAGTGGTGTAGCTTATGAGTAAAGCTATGGAAGATAGGATCAACGAAAGAGTTAAGATCATCGTGCTGAAAATGCTCGCAGACGGAAATCTTTCCAAAGAGCAGATCGCAGCATTTACTGATCTTACCGCCCAACAGGTTGAAAGCATTGAAACAGAATTCAAGTCTGTTTCTGCATAAGTCGAAGAATAAAATATGATGAATGATAATGTTCCACATTGTAAAATGATCGATGATATGCTTGAAGAAGTAAGGCAAGAGGTAAAGATACGATGTGCCTTACGAATGATCCGCAACAGCAAGCTGTCTGATGAAGAAATATCTAAAGTAACGGAACTGACACTTGAAGAAGTCAAGGAACTTAAAGCTCAGGCATCAGCCGTTACCGCATAAACCACATCAACCTAAGCACATTCCCCACATCGGGGAGTGTGCTTTTCTTTTTAGAACAGGTCTACAAGTGTCATATTCTTGATATAGACCTTTCTGCTGTATCTGTCACCTCTTGCAGAAACATAGCCTACTCCTTCAAAGATATTCAGCAGATTTTCTGCTTCTGAAAAAGAAATGCCAAGCTCCTCTCTCAGCTTCTTATTGGAAACAAGGTCATTCCCGATAATAGCAAAAACAGCCTTCATTACATCTTTAGTCGAGAAACTGCATGAGTCGATATTGCGAAGTCAGGTGAAAAAGTGATCACTGTTGTCACGGTTTTAATCATCTTCCTCAGTATCGAACTTATCAGCTTACCACAACATATAATCTTCATGAGGCGCAAGTAACAGCCATGTCCGAGGAATTATCGCCGCTGTTCACTCTGCCGTTGACTTTCTCAGCTGCCTGAGCCGCTTCTTCGAGAGTGTACTTCGGATTTCCGTCCTTATCCTCTTCGCCAGCATAGAGAAGTGAATAGAGATCATAATCGTCAACTTTTGCAAGCGGTCAAAGTCCGGCATATAGCGTAGTCTTATGCCAACATAGTGTCTATGATACGCTTATCCGTCTTTTCTGCGATCATATCCATGACAATAGCTTCAAACTCGCTGTGGAAAGAATAAAACAGCTCGTCTACTGCCTTGTATTCGGGCATAGTGTCACCTCACAATCATACGCACCACCTCCTTTGCGGTCAGTCATCGAAGTCTTCATGGAGAACATTCTTCCGAACATCGTAGTCAATGCTCATATCCTCATAGCTCTGAGTGAAGTCAATATTGTTCGCCAGATTGATAAGACAGCTCATCAAATAACTCATAGGGTTATGGATACCCATAGTTTTCTTCATCACGTCATAGCCCCTGTCCAGGCAAGCCCTGTTCACTCTCAGCAGAGAGTCCTGAACTTCCTGAGCAGAATAAACTATGTCATCAATGACTCGCCCTCGCCGTGATACAGCCGTCCTCACCATATTGCTGACGATCTGATCCAGCCCACTGACGGTCATAGTGTCACTTCCGAAAAGCTCTATCCACTCGACATACTCGTCGTATTCGATATTCTCCTTGATGATATTTTTTATCTTTTCTTTGTCTGTGATATATCCATCCATCAATCTTTCAACAGAGTTTTCAACAAAACGCTCTGCTTTTGTGCCTGAAACAGCCGATTGATTGATAGATCCTTCATCACACAGTATTTTATTTTCTTTATTTTGTTCTTTAGTATTATATTGGGGGCGATTTTCTGTCGGTAGAACTTCAAGCGGTAGATCATCAAGATATAGGTTTTCTACCCCTTGTTTTTCACCCTCTTGCGGAGCTGAAAAATCAGCGGTTTTCAACATCTCTGTTGAAAGTTCCGCACCCGATACCTTTGCTTTTGCTTCTGCCTTGACCTTTTCTCTGTGCTTGTCTGCTTCGTCCTCGCTTATGGGGTTTTCAAAGAAGTCATAGACATACTCAATGCCCTTGCTTGCCGTCAAATTGGCATACAGCTTGGTGACTACCAGATAGCCTATGTTTTTCAGTTCTTTCAGTGCTGAGTCGATAGCTGTCTTGCCCTCTTTGCAGATGAACACAAGCCCTGCAACGGAGTAATCCCAATCATCGGGAAAGGAAAGAACTCTCAGGAGCAGACCGAGGGATTTTAGGCTGATCTCCTTAGAACGGAGAAGCAGACTGCTTACTATGGTAAAGTTGTCGGTCTTATTGACACGGCAGCGCTTGGACTTGTTGGAAGGCATATTGCCCTCAGCCATAACAGTGCAGGAAAGAGTCTTGTCCTTCTCCGAACTTTCATAGAAGTCATAGACATAATGTATCCTGCCGTCCTCAGTTTCGTTCGGGTAGAGCTTTGATATTTTAAGATAGCCCCACTCCTGCAAGTCTTTCAGGACGGTCTCAATAGCCGTTTCTCCTTCTTTGCAGATAGAAGAAAGACCCTTGATCGAGTAGTCCCATTCTTCGGGAAGTCCCATAACACGGCCCAGCAGACCGACAGAAGCCAGACTGAGGTTTGATGACCGCAGGAAGGAATTACTCAGCAGAGTAAAGTTTTTCGATTTATGTACACGGCAGACCGATGATGAAACGGTCTTGCTCTTTTTTATTTTCTTGCCCATTTGTATCACCCTGTCAGTTATCTCAGCTTCATATTCGGTATACGCAGCTT
>OCTX012149634.1_pt1 | contig 10274 bp, 12 predicted proteins | sample 1539691 | NCBI WGS metagenome assembly OCTX01 (sample SAMN02144231, study PRJEB22623) | gut metagenome | biome: sheep rumen | host: Ovis aries | place: New Zealand | reverse complement strand
CTGACGGCCTACAACTCGAAATACAGCAATAGCTCTTTCACTGAAAAGAAAACCATGCAGAACGGTTTCGATGACAGTGGTATCCGCATGAATACTTGGATTGCCAAGAAGGACAAGTGGACGCTGGCGGAGCTGGAGGAGCGCAGCGAATATCTCATGGGTCGGGCTCTGTCAATCTGGGCAGCACCTGTCACAGAATACAAACCGGAAGAAAAGCAGCTTGACACTTATACGCTTGAGGATGAGGGTGAACTGACCGGACGACTGATTGCGAAGTTCACCTTTAAAAACACTGAGCAGCCGGTAACGAGCTGGGTTGAGATGTTCCAGAAGGTTATTCAGATTCTGTATGCCGAGGATAAGGCCATTATCACTAAGCTGGCCATGTCGGAGGAGGAGAACATCGCCCTCCACTTCAATACAAATCAGGATGCGTTCACGAAGTCGCTTGAGATCGGCGATGGTATCTATGTGTGGACAAACACCAGCACGCAGAGCAAGCTGTCTGTCTTGAGTCGTCTCTTCAAATTGTACGATGAAGATCCGGCAGATTTGGTATTTTATCTACGTGATGAAAACGAAGTCAATGAGGATGAACCGGGTAGCCGTTACGAGCTCCGGAGAAAATACTGGACATACGCACTTCCTATTATTCAGAGGGCGCACGGTGAGGACGGCTCCTTCTCCAATGTTAATCCGTCAAGAGATAACTGGATCAATGGCTTCTTTGGTATAGGTGGCTTCTATCTTTGCTGCGTAGCAAACTTTGATGCAGCGCGGGCAGAGGTCGTATTTGGCAGAGGAAATAAGCAAGAAAACAAGGCTGCCTTCGATAGCCTATACACACATAAAGCAGAAATTGAATCAGCGCTGGGCACGACGCTCCAGTGGAATCGTGGCGACGACATCAAATCGTCCAAGGTATTCATTCAGCTGAATAATGTCAGCATCGAGAATGAGACCGATTGGCTCCAGATGGCTAACTTCCACGCTGATTGGACGAAGAGGTTCTACGATGTGATTGTACCGTTTATAAAACAATAAAGAAGGGGCGCATGATGAAAATAGGAAGAAATGATCCGTGTCCATGTGGAAGCGGAAAGAAATATAAGAATTGCTGTTTAAGAAAGGACACAATGAGTGTTCCGGAGCAAATAAGATATGCAGTTAAAGAGAACGGCTATAAAGAAGATGTCGAAGATGTTTTGGTAAACATGTACAGGTACATGGAGAGAAAACAATGGTGGGGTGCCTGCCACGCTTCGTGCGCTGCGTTATATGTTTGCTTGTCTGAGATCGGATACAAACCTGATCTATGTATAGGCGAGGTGCTTGGGCAAGGATTGTACTTTGATCACTCATGGATTAGCCTTGATGATAAAATGATTGATCTTGCGATAAGCATGACCTTGCTTGGAGGAGCACCGGCATCAGGAGCCATTATTTTTGGAAAAGATATCGAAACTGGGATGCCTCCTATACTGGATTATGGTGTTCCGGGCAGAGGCATCGAAGATCAGGCAAAGTTAGTGATGGAGCTTCCATTCAACCAGTATATGGATAGCTTTCCAGACGAAAAAGATGGTCTATGGGGCGTCGTACGTGAAGTATTAAGTACTGATATAAATATTCCGTCATTACGTGAAAAATACAAGGACACGAAGAGAGTTCTTATAAGACATGAATGATGGTAATTATGTTGCATTTGTAGAAGGAGGCTTATTCGTCCGTGAGTAATGATATTAAAGCAATTGAAACTGAATATGACGGACATCGATTTCGCAGTCGACTTGAAGCTCGCTGGGCAGTCTTTTTCAATGCAGTCGGTCTAACTTATGAATATGAAATCGAAGGATTCGAAATGGATGGAACCAGATATCTTCCGGATTTTTATATTCCAAGCTTGAATAGGTGGTTCGAGATCAAAGGGAAACCGTTGAGTTTGGACGAAATAAAAAAGTGCGAAGAATTCTGCCGTAGACTTGATAATGAGAATATAAAGTACTCAGTCCTTATTGGGTCGCCGAATTTATGCGCCGTACGCATCGGAGAGTTCTTTGGAATACTGGAATATGTCTGGGAGTGGCCGTCTGAAAAGTATCCTGACAATTATCGCATTCAAGCTCCCAAGGAGCTTATAGAGGATGAGTACTATTCCAGATTCGTAAAGGGCTTATGGGTTGTTCCTGATAAGACGGAAGAGGAAGTTGCGGTTGCTGCTATTGCAGCAGGAAAGGCAAGATTCGAATTTGGAGAAAAGCCTGACGTATAAGAATTCTAAAGTTGAGGCGATGGGATTTCGGACTTGTTCCGTCAGAGCGAAGTCTTGAGGCGGTCGGCGCATCTGTGCGTTTGCATATTTTTATAGGTAGGAGCAAGGTCTTTGACCTGTTTCCGAGAATGTACAAGGGTAAAAATCGGTGTGTTTTATGGAAAAAACACGCTTTGATAAATTCCCGCGAACGACCGCTAAAATCTGACATCAATCTGGAGCAATCGAGCCACGTTGAGACGGTAGTATTGATGTCACGCGCTAAGGACTGACCACCGAAAAAATGCCGTATTTCGGGGCTTTTCTGGCATTTGACCGTCAGCGGTGGAGAGCGGATTTGACCTCAAAAATCGCTCTGTCAGAACAGATCAATCGCTCCGGTCGGAGGGTTGAGTAGGCCATTTAGATGTCATAGTGTTGAGTGCCCGGTTTAGATGTTTTTGCGGTAGGGTTGAGTTAGTGGTTTGGATAACAGCGGGTTGTGGCTGTGGTTTGGATGTCAGGGTATTCAAGCAAACGTTAACGGAGGAAGCATGATTAAAACTGTTGGTATTGTCAGTCTGTCGAGCGGAATTGTAGGTGAACCATTTATCCGCTTTGAAGCTGATATTGGTATTCGCAGGCTCAAGGATATGGCCTGAATATAAAGTTTATGCCACATGAACTTATGGGACTGGACTATATCAAAGAGAATCCGGATAAAAGAGCGGAGGATTTATTGCAGGCATGTGAGCTTTAAGGAGAGATTTAGGATATGGCATCGAGCAAAGGCTATCTGGAGTATATATTGGATCAGCTTTCAGGGCTGGATGAAGTCTCCTGCCGTGCCATGATGGGAGAATACATCATCTACTATCGTGGCAAGATTGTCGGCGGCATTTACGATGATCGTTTCCTTGTGAAGCCCACGAAATCCGCTGTGGCAATGATGCCGGATGCGGATATGGAATTTCCGTATGAAGGCGCAAAAGAGATGCTGCTTGTGGATAATGTAGAGAATCGGGAGTTTCTGGAAGAACTGCTGAATGCGGTGTATGAAGAACTACCGGCTTCGAAGGGGAAAAAGAAATCATGAGGTACCACAAAGTCATCAAGCTGAAGGACGGTAGAGAATGCATTCTCCGAAACGGTGAGGAACATGACGGTCAGGCCGTTCTGGACAATTTCATCCTGACACATGAGCAGACCGACTATCTGCTTTCATATCCAGATGAGAATACAATGACCGCAGAGCAGGAAGGCCAGTTCCTGCAGAAGAAAGCAGACAGCAATGCAGAGATTGAGATTCTCGCAGAGGTGGATGGTGCTGCCGTTGGCCTTGCTGGTATTGAGGCTGTCGGCGGCTGGGATAAAATCCGTCACCGGGCAGATTTTGGAATCAGCATAGACCAGCAATACTGGAACCTCGGGATTGGAACAGCTCTGATGAATGCCTGCATAGATTGTGCCAGAGAAGCTGGGTATGAACAAATTGAACTGAGCGTTGTCGCGAAGAACGAGCCCGCCATCACAATGTACAGGAAAGCCGGTTTTGAGGAATACGGCAGAAATCCGAGAGGCTTTAAGTCGCGGATGACCGGATATCAGGAACTGGTTTACATGCGGATGGAGTTATAATTTGAACCTTTTAACGTTTCCATACTTTTTAACGATTGCAGAGAGGGGTGTCGTTTTTGATCACAGTAGCCGCTACGGCATACAGAAACAGCGCCGCATATCGCCCTGTCCGGCACTCCTGAGAATGCGAAAAAGCCCATAAACTGCGCGGTTTCCGGGCTTCTGGTACATATCGGCATTGTATCAAAGATTACGTCTTGATAGACTGCACCTGTGGTTCCGAGTCTATGCTTCTTGAAACGCAGAAGCATCTGACAAAGCAGAAAGTCGGTCATTTCTACGGGCAGGAAAACAACCCGACGACATATAACCTGGCACGAATGAATATGCTGATGCATGGCATAGACTACCAGAATTTCAACATCTACAAGGGTGATACGCTGACCAATGACATGTACGGAGAAGAACTAAAATTGACTGTGCAGGTCGCAAATCCACCCTACTCCTTGAAATGGGGTGCGGATAGCAAGTATCTGGATGACCCGCGTTATTCCGGTGTTGGTAAGCTCGCACCGAAGAGTCATGCAGACCTCGCCTTCTTGCAGCACATGGTCTATCACATGGATGATACCGATGGCAGGGTAGCGATGCTTCTTCCCCACGGAGTCCTGTTCCGTGGTGGTGCAGAAGAAGATATCCGAAAGTATCTAATCAAGGTGTGGATGCTGTCATTGGTCTTCCGGCAAACCTGTTCCAGGGCACTTCCATACCTGTTGTCATGCTTGTGCTGAAGAGCAAGAGGAATGGGAACAGTGGGAATACCCTTTTTATTGATGCAAGCAAGGAATATAAACCCGGAAAAGTCCAGAATGAACTGACAGAGGAGCACATCCAGAAGATTATAGAAGCATATAAAAACCGTGCTGATGTGGACCGATATGCTCATGTAGCTACAATGGATGAGATCATTGAAAATGGTTGGAATCTCAACATCCCAAGGTATGTGGATACATCTGAGCCTGAAGAAGAGATTGATATTGCTACAGTGAAAGCTGAACTGGTGTCGATTTCAGAGAAAAAGCAGGCTGCTATCGACAAAGTGAACAGCATCATGAAGTTGCTAGGACTGTGAGGTGACGCACTATGGCAGAACCGAAAGTAAGATTTAAACGAGATGACGATAGTAGTTACCCTGCGTGGAATGATGTTATTCTCGGAGATATTTCTACAAGAGTTACTCGAAAAAAGACTAATGGAGAGACGGATAGGCCGTTGACGATTGCTTCTATTGAAGGTCTTGTAGACCAGAGATCATATTTCGGAAAAACAATTGCCAGTAAAGATATGTCTGGATACTTTCTCTTGAAGAATGGTGAATATGCCTACAACAAGAGCTATTCTGCTGGTTATGATTATGGCTCCATCAAGCGTCTGGATAAATATGATATGGGTGCACTGTCTACCTTGTATATCTGTTTTGCTTTGAACGAAAACCAGAACAGTGATTTTTATAATTGTTATTTCAATGGATTGAGTTGGTACAATCAGATGCCACAGATTTGTGCGGAAGGGGCAAGAAATCATGGACTTTTAAATGTTTCTCCAAATGATTTCTTTAAGATTCGACTTTCTGTTCCATCGAATAAGGAAGAACAACAAAAAATCTCCGATTTTCTATCCTCTATCGATGAGATTATCTCTGCCAGCGAGGAAGAAGTTGCAAATCTGGAAAAGCAGAAAAAGGCTGTGATGAAGAAGATTTTTTCACAGGAAGTGCGGTTCAAGAGAGCAGCCGGAAGTGATTTTCCAAAATGGGATGAATACCGTATAGGGGATATATGTAAGACGTATTCTGGTGGAACTCCGAAAGCTGGAAATGATAATTATTATGGAGGGAGTATTCCTTTCATTCGTTCTGGCGAGATACATAGTGATTCAACAGGGTTATTCTTATCTGAGGCAGGAATGAAAAACTCATCTGCTAAGATGGTTGCCGCCGGAGATATCATTATGGCACTATACGGAGCCACAAGCGGTGAAGTTGATATTTCAAAGATTGAAGGAGCAATCAATCAGGCGATTCTCTGTATAAAACCTGATAAAGGTTTTGATAAAAAGTTTGTTGTCGAAGTCATTAGAAATTATAAAAATGACATTCTAAAAACATACTTACAAGGCGGTCAAGGGAACTTATCGGCACAGATTGTACAAGCATTGTCATTTTATTTTCCCTGTCTCGAAGAGCAGCATCTTATCGCAAACTTCCTTTCCGATTTCGACGAAGCGATTGCTGCGACGAAGAAGGAAATGGAACTCTGGAAAGAATTGAAGAAGGGTCTCCTTCAGCAGATGTTCGTGTGAGGTATAAGATGGCAAAAGGAATTATTTACCTTATGAGTACCGCTGTCCCCGGATTGATCAAGATTGGCAAAACAGCCACGAAGAATTTCTAACAATGTATGTACAATCTGAAGCATGACGGATATTTTACTGCACCTGTCATAGACAGTGATAGGACATTGAGAACTGTTCTTATAATTATTATCTCGAAAGGTAATGATGATAATGCCTATAGCACGGACTCGACTCAAATCAGTAATGATTCTTGTGTAAACAACAGGACATATGACTCTCAGAATATTATCGTGAAGTTCTCGAAGCGATGGACGAAGCTCGCAGGATATCCAGAGTTCCTTATATTAAAAGTATACGAACATGGATGACCTGAAAGAAGCACTTGATTCTGAGTAGTCATAAGTGACCAATGTGAAAACCAGTTGTTTAGAGGTATAAGGTCAGTTGTCTTTGTGTTATGAGGATGAGATTCGGCATATTTTGGGGAACTTAAAAATCGGAGGGAATATAACCCTCCGGTACGCTTACATTTTTTACTCAGACTTTTTCATTGTGATTCTTAGACAGCAAAGATAGGAAACGTACCTGTCGACCTACTACAGTAGGAATAATAATTAATTCTTAGACTCTTATATTCGCATTATGCACGATATCTATACTGTTAATCTTCTCCTTTTCCCAAATTCAGTATGCATAATGCTTATAGATCCAAAGAAACTAGGGGGCAATATATTAAGACGAAGGATTGCAACTGATTGTAATTATTACAGCATAGAGAATATATGTTTGTAACCGTGTTTATATATTGCAAGTTTTATCATCGAGGTTATAGTATCAAAATAAACCTATACTATAGCCTTGACACACCACAATTCAAACTGGATTGACGACCTTCATCTGGTATATGATGTGCTAAGACAGACGGTCGTTTTTAATATGAATTCTAATCGGAGGAGGATAGTTAAAATGAGTTTTTTCAGTGATAGTGATCTTAAAATCGCAAGGCAAAAGATTGCTAATGAGAACGCAAAAAAAGAGCAAGAAGCATATGAGCGAAAATTATATGGAAAAATGTGTGCACTTAAGATGATGGAAACATTCCTCTTGTATAAAGAGGCAGCAACTGAATACCCCAACATATGCCGTTCTTTGGGTGTTGAACCAATTTCTGTAACAGAAGAGGGTTTTTTGGGACACACATATTATTTATATAGCCTTTCGTGTAAGTCGATCACGGATAACCCTAGTATGTACATCTGCAATAGTTTATTTAATGTAGGCGTTACCAAAAATGGTGGTCTTGTTGATTTCATGGCAACGAACCATATATATAGAAATACCAAAAGAGGTTATGAGTATTATTACACCGTACAAAGATTTCCAGAATTTGATTTACGAAGAAGATTTGAATACTTTTTCAGTCAATATAGTTCTGGTTCTGGTACAATCAGTTTAAATGAATCCACTATGGGGTTAATGGGACAACTGTTATTATTTTCGTTTCCTGGTTCATGTTGGGAGATGAATCATGACATGTATTCTGAAATACATGTAGAGTGTAATACGTTAAATCCTAAGGGCAAAGAAGAAGTTCGTAAGTCCATTAAAAGATACTTTCTTGGAATGGCAACAAATTCCATTTCCCCGAATTATTACAATTATTGAATAGATGGCCATTTTTTGCATTGTGAAGAGAAAAAATATGATAGACGGCATTTGCAGAATAAGTACACGAAAGCAAAATATAGGGCGGCAGGCGAGGAATGTACGAGCCGCTTATCCGGATGCAGTGATAGTCCATGAATTCTACACAGGAACGTGCTCAGAACGCCCAGAATGGCTCAAAATCATGCGTCACGTCGAAGAAGGTGATCATTAACGCATCGTTTTTGACAGCGTTTCCAGAATGTCCAGGGATGCACAGGAAGACTTTGAACTATATAAGTCGCTGTTAATTCTCAGAGAACCACAGATTGACACGAAGACCTATCAGGTAGCTCTGGACAACAGGAGCAGCGTTGCCAAGACTGGTGATGCTACGACAGACGAGCTGATGGACGGCTTAACGGATGCCCTGAACAGGGTACATCCTGCATCTGACTGAAAAACATATCCAGCTTGCCTTTGAGCAGTCAGAGAAAGAAGTGCCGAATCTACACCAGCGGATCAGAGAGTGAATCGAGACGGCACGACTGCAGGATAAACCGATTCGCGCGGCAGCAAGGTCGCATATGCCACAGGAAATAAAATTCCAATAAAAATGGAGTATTAACGTCAATATCGTCTCTAAGAAGCATGCACTTCTAGCCTCTTTGTATCAAAGCCTCTATGCACACAAGAGAAAGAGAACAACTACAAGGAGGCTATTCCTATGATTAACCATATTATTGACCATTCCTTGACGACGATACGCTGCACCCTTAGCGGGATGGAGGCAGTTGCACAGATGATGGAAGTAGAGACAACAAATATTGGAGCGCTTGGATACCTGATATCCAGTTGCGTAGCGGATATCCTAAGAGAATGCGATGCCATTGAATATGAGAACCAATAATGGCTAAAGAGAGGATCACACCGCAATGTTATTCGGTTAGAGGATTAACGGATGGTTGCCCTATAGTCAAAATTTGTTTACATTCTAACTTATAGATGTGTATAATTATAATGTTAGAGCCCTGCGAACACAGCGAAAGAGGGAAATTTCTCGGGGCTCAAACAACAAAACGTATCAATCAATTTTTGCAAGGGGGAAGAAAAAGTGGCAATTATAAAATGTCCCGAATGTAATAGGGAGATATCTGATCAGGCACCAGCATGCATACATTGTGGGTATCCACTGCAAAACACAGCAACAAAACCAGTAACAAATAAAATTGTCATTAACAGAGCAAATGATGCAAACCAACTTTACAGAGTGGAAATTGTTGATTTCGATTATGAAGGTGGCGTGGTAAAAGACCTTCTGGAGTTGCGGTCTGGTTGTAGGAGTTTCCTTAGTGATGTATGTGGCATGTCAATGGAAAAAAGTGCAAGTGCGGTCAAAGATTTTCCATTTCTCATATCGGATGGTTTAACTAAAGAAAATGCAAATTTTATTTCAGGGCATCTATCCAAACTGCATTATCGAACATCCATCATGCCTTCTCATTCCAACATTAAAAGCCAGATAAATGAGACCATTAACAGGAACAAGTATAAAAATACTGAGGTTAAAAAGAATAATCCGAGCTATTCTAGCCAACAGCAGAGATATCAAAATGTTCCTCCAAACAATCTTAATCAGCCGGGAAACCAAACTTCCCCGCCGCCTAAGAAACGAGGGTGTTTGTACTATGTGTTTGTTATCTGTATAGCTTGTACGATTCTATATTTCGCTCTGGACATTCATAGCATGAGTACGTCAAACTCAAAAACAGATGATACTAACACTACATCTTCCACTCAAAAGACAGAATCAGTGGTTCAGAAAGACGAAGATACAAAAAAAGACGAATCTTCACAGAATAAGGAGACTAAGCCGGTTCAAAAATCAACAGAAGAAATTTTGCAAGAATATGAAAACGAAGGTCATCTGATAACTAATATCGATGCGGATATCCTATATCAGTATGGTGCATATTATACCGGTTACGCAGCCCATACGGCTTTTGTTGTTAAAGATACAGACGGTGACTCCTTAAAGGCCACCACGGAAAGTAATAATTCTTTTTCGTTTTCTCTCGTATGCAATTTTGAAGATGAGGCAGAGATTGAAAGCATTGAAGAAGGCATGTTGGTTGAACTAGTTGGTGTCATAGAAGAACAATCTTTCGGTAAAACAATCACTCTTAATTCCTGTCATATCATTAATACAGGAGAATCTGTACAGAATCTTGTCGATACATTAGCTGAAGGAAAGGAACAGCAAATATCCGACGCAGAGTCATTGAAAGAGTCAATCGAAGCCGCTGCAGCTGAAGCAGAAGTTCAAGACCGTGAAGAATACAAAGCATCATGCGTCACGGTGGATTATGATGATGTGGCAAGAAATCCTGATAATTACAAAGGACAGAACATTGTTGTTTCAGGTGAAGTGATTCAAGTAAGTGAA
>OCTX012192436.1_pt1 | contig 10275 bp, 12 predicted proteins | sample 1539691 | NCBI WGS metagenome assembly OCTX01 (sample SAMN02144231, study PRJEB22623) | gut metagenome | biome: sheep rumen | host: Ovis aries | place: New Zealand | reverse complement strand
AAATAAGTTAAATCTTAGTGAAATCCATAAATGGCGGGCTTCTCGGAATGCCCGTTCTTAAAGGGTTTCGTACACTTTTGGACGCTTACCATAGTTAGCTTGGATTTTAGGAACTTATAGATGGAAACAGCGGGTTTTGACTTTAATCTATTTTATACAGCTGTAAACATTATTTTGCTGATGGCAGCAATAATAGTAGGAAAAAATATTTCTGCTAAAGCTAGCTATTGGAGCAATGCGTTGGGATTTACATTAATATATGGCTTAGTATTAGGATTAAGATATAAAAGAGGAAATGATTATCTACATTATGTAGAAGTATTTAAATTTGATTTAGAAGATCAACAAATCGTATTTACATGGTTCAATCATGTCCTAAGAGCATTTGGAATAGGTCCTTATTCCTGTTTTATTGTATATGCAGCAGTTTTGTCAATCTGCTTCTTTGTTTTTTTGACAGAATACAAGAAGTATGCCAAATGGATGGTTCCACTATTCTTAATTAGTTTTATATGGTTTGAAGAATTTGTTATTAGGCAGTGTTTCTCATGGAGTTTTGTTTTTATACTTCTTAAGTTATTACATGTTTTAAATAAATACCAAGAAAAGAAGAATGTATCTAAAGTTGTAAAAATAAAAATTTATATAGGCCTATTAGGCATCTCCTATATTATTTATGGTACACATTCTGCTAATCTTTTTGTTGTGTTAGTCGTTTTTGCCTTTTATGTTGCAAATAGGATAATTCCCTGGAAGATAGCAGTACCGATATATGTATTTGCTGCGTATTTTTTCTCCGCAGTTTTTAAAGGTGATTTTATTTCTCAATATTTGATACTACTTCAAGGATTTGATAGTAAACTTGATGGATATGCAAATGAAGGCGATAAGTGGTTCGATACAACAAATGACATTGGTAATGTGCGAGGAGGGGCGATTAAATTGCTAGAGACGTGGGGCACTGTGGCTTTAATATATTTTGGGAATAAAGTTTATGAGCTACATCGTAATAGGTTGTATGTTATGATATACAACACATTTGTTTTTGGAACAATCCTAAGACATGCTTTTTTCCATCTTGAAATATTAAATCGATTAGGTTTAGTTCTTGAGATTCTTTGGTTTGTTCCGTTGTCTTTTGTTGCTGTAGATTATAAAAAAATGAGGCCGTCTAAAAATGAGGTGTGGTTTAGAATAGGTCTTATATGGTATTTTTTTGAATATGTAAAATATATAGCCTTCAGAAGCGCAGATAGGATGCTTTTCCTTTGGGATATGTAAATTCATTCTTAGATATGATAAAAGTTAGTATTGTTGTTCCAGTATTTAATGTTGACAAATATTTGGACAGGTGTCTTGAAAGTTTGGTTGCCCAGACATTAAGAGATATAGAAATTATTTTAGTTGATGATGGATCTACCGATTCGTCACCTGATTTATGTGATGAATGGGTAAAAAAAGATCAAAGAATTAAGACTATACATAAAAAGAACGAAGGTTTAGGATTAACGAGAAATGCTGGTATAGCAGTAGCTAGTGGTGAGTATGTTGCATATTGTGATTCTGACGATTATGTTGAATCCACCATGTATGAAAGCATGTATAATTATTCCAAACAAAACAATCTTGATGTTTGTTATTGTAACTTTGCAAGAGATACAGATGGAATAATATCATATCCCACGAACAGCCCTCAAGATAATTTGCTTTTCACCAAAGAAAATGAAGCGAGGGATTTTTTGATGGAGATGATAGGCCCTTTCCCAGATTATTCGTCTGATGTCAAATATATGGTGTCATCGTGTATGGCAATATATTCTAATAAAATCCTGCAAGATTATAATGTGAGATTTGAGTCAGAACGTATTGTCCTCTCAGAAGATACAATTTACAATATGGACTTTTTGTATCACACAACCCGTGTAGGGTATTTAAAAACCCCTTTTTATATATATAGATACAATCCGTCTTCTCTTTCTAGAACCTATACTCATAAAAAATACGAAACATTTAAGAACCTCCTTTTGGTAATGGGTGATAGACTTTCAGAAAGATATGAAAAAAACGTTTATGAAATCCATTATTTAAGGTACATATTTTATATATATAGATTAGTCGTAAAGTATGAATCCATTAGAAATATTGATGGAAAACGCAGAAATACCATATTAAAAAGAATTTCTGAGCCGATTCTTGATGATGTTTATAAAAAATACCCATATAAAAAATTCAGATTTCTAAAGCGATGCTTTTTCTATTTTATGAAAAAGAAATTTGTAATTCCTCTAATATTAATGTCACTAATTGAGAATAAACAAAGAAAAGTAATTTGAAACAATGTTTAGTTATTTAAAGGAAGATTATAAAAGGTATTATAATTACCTGTTTCATCGTTTTGAATGGAATGAACCATCCTATATTGTGGTAACGCTATATCGTATATCTCGCGGTATAAGAATGATGCCCAAATGGTTATTCCCAATCAAGTTGCTACTTAATATTTTAGTAGTGCCACTATATGCTTTCTTTTCAATTTTCCTGGGAATAAGTATTCCAAGAGGTGCAGAGATTGGGCCAGGCTTAAGAATCTATCATTTTGGTACGATTGTTATAAATCCGTGTGCTATTATTGGCAAGAATTTCTCCATTCATCATGGCTGTACAATTGGGGTAAAAAGCTCATACTATGATCAGGTGATAGTTGGAGACAACGTTACGATGGGAGCAGGTGCCAAAGTTCTTGGAAATATTAAAATAGGAAATAACGTGACGATAGGTGCAAATGCCGTAGTTTTGACGGATGTTCCAGATAATTCTGTAGCAGTCGGTATCCCGGCCAAGATATTCCCGAAAAAAAATACGGAATATGATATAACGCGAGGTCCATTTAATTGATTAAACATATGAAGGTTGTTCTTTTAGCAGGCGGTTTTGGCTCTCGCATCAGCGAGGAAAGTCAGTTCAAACCAAAACCCATGATTGAAATAGGTGGTATGCCCATCCTTTGGCATATCATGAAGGAGTATGCTTATTATGGCTATACTGAATTCATTATCTGTGCTGGTTACAAGCAGGAATACATCAAGGAGTGGTTTGCTAACTATTTCCTTCACAATTCTGATGTTACCTTTGATTATCGTAATGGAAGAAATGAAATGACGGTGCATCAGACCAATATGGAACCATGGAAGGTAACTGTCGTTGATACTGGATATAATACCATGACCGGCGGACGTATCAAGCGAATTCAAAAATATGTAGGGAATGAGCCGTTTATGCTTACATACGGTGATGGCGTTTGTGACGTTGAGATAGATAAACTGGTCGCTTTCCACAAATCTCATGGCAAATTGGCTACCTTAACAGCTGTTAAGATGGCACAAGATAAGGGCGTTTTGGATATTAGTGAGAATAATTCAGTCCGTTCTTTCAGAGAAAAGAATTCAAGTGATGGAGCCCCTATCAATGCTGGATATATGGTGTTGCAGCCTGAGGTGTTTGATATGTTGGATGGCGACAGTTGTGTTTTTGAAAAGACAGCATTGGTAGACCTAGCACAAAAAGGTGAACTTATGTCTTATATACACGAAGGTTTTTGGCAGTGCATGGATAATATTCGTGAAAAGAATATGCTGGAGAATTTGCTTGCTCAAAACAAAGCTCCTTGGAAACGATGGGATCGTCAGGTTCCCAATATCGAAGCCCGCAAAGTAACTGGTAATATTTGATGAAAATATGATAGACATATTCAATAACTTTTATAAAGGCAAAAAAGTCCTTGTGACTGGCCATACTGGTTTCAAAGGCTCATGGCTCTCCATCTGGCTACACGAACTGGGTGCAGAGGTTGTAGGCGTTGGTCTTGAACCCTACAGCGAGAAAGACAACTTTGTTCTTTCCGGCATTGGTAAGAAGATCAAGGCAGACATCCGTGCTGATATCCGTGATGGAGAGAAAATGAAGGAAATCTTCAAGCAATACCAGCCAGAGATTGTCTTTCACCTTGCTGCACAACCACTGGTGCGTCTTAGTTACGAAATCCCTGTTGAGACCTACCAGACCAACGTGATGGGGACCATCAACATCATGGAAGCCATCCGTGCTACTGATAGTGTCAAGGTCGGAGTGATGATTACCACCGACAAGTGTTATGACAACAAGGAGCAATTGCGAGGCTACAAAGAAGATGACCCGTTTGGTGGTTACGATCCCTACAGCTCCAGTAAGGGCGCTTGTGAAATTGCTATTCAGAGCTGGCGTAGGAGTTTCTTCAATCCAGAGGATTACGGCAAGAAGCATCATGTAAGTCTAGCCAGTGTCCGTGCCGGTAATGTAATTGGTGGTGGTGACTGGGCTAAAGACCGCATCATTCCTGACTGCATCCGTGCTTTAGAAGCAGGTAAGCCTATTGACATCCGCAGCCCGAAAGCAGTCCGTCCTTGGGAACATGTGCTTGAACCTCTGAGTGGATATATGCTGCTAGCACAGAAGATGTGGGAACATCCTACGGAGTATTGTGAAGGTTGGAACTTTGGACCGGAACAGGAGAGTGTGCTCACTGTATGGGAGGTGGCTTCTGCTATGGTTAAGAACTTTGGTTATGGTGAGCTGAAAGATGTGTCAGATCCGAATGCATTGCATGAGGCCAATCTTTTGATGCTTGACATTACCAAGGCAAAGACTCGCTTGGGTTGGAAACCCAGACTGAATGCGACACAGACAGCTATCTTGACTTCTGATTGGTACAAGCGCTACCAGAAAGAAGATGTATATAAGATTTGTATTGACGAGATTAATCAATTCGTAGGATAGTATGAAAATAAGTATTTTGGGCTGTAACGGTTTTCTGTCAACAGCCATAGCCAAATATGCCAATCAAAAGAAATGGACGCTGGATATGTATGGACTTGATGAACCTCGAGGGCATAAGTATGATAAGTTTGTTCAGTGTAACTTAATGGATGCTGAGTTGGATTGTTCTCCGCTTCTAGATTCTGATATTGTAGTGTATGCTATTGGTGCGGGTATTCAAGCTAACTTGAAGGAAGGATTCAACCTTATTTATAATCTTAATGTTACGGCTCCTGTAACCATCTGCAATAAACTTAAAGAACTTGATTTTAAAGGTGTTTTCGTGACCTTTGGTAGTGTTTTTGAGATGGGAGAGACTAAAGAAGAGAAGCCCTTCACGGAGGATGACGTATTGACACCGACAGCCCCTGCCCCTAGTGACTACGTGGTCTCAAAGCGTATGCTTACTCGTTTTGTTACCAGCTATAAGCACAATTTTACTCATTGGCACTTTATTATACCCACTATCTATGGTGCAGGGGAGAATCCCAAACGATTGATACCTTATGTTGTAAATGCTATAAAGAACAATGAGGAACTTCATTTTACTGCAGGTGACCAGACGCGTCAGTATGTGCATGTGTCAGAAGTTCCGTGTATGATGGAGTTAGCTTTCAAAGAGAATTTACCTTCAGGCATGTACAATATTGAGGGAAAGGAAACATTAACAGTTAAAGAGATTGTTACGGAGATTCACCATTATTACGGGAAAGAAGTACCAAAAGGATGTTTTGGTAGTGTTCAGCGTTCAGATGTCGGAATGAAGTATCTTGCACTGGATGGTCAAAAGTTGCGAGATACCATAGGATTTAATGCTTCTATAAAGATTACGGATGTAATAAATACATACTAAATGTCACAAATTCAAAAGGTTCAAATTATCCCTCGCAGTTTGATTAAAGATGAGCGAGGCTGGTTTCTGAAGGCAATAACAGGAACGGAAGAAAATATACCTTCGCATACAGGTGAGGTATACCTGACGATGGGTAAGCCTGGACAAGCAAAGGGCGGACATTATCATCCCGAGGCTGTAGAGTGGTTTACCATTATTGATGGTTCAGCTATCCTTAAGCTGGAGGATATGGAAACCCACGAGCGTAGGGATATAGAGATGTCTTTAGATAAGGCTATAACAGTGTATATTCCTAACAACGTTGCCCATATAGTGGTAAATAATAGTAACAACAATTTCATTCTGTTGGCTTATACCGATAAGTTGTATGACCCGGCCGACACAATACCATTTATAATAGAATAGAAAAAATGAAGAAATTATCTATAGTATTGCCAACATATAACCGAAAGAATTACTTGGCTCAGACTTTGGATGCTTTTTCAGAACAAATGAGACAATATCAAGATGATGTCTCTTTTATAGTCTGTAATAATGCATCCACAGATGGAACAGACTTTATGCTTGCCGACATTCAGATCAAGTATCCTTTTTATGAATATGTTAACTTTACAGAACATGTGTCTGTAGGCTATAGTTTATCGAGAGCGATAGAACAGGCAAGGGATGAGTATGTTCTGATGTGGGGTGATGATGATATGCCAGCCCCTTTTATGCTTTCTATCTTACTTAGTACCTTGAATGACTATCAGAATATCGGGATATTGCATTTTAATAGACTTGTAGGTTACGATAATCAAGTAACTACTATAAACAAGATTTCTGTAGTTCAGAATGATCTTGGGTGGGCACCTTTAGAGTATAAAGACATGAATTCATTCCTGAGCAAATATGTGATAGACCTTACATTTATGTCCTCGTTCGTGTTCAAAAAATCCATGTGGGGGGGGGTAAAAACTGATACCCATTATGGATATGAATTTTTGGGAAAGATTCTTCATGAGTACAACAATAATAACAAATTAATATATCTCCAATATCCTTTATGTATTCAGCGAAAACCCTATAACAGGCCATGGATGAATAAGTCGCCTTATTATCGCTTTATCGGTATACCTAATATGTATGCTGATTTTGAAAAATGGGGCTTGATAGAGTCAGCTAAGGATTTGTGGATGAAGAAAGGGAATACGATGCGTGAGTTCCTTTCAATCATGTCGCAAACCTCTATTTTCAAAAGCGAATATAGGCCACTATATAAAGAAATGGTCAAGAGTCAGTATTCGTTTGCGAGAAAGGCACTGACGTTCTTCTTTGTCTTTATATCGCCTGCATGGCTATATAAGCTTATTAGGAAGAGGGTTTTCAAATAATACAAGCTATTTCACGTATTTATCAGTGAAATTAAAGGATGTGAAGACTAATGATTTCATTGATGAATAAGTTAATTTCAATTGCGATTCCAACTTTAAATAGAAAGGAACTGCTTAAGTTTACGCTTAATCATTTCATTTCACAGATAGAACCTGTGAAGGATGAAGTTGAGTTAGTTGTATGTAACAATGCATCAGATGATGGAACGGCAAGTTCGCTTACTGAACTCAAAAGTCAGTACGATTTTTTGTCGATTCATAACTGTACTGAACGATTGCCGTTAGGTGATAATTTTAAACGTGCAGTGTCCTTTACATCCGGTAAGTATGTTATTCTTTGGGGTGACGATGACATTCCTGCACCAGGCTTTATTCAGTATTTAAAAGACTTGGTAATCAAATTGCCAGATATCTCGCTGTTCTATTTTAACAGGCTTGTCGGTTATGAAGATGGTAATTCGCTTAAAGCTCTGACTTTATATGAGAATAGATATGATGATATTCGAAAGATTTATGAGGACTCTACAGAGTTTATAACCGATAACTTTTGGGGCGCAACATTTATGTCAGCCATGATGTTTACTCGCGATGTATGGGAGAGGGGACTCGCTTTTGATACATCGTTGCACTATGGTTTTGAATTTATGGGAATCCTCTATTATGGAAACAAAGGATGCAAGATAGACTACGAGAATTATCCCTTATGCATTCAAAGAAAAGTCGCAAAACGGGCATGGGGTACAGACTGGCCTAAATATGCTCTACTTGGATTGCCCAATATGTCGAGAGACTTAGAGCGAGAAGGGCTCTTTACAGATGGGCTCAATATATGGAGGACCAAATATAACAAGTTCGTATTATTCTGTTATATTTTGATGAGTGCGGCAACAGATAAGAAAAAGTATAAGCCCATGTGTGCAGACTTTTCTGCATATCAAAATGGGGTGATAAGGAAATCTTTAGTTTATATTATTGTATATTGTATGCCGGGCTGGGTATATAATCTATCAAGAAAGATTTTGTTTTCCATAAAAGGATAAATTACTATGATAAAAAAAGATGATTTCATATTGATAACTGGCGCGTCAGGCTTTATTGGAACAAACCTGATAGAACTTTTTGAAGAAAAGGGCTACAGTTTTGTGAACTATGATAAAGCTGATGTTACCAAACCAAGTCAACACAAGTATTGGCATGAGGGGAATATCATGGATAAGGAAGCGCTTTCAGCAGCCTTTGATAAGTATAAACCTACAATCGTGATCCATTTGGCTGCACGTACCGATACCCTGAGCGACAAGCTGGAGGATTATATTGAGAATACAGAAGGTACCGAGAATGTGGTGAACGAAATCATGAAACACGATTACGTAAAACATGCTCTTTTTGCCTCTACTCAGTATGTATATAAAGATAAGGTAACACCATTTGGACTTACTGACGATAGTTATGCGCCCCACACAGTATATGGGATTAGCAAGAAGATGGACGAGAAGTATATTCGAAAGTCTGGCATGAAATGTAAATGGACAATCTTTAGACCTTGTAATGTATGGGGGCCTTGGCATATGCGTTATCCGAATGAACTATGGAAGTTCATTGCCAAGGGTATGTATGTGCATCCCAGCAAGAAACCAGTTATCAGAACCTATGCATACGTGAAAAATCTTGTCCGTCAATTGGATGCTATAATGAATGCACCTGACGAATTGTCGGATAAGAAAACATATTATCTTGGCGATATGCCTATTGATAGTTATGTATGGTTGAATACATTGTCACGGGAGATAACAGGTAGGAATATTAAGCGAATACCGAAATTCTTCTTTGGGGCTGGTGCTTTGATTGGTGATTTCCTACGGTTGTTTGGCATCAACTTCCCACTTTACTCCATGCGCTACCGCAACATGATAGAGGATTTCTATGCCCCAAGCAATGTAACAATAGCACTTTTTGGAGCATTCAGTCAGAGTTATGAGCAGAATGTAAAGGAAACGATTGATTGGTTGAGAGGAGAAGGTAAAGAATATTTTGAGTATTGGAGGAATAAATATGCTAAGACTTTCTGACTTGAAAATTGCGGAATCTTATAATGCATTGAAAGAGATTCCTCAGGGAAAAATATTGATTAATACCATCAATGCTCATTCTTTCAATGTCGCACAGAATGATGAACTGTTTGCGAATGCCTTGAAGAATGGTGACTATCTGATTCCTGATGGTACAAGTATTGTTAAGGCTTGTAAGATGCTTGATGGAAAAAGTCACCCTAAGGAGCGAATAGCAGGCTGGGACCTTTTCGCCTTTGAAATGCAAAGGCTTGAAGAAAGAAGCAAGAAGGAAGAGGGAAGAGAGTTTAAAGTCATGTTTATGGGGTCATCGGAAAATGTACTTTCCATGATTCGTGGACAGACTGCAATTGATTATCCTCATTTGTATGTTGTAACCTATTCTCCACCGTATAAGAAAGTGTTTTCTGAGGAGGATAATGGGGCTATCATCAAGGCTATCAATGATGCTAATCCTGATTTGCTATGGATTGGTATGACGGCACCCAAACAGGAAAAATGGACGTATCAGCACTGGAACGAACTGAATATTCATTGCCATGTGGGAACAATTGGTGCTGTTTTTGATTTTTACGCAGGGACAGCGAAACGGGCTCCTCAATGGTGGCAGAATCACTCTTTAGAGTGGTTGTATCGCTTAATAAAGGAGCCAAAGCGTATGTGGAGAAGATATATCCTTGGGAATCCGCTATTCATATGGAATATCTTAAAAGAAAAATGGATGTCGTAAGACAATATGAGAATCTTTAAAAATGGGGGGATGAAAGCTGTGTTTGTTTTCTCGTATCACACCTTTATGCCTCATGAAGATGGGACTGTGATATTTGAGGCAAAGGATAGAGCGTATGATCCGGAATCAACAGAGGATTTGCTGTAGAAAGATTTGAAAGATGCGTAAATATCGATATAGGCTTCGTCTCTACAAAGCAGATATATGATCAGAGGTATGATTAAAGAAAAATAAAGATTTTCTTGGAAATTTTAGAAAAAGTTCTTATCTTTGTCGCCGTAAATATAGTAGGTATATGACAGACGCTATAAAAAATATGAGGACCAGAGAATAAAGGAAGTACTCCTTTATATTTTGAGCAAGACCGGGGTGGTAGATTATTATCATCTTATGAAGATT
>OCTX011940337.1_pt1 | contig 10278 bp, 10 predicted proteins | sample 1539691 | NCBI WGS metagenome assembly OCTX01 (sample SAMN02144231, study PRJEB22623) | gut metagenome | biome: sheep rumen | host: Ovis aries | place: New Zealand | reverse complement strand
CACACTGTGGGGTTACTCCCTGTAGTACAGGGAGATGTCCGTAAGGACAGAGGGTCATCGCTCCTGTCAGGAGTCACCCTTTGGAATCCCTTAATGCCGACTTCGTCGTTTTTAATTTTAGTTTAAATTTTTTAATTCTGTATTTCATCCCCAGCGGACAGAATGTCCGTGGCAAATGGCTATAGCGAGAGCATCCGCAGCATCGTCCGGCTTAGGTATCTGAGCCAGTCCGAGGAGCTGTCTTGTCATTTCCATTACCTGCTGTTTTTCAGCCTTTCCATAGCCTGTTACCGAGGATTTCACCTGCAACGGAGTATACTCCGATATAGGTATTCCACGCTTTGCGGCAGAGAGCACTGTAACTCCCCTTGCCTGAGCAACATCTATGGCTGTTTTCTGGTTTGTGTTGAAATAAAGCCGTTCAATAGCCATGCAGTCCGGAGTGTACTTGGTGAATATGAATTCCATATCCGTGTATATTGCTTTCAGTCTCTCCGGAAACGGAGTTCCTGCTTCTGTGAGCACAGCTCCGTATTCTATGGGAGTAAATCTCACACCGTCATAATCAAGTATTCCGAAGCCTACAATGGCGTAACCGGGGTCAACACCGAGTATCCTTATATTTTTCACTTTTTCATTACCTGTACTGTTCCAGCGAGCAGCGACACCTACTCACTATATTCCATATTATTATAACACATCTGCCGTATATATTGCAATATATTTATTTCAAATTTATTGATTTTTGCAAAAAAATCTGTTATACTGTAAAATGTTGAAAAAGATAAAACGGAGGAATTATTATGGATCTCAAACAGCTTCGTGACGGTATAGATGATATAGACAGCCAGATACTTACACTCTTCATGAAAAGGATGGAACTCTGCAAGGGTGTCGCAGACTATAAAAAAGAACACAACCTGCCTATTTTTCAAGGCGGAAGAGAACAGCAGGTCATTGACAGGATAAAGGCTCTTACAGGTGACAGCAGACTTGAAAACGGTACTGCTGCACTTTTTACAAACATTATGGACATAAGCAAGATCTTTCAGGACAGAAGTATCCACGGTGAAGTCCCTGAATATGAGTTCGATGCTCCGGATTTCGAGGGAGCTACCCGCATAGGCTGTCAGGGTACTGCCGGAGCTAACTCCGAAACTGCCGCAAGAATGATATTCGGCGATAAGGACCTCACCTTCTACCGCACTTTCGAGGACGTCTTCAAAGCTGTTCAGTCAGGCGAGCTTGACTACGGTGTACTCCCTGTTCATAACTCAACAGCCGGCTCCGTTGACAGTACCTACGACCTCATGGCAAAGTACAGCGTTTATACCGTGAAAGAAGTTGTTGTGGAGATAAATCACTGCCTTGCAACAAAGGAGATCATCCCTATATCAGAGGTAAAATGCGTTTACTCTCACCGTCAGGCACTCTCTCAGTGCAGCGACTTCCTCACAGTAAACGATCTAAAGACCTCCGATTACAGCAATACTGCCGTTGCTGCTGAAAAGGTACTAAATAGTGTTCCGGAAGAAAAGATAGCAGCTATATGCTCTGTCGAGTGTGCAAAGAAGCTCGGACTTCATATCCTCGCTGAACATATTGCGGACTGCTCGCTCAACCGCACACGCTTCGTCTGCATTTCAAGGACTATGCAGGTCGCTCCGGAATCAGACGCTATATCGGTAATGCTCCGCATACCGCATACAGAGGGTTCTCTTTACAGACTGCTCACAAAATTCTATGTCAACGGCATGAATCTCCAGAGAATAGAGAACCGTCCTATACGTGACGGAAGCTTCGATGTACTGTTCTATATGGACTTCACAGGAAAGCTCACCGACCCGGCAGTAAAGTCGACTATCCGTGACCTCAACGGAAACCTTGAATATTTCCGACTGCTCGGTACTTTCGTTTCAGAGAGCTGATATAAATACAAGGAGGGGAATGCGGTGTTATCAACACTCATAACAGTTGTCATAGTCATCGGAGCTATATTCGTATGGTATAAGGCTTACAAAACACAGATACCGCCGGAGGATTTCAGGATACCTGATGAAGTGAAGCGTAAGTCTGCTATAGAGTCTATCAAAGAAGGAAAAATAAACGAAATAGCTGAGCGTGAAAAAGTATCAGAGGGCACTGTAAAAAAGTGGCAGAAACAGTTGGCGGACGCAGCTGTCTCTGACGCCGAAAAAATAGCGGAGCTCGAAAAACAGATACACGACCTCACCGAAGAAAATCAGTGGCTCCAGAACCTCGTAACATACTATGCCGGTCCGGACTGGCACACTTTTACAGGTTATGACGAGTGGAAAAAAAGCACCAGTATAAAAAAATGAACCCCTTTGTTTTTTTGAACTGTTTTTTACGATTAATTCCCCTAAATTATTGCAAATTGCTACAATTAAAAAACTCTATTGACAATGCACAAAAATCATTGTAGAATAATAATGTTGGACTATATATATGTCCCGAAAATAAAGATATAATTTTAATATTTGAACAAAAGAAATACAGACAAAAAGGGTGATTGAATGGTATTCAGCAGCTTGCAGTTTATTTTTATATTCCTGCCTGCTTTCATGTTGGTTTATGCGGCATCGCCGCCGAAGTATAAAAATGCAGTGATTTTTGCCGGAAGCGTCATATTCTATGGTATGGGCGTAAAAAAACCGGTTTATATAATCCTCTTTCTATTGACTTTATTATTTGATTTCATTATAGCCCAGTTTATTGAGTCTTTCCGGCGAACGTCGAGATTCTGGCTCTTTATCGGAGTCGTCTTCAACTTCTGGTGGCTGATATTCTTCAAGTACTGGGGATTCGGTACTGAAAATATCAACAACATCTTCCACGCCGGACTTACCGTCAAAGACATAATGCTCCCGATAGGCATAAGCTTCTATACATTCCAGAATGTATCGTACTTAGCGGATGTATACAGAAAAAAAGCCAGAGCCGAAAAAAACCTCATAAACTACGGAGCTTATATCAGTATGTTCCCACAGCTCATTGCAGGTCCTATAGTTACCTACGAGAGCGTTGCGGCTCAGCTCAGACACCGTACACACAGCATCAAAAAAGTTGAGGACGGTCTGAAAACTTTCACTATCGGTCTTGGTTATAAAACTCTTATCGCTAACCAGATAGGTCACCTCTGGAAAGATGTCTACCAGATAGGATTTGAAAGCATATCAACAAGACTCGCATGGATGGGTATTTTCGCATACTCCTTCCAGCTTTATTTTGACTTCTTCGGATATTCGCTAATGGCTATCGGTCTCGGAAAACTTATGGGATTCGAGCTTCCTAAGAACTTCGATCACCCGTATACATCGTGCACTATGACAGAATTCTGGAGAAGATGGCACATGACCCTCGGTTCATGGTTCAGAGATTACGTTTATATACCTCTCGGAGGAAACAGAAAAGGTCCGAGAAGACTTATCTTCAACACCTTCTGTGTATGGCTCTTTACAGGTTTCTGGCACGGTGCAAGCTGGAATTTCGTGATATGGGGACTTGTCCTCTTCGCTATAATCATGCTCGAAAAATTCTATATAGGCAAGTTCATGAACAAGTACCGCATTATCGGTCACGCCTATATGCTTCTGATAATACCGCTTACATGGATGATATTCGTTATAACTGACCTTTCTCAGCTCAGAGAATACGCAAGCAGACTGCTCCCGTTCACCCATGATGCGGATTCAGTCCTCAACAAAGAGGACTATGTAAAGTACTGGGGCATTTACAAGAAATACTTCTTTGCCGGTGCTATATTCTCAACAAAACTACCTGAAAGGATATATAGAAAAATAAAAGGTTCACCTTTCTGTGCATTGCTCTTGCTCGTGGTATTCTGGGCATCAGTATACTGTATGTACAAAGGTATGGACGATCCTTTCCTGTATTTCACATTCTGATACAAAGAACAGGAGAAACAAATGAACAGATTCAAACAGTGTACCTACACTGTTATCCTTCTGCTTACCTGCCTCGTGGCTTCACCTATGATTTTCAAGCAGATATGGACAAACAGTGAGAAAAAGAAAAAAGAAGTGGTTGTCGGTACGGCAGAGATCGATATAACTAAAGGTATGACTACCTCGGCTGTACAGCAGTCAGGTGGAGCTCCGGCAGCTACAACTCCGGCAGCTACTGCCGCACCCGGTGAAACTCTTGATACAAATGCAGCACTCGCTGTCGAGACTACTACTGCTGCTCCTCAGCCGGCAGCTCAGAGCTTTCAGTTCGTCGAAAGTGACATTTCATACCTCAATGATGCTTTGTTCATCGGCGATTCACGTACAGTCGGATTAGAGGAAAACAGTAAGATAACCGAACTTACTGATGCAGACTTTTTCTGCGATGTAGGTCTTGCTTCACACGCTGCACTTTCGTCAGCTGAAAGCGGTACTCTCGCTTCAATGCTCGATAGCAACAACTACGGTAAGATCTATATAATGCTCGGTATCAATGAAGTCGGAAACAATTTCGATACTACCATGTCAAACTACAGTGAACTTGTAAATATTATCCGCCAGAAAGCTCCGAATGCTATAATTTATATCGAAGCTAATCTCCGTGTCGCAGAATACGCCCAGACCGGCGGTATCACCAACGAACGTATCAATACTCTCAATAGTATGATGCAGGCTCTTGCCGATAACCAGCATATCTTCTATATCGACATAAATCCTATCTTCGATGACGGTTACGGCAATCTTCGTGAGGACGTTACTCCGGACGGTATACACGTTCAGGGAAAATATACTATCAACTGGAGAGACTGGCTTTGCCTGAATACTGTACAGATAAACAGTACTTCCCAGCCTGCTCCGGCTCAGACTCAGGTACAGGTTCAAGTTGAAACAGCTCCGGCTCCGGAAGCTGTAACTACTCCGGCTGAACCGGTCACACAAGCTCCTGCAACTGAACAACCTCAGCAGGATCAGCAGGTACAGACTGCTCCTTCAAGAATAATCAACTAAAAGTGACCGATCATTGAGACTTGAAGTTCTTATGTCGGTCAAGAAACAATACGAAACAGCCGTCCAGCGTTTTTATTACCGTGACGGACTTGCTTGCGTATGCGAAAACAGTCTTTCCTTCTCGTACAGTGTAAGCGAGTTTACGAGCGAAACGTGAAAAGGGTGCAGGGATGTCATCCCTGCCACTTGACATTTTACTCTTTTTAACGTAAAATATAATAGATACCATAATAAACTAAAGTGAGGTCATATAAAATGAAAAACAATGAGAAAATAATGGATAAGATCGTTGACCTTTGTAAATCAAAGGGCTTTGTATATCCTGGTTCTGAGATATACGGCGGTCTCGCAAATACATGGGACTACGGTCCGCTCGGCGTTGAGCTCAAAAACAATATCAAGAAGGCTTGGCTAAAAAAATTCGTTCAGGAAAATAAGTACAACGTGGGTCTTGATTCTGCTATACTCATGAATCCTCAGACTTGGGTGGCTTCCGGTCATATCGGCGGCTTCTCTGACCCTCTTATGGACTGTAAGGAATGTAAGACACGTCACCGTGCCGATAACCTCATCGAGGACTTCGACGGTACTAACGTTGCAGGCTGGTCCAACGAACAGATGATGGACTACATAAAAGAACACAATATCACTTGCCCTAACTGCGGCAAGCAGAACTTCACTGACATCCGTCAGTTCAACCTCATGTTCAAAACTTTCCAGGGCGTTACTGAGGACAGCAAGTCCGAACTCTACCTCCGTCCTGAAACAGCTCAGGGTATCTTCGTTAACTTCGCTAATATCCAGAGAACTACTCGTAAAAAAGTTCCTTTCGGTGTTGCTCAGGTAGGTAAGTCCTTCCGTAACGAGATCACTCCGGGTAACTTCATCTTCCGTGTTCGTGAGTTCGAGCAGATGGAGCTTGAATTCTTCTGCAAACCGGGTACAGACCTCGAATGGTTCGATTACTGGAGAAGCTACTGTAAGAACTTCCTCCTCAGCCTCGGTCTTAAAGAGGAGAATATCCGCCTCCGTGACCACGATCAGGAAGAACTCTGCTTCTATTCAAAGGCTACTACTGACTTCGAGTACCTCTTCCCATTCGGCTGGGGCGAGCTCTGGGGCGTTGCCGACAGAACTGACTACGACCTCACTCAGCATATAAATACAAGCGGCAAGTCCCTTGAATACTTCGACCCTGAAACTAATGAGAAGTACATCCCTTACGTTATCGAGCCTTCTCTCGGCGTTGAGAGACTTTTCCTCTCCGTTGTTACTGAGGCTTATGACGAGGAAGAACTCGTTTCTACTGATAAGAACGGCAACGAGAAAAAGGAAACTCGTACTGTTATGCGTTTCCACCCTGCTCTTGCTCCTTTCAAGTGTGCAGTGCTCCCACTCGTAAAGAAGCTCACTCCTAAGGCTGAGGAAGTTTACGAGATGCTCTCTAAGAAGTTCATGGTAGACTTCGATGAGACAGGTACTATCGGTAAGAGATACCGCCGTCAGGATGAGATAGGTACTCCTTTCTGCATCACTTACGACTTCGATACTCTCGAAAAAGATAACTGCGTTACTGTCCGTGACCGTGATACTATGGAGCAGGAACGTGTCGCTATCGATGACCTCGTTGCTTATCTCGAAGCTAAGATCAATTTCTGAGTCAGTTAATATAACAATAATTAAAAGCCGTTATACAGCTTATTGGCTGTGTAACGGCTTTTTTCTACATGAAAGATGTAAAATTATGTTGTCCAAAGTACTTCACGCATTGTAATTGAGTACCTTGAAACCTGCCTCTGCAAGAGCTTTTTTAATAGCGTCGATGTGCTCATAGTTTCTTGTTTCAAGGACTATTCTGAGGTAGCAGCCATTGACTGCCGAGCCCTCGTTAGCTCTTTCATGGTGTATAGAAGTTACGTTTCCGCCGAGTTCAGCTATTATGCGTGAAACGTCCATAAGCTGACCGGGCTTGTCGATGAGTTCTATCATCATGGAGTAAGAGCGTCCGGACATCAGAAGTCCACGTTTTATAACTCTTGAAAGGATAGTAACATCTATATTTCCGCCTGAGAGCAGACATACTGTTTTCTTGCCTTTGATAGGCACTTTATTGAACATTGCCGCAGCTACAGGAACAGCTCCCGCACCCTCTGTGACCAGCTTCTGCTGCTCCATAAGAGCGAGGATAGCAGCAGATATTTCATCATCGCTTACAGTAACAATATCGTCAACGTATTCAGAAATGATGCGGAAGGTATTTTCTCCCGGCTCTTTTACTGCGATCCCGTCTGCGATAGTAGAAACGCTTTCGAGTTTTTCTATGTGGTTATCTCTTATAGAGTTGAACATACTTGGTGCTCCGGCAGCCTGAACTCCGTAGACCTTTATATTTGGATTCAGACTTTTTATAGCATATGCTACACCGGATATAAGTCCGCCGCCGCCGATAGGCACGATAACAGCCTCAAGGTCGGGGATCTGTTCGAGAAGTTCAAGACCTATAGTTCCCTGACCTGCAATTACATTTTCATCATCAAAAGGGTGGATGAATGTATAGCCGTATTCGTCTTTCTGACGAAGAGCTTCTGCATAGGCATCGTCATACACGCCCTTTACGAGGCATACTTCAGCTCCGTAGCTTTTTGTAGCTTCGACTTTGGATATAGGAGCTCCGTCCGGCAGACATATAATAGAACGTATACCGTTCTTTGCAGCGGCAAGTGCAACTCCCTGAGCGTGATTACCGGCAGAGCAGGCGATAACTCCCCTTGCTTTTTCTTCATCTGAAAGCTGAGACATCTTGTAGTATGCTCCTCTGACTTTAAAAGAGCCTGTTATCTGAAGATTTTCAGTTTTCAGAAAGATTTCTGAATCCGGATTGATTTTAGGTGCATGGATAACGTCAGTTTCCCTGATGACTGATTTCAGAATGTATTTGGCATGGTAAATTTTGTCGAGAGTAAGCATATCAACATCTCCAATATATTTTATTAACGTTCTTCGCTTAGAAGCTGATTAACGAATTGTTTAGCAGTTCTCGGAGAACGTCCGTTACCGGAAGATATAGCGAATTGTTCGGCTTTCAGAGCGAGCTCGTCTTCCGGAAGCTCAATACCCTTGCTGCGGGCAAGCTCAGCAGCTATAGCGGTGTATGATTTTTTATCCGGACGGCTGAAATTGACTCTTAGTCCGAAACGGGCAGAAAGTGAGAGCATTTCCTGCATAGTGTCATTACGGTGAATATCGTCGCCCTCACGGTCAGAGAAGCTCTCTTTTATAAGGTGACGGCGGTTGCTGGTGGCATAAATAGCGATATTATCAGCTCTTGCCGATACTGAACCTTCAAGTGTAGCTTTAAGAGCTCCGAAGCAGTCCTCTATTGACGAGAAAGAGAGGTCATCGATAAAGATTATGAATTTCAGCGGATTATTACTGATCTCGTCGATAATAGCAGGAATGTCACGGAGCTGCTCTTTGGTGACTTCTATAAGGCGGAGCCCCCTGTCATGATACTCATTTACAAGAGCTTTGACCGTAGAGGATTTTCCTGTACCTGCATCACCGTAGAGCAGTACATTCTGAGCCGGTCTGCCTTCTATGAGAGCGATAGTGTTGTCGATAACAGCCTTTCGCTCACGCTCATAGCCGTAAAGCTCCGAGAGTTTCTGCGGGTCGGGATATTTTACCGGTACTGTCTCGCTTTCCTTTACGATAAACATTTTGTGTCTTGAATATTTACCGTAACCATATTTGCCGATGAGACTTACACGCTCCATATAGCTGCCGATAATATCGATAGGGGAGGTCGTCCATTCCGGCACGAAATCGTCGTAGTCCATTTCGCTTATAAAGTCATCAGATGTAAGCTGAGAGAGCTCCTGAAGATATTGCAGCTCATGGAGCATACATTCCTGTATCTTCGGGTCGGGAGTTTTCCCGTTAGCTGCATGAGTAATATAGACATTTTCGTCTTCAAGCACAAGTTTCAGTATATGCTCGGTGAGATTAGAATTACCGGTCTCATAGAGCTCATCGACAAAATTTGAATATTCCATCATATAGTCTGCCTGCTCCTCGGTATCTGAGCCGAGCAGGATCAGCAGTCTTCTGAAAGCCTCGTCCCTTGCAAGTCCACGGAATACGACCAGAAGATTACGTTTCTGGCAAAGTCTGGTTATTTTTTCATTCATTTATAAAACCTCGATTATCTTTTCTGTCATTTCAGTACAGCTCAGCGGAGTACCGCTTTCTGTACCCATAAGGTCAGCAGTTCTGTATCCTGCATCAAGTACCTTGTTTACTGCTTCTTCTATAGCATCAGCCTCGGCTGAAAGTCCGAACGAGTAGCGGAGCATCATTGCTCCGGAGAGGATAGTTGCTATAGGATTAGCTTTGTTCTGTCCGGCAATATCCGGAGCACTTCCATGTATAGGCTCATACATACCTCTTGTAGAAGCTCCGAGGGATGCGGAAGCAAGCATACCGATAGAGCCGGTTATCTGTGAAGCTTCGTCAGAGAGTATATCTCCGAACATATTTGAAGTAACAATAACATCGAACTGTTTAGGGTCACGGACAAGCTGCATAGCCGCATTGTCCACGAACATATCGCTGTACTGAACTTCCGGATATTCCTCTGCAAGACGGTGCATGGTCTTTCTCCACAGTCTTGAGGACTCAAGCACATTCGCTTTATCGATGCTGCAAACACGCTTATTACGCTTCATTGCAGTCTCGAAAGCGACTCTGCCTATACGCTCTATCTCGGTGACGCTGTAGGCTTCGGTGTCGAAAGCTTCCTGACCGTATTTTCCCTCACGGAAGCCACGGTCGCCGAAGTATATTCCTCCGGTAAGCTCACGGACTATCATTATATCGAATCCTTCACCGACTATCTCATCTTTCAGAGGTGATGCCGCACGAAGTGCAGGGTAAAGCTGTGCCGGACGCAGATTGGTATATAGTCCGAGTGCAGAGCGTATTCCCAGAAGTGCTTTCTCAGGACGGTTATTTCCCGGCTGGTCGTCCCATTTGGGTCCGCCTACAGCTCCGAGAAGTACGCTGTCGCTTGCAAGACAGCCGTCAACTGTTTCCTGTGGGAGCGGTATGCCTGCTGCGTCTATTGCACATCCGCCTATGAGATACGGAGTGAAATTGAATTTATGTCCGAACTTAGCTGCCGTTTTTTCAAGGACTTTTACTGCACTGTCCACTATTTCAGGTCCTATGCCGTCGCCCTTTAATAAGGCTATATTATATTCCATAAATTTACTCCTTTATT
>OCTX012275142.1_pt1 | contig 10279 bp, 6 predicted proteins | sample 1539691 | NCBI WGS metagenome assembly OCTX01 (sample SAMN02144231, study PRJEB22623) | gut metagenome | biome: sheep rumen | host: Ovis aries | place: New Zealand | reverse complement strand
ATCGTGGCTGTATATCCCTGCTTATACATATATATAAAATTATAGGGATTGATAGCCTGAAGGTCGGCAGCAGTAGGGGTGTTGACATTCACTTCATCGTTCTGCTTCACGTAGGTCCATTGCGTCTTGCCGTCGAACCATACCTTGGCTTCTTTCGTGTCGGCATGGAACTTACGACCTTTTATGCTGATAGTTCCACTGGTTTTGCCATACTGTTGACTACTGATGTTGAACGAAGCCGTTACTCCGTTTTTATTCGAAATGATGCCGGCAGTCTTGTCGAGCACCTGCTTGGCACTCTGTCCATAGCTCGCAAGGGCTATGAGCAGCATCAAGCATGTTATCCTTATCTTCTCCATTGATTTAACAGATTATCTAAACTTACTTCATCCTGAATCAATACCTCACGGGGTTTAGAACCGTGAGCAGCACCCACGACACCAGCCTTTTCCAACTGGTCCATCAGTCGTCCGGCACGGTTGTAGCCGATGGCAAACTTACGCTGTATGAGGCTGGTAGAGCCGCTTTGGTTGATAACAATCAGACGGGCAGCGTCTTCGAACATCGGGTCAAGATGCTGCATATCCACATCGGCAGCCTCGCCCATATCATCATCGGGCATATCGGGTTCTGGCAATTCGAAGGCGGTCAGATAACCCTGCTGCTGAGCGATAAACTGATTGATGCGCTCCACTTCGGGCGTATCGACAAAGGCACACTGTACGCGGACGGGTTCGCCACCAGCCAGATAGAGCATATCACCACGACCCACCAACTGCTGAGCGCCTGGACGGTCGAGAATAGTACGCGAGTCAATCATTGCACTTACCTTGAAGGCAATACGGCTGGGAAAATTAGCCTTGATGGTACCGGTAATGATATTCGTGGTAGGACGCTGGGTGGCAATAATCATGTGGATACCTACGGCACGAGCCAACTGAGCGATACGTGCAATAGGAAGTTCCACCTCTTTGCCTGCCGTCATAATCAAGTCGCCGAACTCGTCAATGACAACCACAATATAGGGCATAAACTTATGACCGTGTTCAGGATTCAACTGGCGGTCGATAAACTTCTTGTTGTATTCCTTCAAATTACGTGCCTGAGCCATCTTCAACAAATCGTAACGCGTATCCATCTCCTTACAGAGAGAGTTCAGTGTGCGTACCACCTTCGTTACGTCGGTAATGATGGGATCGGCATCGTCGTCGGGTACCTTGGCCAAGAAATGTTTCTCGATGCTGCTGTAGATGCTGAACTCTACTTTCTTCGGGTCAACGAGTACAATCTTCAACTCAGCAGGGTGCTTCTTATATAATAAAGAGGTGAGGATGGCATTCAGACCTACCGACTTACCCTGACCCGTAGCACCGGCTACGAGCAAGTGGGGAGCCTTAGCCAGGTCGAACATAAACACCTCGTTGGTAATCGTCTTACCGACAGCACAAGGCAGTTCCATCGTAGTCTCCTGGAATTTCTTAGAATTCAGTATCGATTCCATCGAAACGATGCTGGGTTTCGCATTCGGTACCTCAATACCGATCGTGCCCTTACCAGGAATAGGAGCGATGATACGGATGCCTAATGCCGAGAGACTCAGTGCTATATCGTCCTCCAGATTGCGGATTTTTGAAATACGGACACCAGGAGCAGGCGTGATTTCATAAAGCGTGATGGTAGGACCGACGGTGGCCTTGATGCTGGAAATCTCCACACCGAAGTTGCGCAGCACATCGACAATACGGTTTTTATTGGCTGTCTGTTCCGACATATCGATATAAGGTTTGCCGTCGTCGTCATACTTCTTCAGCAAGTCGAGAGTAGGATAGTGGTAGTTCTCCAAATCGCGCTTGGGGTCGTAAGGGGTGGTGATGTCGCCATAGGCGCCCACCAAATCCTTACCAGTAGCAGTTTCTTCTTTCTCACCCGTCTCTACCGTCATTTCCACACTTGACGTATCGGGCTTGATGGCATCGTCCATCACCGTCTCTGGTCTATGGTTGATGACCATAGGTTCCTCTTCTTTCTTTTCTTCCTCCTCTTCGTTGTCAAAATTAACAACCTGTTCCTCCGGGTCGTCGAAAACGGTAGGATCTTCTAAGGTTTCAATCTCGTTTTTGTCTTCACGATCGCCCCTTCCGATATTGATTTCCATTGGAATCTTCTTCAGATAGTGCAGGGGGTTGAATATCTTGCGAATCAGGAAAATCGTTTCGGCACTGAGGTAAATGAGGAAAGCAAGAGCCGATATCGCCAATAGGAGTGTCAGACCTGGTGCACCAACAAGCCCTTCCAATATCTCGCAGATAGCCAATCCGTGGTCACCACCGGGATTGAAGTGTGCATCACTGAAAAAGGGAGTCATGAATTTAGCCAGCGTGACAGATGCCCAAATCATGATGATGGCAAGCGACATAAACCATTTAAGCAGGTTTACTTTGTAAGCTCGCATCAGATTAACACCCACCAACAGCAGAAATACGGGAATCAGGAAGGCTGGGAAGCCGAAACAGCGCTTCACAAAGAACCAAGCACTATAGGCACCAAGCGAACCGCATGAGTTCGTAAATTCACCATTCTGATTCAGTACTTCTCCGTCTTTGGGCGTTTCTATCATACTCTGGTCGGCAGCGCCCGTTGTGAAATAGGAAATGAACGCCCAGATAAGATATCCGGCAATAAACAATAACAGGATGCCGAGCACAAAATTCAATCGCTCGTTGTGGAATATTTTATCGATACCTAACGCTTCTTTGAAAGAAGGTGAAGCTGTAATTTTCTTTTTCTTTGCCATAAAATATAATAAATAATGTGCAAAAGTAATTGAAAAAACTCAGAAATCGCCATAAAATCGTCTTTTTTTTGTATTTTTGCACCTTGAAAACAAAAGTTTGATGAAAAAAATACTTTATAACAAGTACGACAAGGCGAAAATCAGTACTTTACCCAGAGCTGTATTCGAAGGGCGAATCGTAGTAGTACTGACGGAAACAGAGGCTCAAAAGGCAGTTGATTATCTGCTGGCTCAACCCATATTGGGCATTGATACCGAGACGCGTCCTTCTTTCAAGAAGGGACGCATCAATCAGGTAGCCTTGCTTCAGGTGTCAAGTCATGAGGTGTGTTTCCTGTTCCGTCTGAACTTGATGGGACTTTCGCCTTCCGTCATACGGCTGTTGGAAGACCAGACAGTACCGAAAATCGGTCTTTCCCTACACGATGATATGATGATGTTAGAGCGTCGTGGGGAGTTTAAGCGTGGGAATTTCATAGATTTACAAGATAAAGTCAAGGAAATCGGCATCGAAGACTTGAGTCTTCAGAAACTGTATGCCAATTTCTTTGGGCAGCGTATCAGTAAGCGCGACCAACTGAGTAATTGGGAAGCTGATATACTGAAGGATAAACAGAAAGTATATGCTGCTACCGATGCGTGGACGTGTATTTTGATTTATGAAGAACTGCTTCGTTTGGAGCAGACGGGTGATTATGAACTGATAAAAGTTGTGGAAGATGTACAAACAGATACAGTTGCGGAGGGGTAAGGAGGAAAGTCTGAAGCGTTTTCATCCCTGGGTGTTCTCAGGTGCTATCCAGCATATGGACGAGGCTATCCAAGAGGGCGAAGTGGTGCGTGTGGTTAATAATGGTGGCGATTTTATCGCTGTCGGTCATTATCAGCAGGGCTCTATCGCCGTACGCGTTTTATCGTTCTCTGACGTTGAAATCGATGCAGAATTCTGGCATTCCCGTTTGCGGTCTGCCCTCCAAATGCGTCTGGCTATAGGTATTGCTGACAATCCGCAGAACAATACTTACCGTTTAGTGCACGGTGAGGGCGATAATCTGCCAGGACTGATTATAGATGTATATGGGCAAACGGCTGTTATGCAAGCCCATTCCATCGGTATGCACTTGATGCGCAAGGAGATAGCTCGTGCATTAGCTAATGTGATGGAATCGCGCATCTTACATATTTATTATAAGAGCGAGACGACACTTCCTTTCATGACGAAAGACGATATGAACGGTTTCCTCTATGGTGGTAGTGATGATAATATCGCATTGGAAAATGGGCTGAAATTCCGTGTTGACTGGCTGAAAGGACAGAAAACGGGATTCTTTGTTGACCAGCGCGAGAATCGCTCGCTACTGGAGCAATATGCTAAGGGTAAGCGCGTGCTGAATATGTTCTGCTATACTGGCGGTTTCTCGTTTTATGCAATGCGTGGAGGTGCTGAGTTGGTGCATAGCGTCGATAGCAGTGAAAAGGCTATTGCGTTGACCCGCCAGAACGTGGAGCTCAATTTCCCAGACGACCCTCGTCATGAGGCTTTCTGCGAAGATGCTTTTAAGTTTTTAGAGGGTATTGGCAACTCTCAACTCTCAACTCTCAACTCTCAACTCTCCTACAACCTCATTATTCTCGATCCGCCAGCCTTTGCCAAGCATCGTGGAGCCTTGCACAATGCGCTGAAAGGCTATACACGACTGAATCAAAAGGCTTTCGAGAAAATAGAGAAAGGTGGTATTCTCTTTACATTCTCTTGTTCACAGGTGGTGACGAAAGACCATTTTCGCAATGCTGTCTTTACCGCAGCAGCGTTGGCTAAGCGCAAGGTGCGCATCCTGCACCAGTTGCATCAGCCAGCCGATCACCCCATTAATATCTATCATCCTGAAGGCGAATATTTGAAAGGATTGGTACTCTATGTTGAGTAAAGTAAAAGATTACATTAAACAGCATAATCTATTGAATAGCAACGATTTGTACATTGTTGCACTTAGTGGTGGTGCTGATAGTGTGGCTTTACTGCTTTTTCTCGATGAAATGGGCTATCAAGTGCATGCAGCTCATTGCAATTTTCATCTTCGCGGAGCGGAGTCGGATAGGGATGAAGCATTCTGCGAATCGTTGTGTTTGCAGAAAAGCATCCCATTTCATCGCATCCATTTTGATACCCTAACGTATGCGGAAACGCATCACGTGAGCGTTGAAATGGCAGCCCGCGAGCTCAGATATGGCTATTTCGAACAGCTCCGCAAGGATATTGGAGCTTCGGGCATTTGTGTGGCTCACCATCGTGACGACTCCGTAGAAACGGTACTGATGAACCTGATACGCGGTACGGGATTGCGTGGTTTGACAGGTATTCAACCTCGAAATGGAGTTGTTTTGCGCCCACTTTTATGTGTTTCCCGACAGGAAATTGAGCATTTTTTGCATGAAAGAGGGCAGAAATACGTTACAGACAGTACAAATTTGGTGGCAGATGTCTTGCGGAATAAGTTGCGCCTGCAGATAATTCCGTTGCTTCAGAAGTTGAATCCTGCTGCTATCGATAATATTCTGCGCTCGACAGAACATCTTGCGGAGGCACAACTGGTACTGGATTCGATTTCTTATAAACTTAAAGACGTTAAGCAACTTTATTTCAGTAAATTAGAAGAATTTGGTTCAAGGGAATATGCACTTTATGAGTGGGCAAAACAATATGGTTTCAACGGGACCCAGGTAAAGGATATGATAACCGCTGAAACCGGCAGTGTTTTCTCTTCTTCGATGGGCTATGACCTATTGGTTGATCGTGACAGTTATCTGGTAGAACCTAAACTAAAACCATATAAAGAGGTGCGGATTCCTGAAGAAGGAACGTATATTTTGGACGAAATTACCAAGATAAAGGTGAAGAAATGCCCTGCTTATGTGTCTAAAAATCCGTCCGTTGCCACCCTCGATGCCCAGGAAGTGGCGTTCCCTCTGACCGTCAGAAGGGTGGAAGAGGGTGACCGTATGCAACCTTACGGGATGCGAGGTACTAAGCTTTTGAGCGATTTGATGACAGACTGCAAATTGTCTCTTTTCGATAAGCGCCGCCAATTGGTAGTCGTTGATGCTCAGGGAGTTGTCATTTGGGCAGTAGGTCTTAGGGTTAGTCAACAAGTAGCTGTAACGGATCACACTTCCGAAGTTTTGGAATGTATTTTACAATAATTATTTTTCTTAGCCTGCCAGTAAAAAAATCTTTCGATAACAAAAATTTGGTGGGTTCAAAAAAAATGATTACCTTTGCGCATTAATTAAGAAAATAACGGAAAAAACAATATTTATGGGAAAGAGATTCGCTGAACATAGCGGTTTGAATTTGACGCAGGTGAACAATGATATCCTGCAGATGTGGAAGGAGAAGAATGTGTTTCTTCGCTCCGTGGAGGAGCGCGAGGGTTGCCCTCAGTTTGTATTCTTTGAGGGACCTCCCTCAGCTAACGGTCACCCAGGTATTCACCACGTGCTGGCACGCAGTATTAAGGATACCTTCAATCGTTACAAGACGATGCGCGGTTATCAGGTGCACCGCAAGGCTGGTTGGGATACCCATGGACTGCCCGTAGAACTGGGCGTAGAGAAGGAACTGGGCATCACCAAAGCCGATATTGACAACAAAGAATCGGAACGCTACATCTCAACAGAGGATTACAACTTGAAGTGTCGTGAGAATGTGATGATGTACACTGCCGAGTGGCGCGAACTGACCGAAAAGATGGGTTATTTCGTAGATTTGGATCATCCCTATATCACCTACGACAACAAATATATTGAGACGCTGTGGTGGTTGCTGAAACAGTTCTATGAGAAGGATTTGCTCTACAAAGGTTATACTATCCAGCCCTATTCGCCAGCCGCAGGTACTGGTCTTTCCTCTCACGAGCTGAACCAGCCTGGTTGCTATCGCGACGTGAAAGATACCACTTGTACGGCCATGTTCAAGATGAAGAATCCTAAGCCTGAAATGACAGGGTGGGGAACACCTTATTTTCTGGCTTGGACGACAACCCCTTGGACACTGGCTGCCAACTCAGCACTCTGTGTAGGTCCGAAGATCGACTATGTGGCTGTTGAGACCTACAATCCCTATTCAGCCGACAAGGTGACACTGGTGTTGGCAGAGGCTCGTTTGAACGCCTATCTGCCTGCTGAGGGTCATATCACCGATGGTGGTGAGATGCCTGAATACAAGAAGGGCGACAAACTGATTCCCTACCGCATTGTTGCTCGTTACAAGGGAACCGACCTCGTTGGAATGGAGTACGAACAGCTGATGCCCGCCATCAAACCTATGGGTGATGCTTTCCGTGTAATTCCAGGTGATTACGTGACGACGGAAGACGGTGCCGGTATTGTGCATATCGCTCCAAACTTTGGTGCTGACGATGCCTTTGTAGCTAAGAAAGCCGGTATCTGCGCCATCGTACTGATTGACAAAAAAGGCGCTGAGCGCCCAGTGGTCGATTTGCAGGGTAAATACTATGTGATTGACGATCTTGACGAAGAATTCGTTAAGCACTATGTTAACGTAGAGGAATGGAATAAGTTTGCAGGACGCTATGTGAAGAATGCCTATGACGAGACGCTGACCGATAAGGACGAGACGCTTGATATCTCTATCTGCATGGATCTGAAAGCTCAGAACAAGGTGTTCAAGATTGAGAAGCACGTGCACAACTATCCACACTGCTGGCGTACGGATAAACCAGTGCTTTACTATCCGCTGGATTCGTGGTTCATCAAGTCGTCGGCTTGCAAAGAGCGCATGTCTGAACTGAATAAGACCATTAATTGGCAGCCCGAATCAACGGGTACTGGCCGCTTTGGCAACTGGCTCGACAACCTGAACGACTGGAATCTCTCGCGCTCACGCTTTTGGGGAACTCCACTGCCCATCTGGCGTTCAGAGGATGGTGAGGAAATTTGCATCGGTAGCGTAGAGGAACTCTACAACGAGATTGAAAAGGCTGTCAATGCAGGTGTGATGACTTCGAACCCACTGAAGGATAAAGGTTTCGTGCCTGGCGATATGTCGCAGGAGAACTATGATAAGATAGACTTGCACCGTCCGTACGTTGACTATATCTTCCTCGTATCAAAGACGGGTAAGAAAATGAAGCGCGAGAGTGATCTGATTGACGTATGGTTTGACTCTGGTTCGATGCCTTATGCGCAAATCCACTATCCGTTCGAAAATCGCGAGGCTATTGACCAGAATAAGGCTTTCCCTGCCGACTTCATCAACGAGGGTGTTGACCAGACACGTGGTTGGTTCTTTACCCTGCATGCTATCGCTACGATGATTTTCGACTCTGTAGCTTTCAAGAACGTGATTTCATCAGGACTTGTGCTCGATGCCAAGGGTAACAAGATGTCGAAACATGTAGGTAATGTTGTCAATCCGTTTGATATGATTGAGAAATATGGCTCTGATGCTGTACGCCTTTATATGATGACCAATTCAGAACCTTGGGACAACCTGAAGTTCGACCCAGAGGGCGTCGACGAGATTCGTCGTAAGTTCTTTGGGACATTATATAATACGTATAGCTTCTTCGCACTGTATGCCAATGTGGATGGCTATGTTCCACAGTATGCAGCAACTATGTTGCAGCAAAGTAAACCGGAGATTGACCGCTGGATTCTGTCGAGTCTTAATACATTGATAAAGAAAGTAACTGCCGAACTTGATGGTTATGACCCTACACGTGCCGGCCGACTGATAGATACCTTTGTCAATGATGACTTGTCGAACTGGTACGTACGTCTGAACCGTAAACGCTTCTGGGGCAAGGAGATGAGCGATGATAAGCGCTCGGCATATGATACACTCTACACCTGTCTGATGACAATCTCTAAATTGCTGGCACCGTTTGCTCCCTTCTATGCCGACCAACTCTATCGCGACCTGGGTGGTGAGAAGGACTCCGTGCATCTGGACAGTTTCCCAGTGGCTGACGAGTCGCTGATTGATACCGATTTGGAAGCACGTATGGAGATGGCTCAGAAGATTACTTCAATGGTACTCGCCCTGCGCCGTAAGGTGAACATCAAGGTGCGCCAACCACTGCAGAGCATCATGATTCCTGCTACGGAAGAGCAAAAACGCCATATCGAGGCTGTGAAGGACCTGATTATGAACGAGGTGAACGTCAAGGAACTGAAGTTCGTGGAGGGTTCCGGTATTCTGGTGAAGAAAGTGAAGTGCAACTTCCGCGTGATGGGTAAGAAATACGGTAAGCAGATGAAAGCCGTAGCCTCTGCCGTTGACGCCCTGAGTCAGGAACAAATTGCAGAACTTGAGCAGAACGGACGTTTGAACTTAGGTCATATTGAGAATCTCGACAATCTTGAAATCCTGGCCGAAGACGTTGACATCATCAGTGAGGACATTCCAGGATGGCTCGTAAGCAATGAAGGCAATCTGACCGTAGCCCTTGAGGTTGAACTGACCGAGGAACTCAAGCAGGAAGGTATGGCGCGCGAAATTATCAATCGCGTGCAGAATATCCGTAAGGACAGTGGATTGGAAATTACGGACCGCATTCACATTGCTATCGCTCCCCACGAGGAAGTGGAGAAAGCCGTTGCAGGCTATGGTGAATACATCAAGACCCAGGTATTGGCTGATGATATTACCGTTGCTCAGAACGACGGCGTAGAAGTTGATTTCGATGAATTTAAATTGAATATACAAATAACTAAAGCTAATTAATTATGGCAGAAAAGACCCGCTATTCTGATGAGGAACTCGAGGAGTTCCGCCAGATTATCAACGAAAAGTTAGCACTGGCCAAGCGTGACTATGACCAGATGATGAATGTATTGATGAACAAAGACTCCAATGATGTGGATGACACGTCTCCTACCTACAAGGCTTTGGAGGAGGGTAGTGCTACCCAGTCGAAAGAGGAATTGATACAAATGGCTGGACGTCAGCAGAAATTCATCCAAGGACTGAAGGCTGCTTTAGTGCGTATCGAGAACAAGACCTATGGTATTGACCGTATCACCGGCAAACTGATTCCAAAGGAGCGATTGCGCGCCGTACCCCATGCTACGCTGAGTGTGGAGTCAAAGATGGCTGGCAAGAAATAAATGAAGGATCAAAGTATTGCAAAACGCGGATGGATGGCTGTTGCTGTAGTAACGGTCATCCTCGTTGTAGACCAGATTATCAAGATTTGGGTGAAGACGAATATGACACTTCACGAACAAATTGAGATATTCTCGTGGTTTAAGATCGTGTTTATAGAAAACAACGGTATGGCTTATGGTATGGAGATTGGCAGCAAACTGGTGCTGTCTCTGTTCCGTATTTTCGCTGTAGGCATTCTGGGGTGGTATATCGCAGGTCAGGTGAAGAAAAAAGCCCGCTGGGGCTACATCTTCTGTCTGGCTATGGTGATGGCTGGTGCAGCCGGCAATATCTTTGATTCGATGTTTTACGGT
>OCTX012273108.1_pt1 | contig 10281 bp, 8 predicted proteins | sample 1539691 | NCBI WGS metagenome assembly OCTX01 (sample SAMN02144231, study PRJEB22623) | gut metagenome | biome: sheep rumen | host: Ovis aries | place: New Zealand | reverse complement strand
GCAGTAAACTCTGAGGTCGAAGACGGAACAGTGCCGGTAGTTTCCAGCCGCTATTCAATCGTCATGGCCACCGCAAAGCGCGCGCGCCAGCTCATAGACGGAGACGAAGCCCTCGTCGAGTCCGGTGAGAAAGAAAAACCTCTCTCCGTAGCCGTCGAGGAAGTGTATAAAGGCGCCGTCAAGATCCTCCCTGAAGAAGAAAACGCATAATAAAAAGGGGTTGTCGCAGAGGTGACAGCCCATTTCTTTTGAAACCAGTGACATATGCACTATTACACAGGACCGTCTTCGTCGGTGAAATGCGATAAGCTCCCGCGCGAGCCGTCCTGTTCTCAGATTTATGAATCATACGAACACGAAAATATATATGGTGTCTCTCGGCTGTGACAAGAACCTTGTCGACTCTGAGGAGATGCTGGCAATTCTGGCTGACCACGGCTACGTCATCACAGATGACGAGACCGAGGCGGATTGTGCAGTCATCAACACGTGCTGCTTCATCGAAGATGCCAAGAAGGAGAGCATTGAGGAGATACTGGCTCTCGCGGATCTCAAGGAGACCGCGCGCCTCAAGGTCCTCGTCGTGACAGGCTGCATGGCCCAGCGCTACAAGGAGGAGATTCTGAGGGAGATCCCCGAGGTCGACGCGATCGTCGGGACTACCGGCAAGCTGGGAATCGCCCGCGCTGTCGACGATGCCCTGAGCGGCAGGCAGACAATGCTGCTCCGTGATCCCAGCGATGACGAATACGATACCTCTTTCGTCTCCGAAAAGCCGAATACGGAAGATATCCCGCTCCCGGATCGCCTGATTTCCACAGGCGGACACTATGCCTATCTGAAGATTGCCGAGGGCTGCGACAAGAACTGCACCTACTGCATCATTCCGAAGATCCGCGGTCATTACAGGAGCTTTCCGATGGAAAAGCTTGTGGCCAAGGCGCGAAAACTTGCCTCCGAGGGCGTGACGGAGCTCATTCTCGTCGCGCAGGAGACGACGATCTACGGTCTGGATCTGTACGGACAAAAGTCGCTGCATCTGCTCCTTAAAGAACTCTGCAGGATTGATGGTCTCCACTGGATCCGTGTCCTGTACGCCTATCCGGAGGAGATTTACCCGGAGCTGATCGACACATTTGCAAATGAAAGCAAGATCTGCCACTACCTCGATCTGCCGATCCAGCACGCGTCCGACACGGTCCTTCGGCGAATGAACCGCAGGACGAGCGAGGCGGATCTCCGGAGTCTCGTCACGGAGCTCAGAAAACGAATCCCGGATATTTTTCTTCGCACGACACTGATCTCCGGATTCCCCGGTGAGACCGAGGAGGACCACGAGATCCTCTGTTCCTTCGTGGAGGAGATGCGGTTCGACAGGCTCGGCGTTTTCACCTACTCGAAAGAGGAGAACACGCCGGCAGCCAGAATGAAACAGCAGATTCCGAAGCGCCTGAAGAATAAACGCAGGAACGAGATCATGCGGATCCAGCAGAAGATATCCAGAGCCCGCGGAAAAGGCCGCATCGGGCAGACAATCGAGTGTGTGATCGAAGGAGAACTGCCGGAGGAGGGGATTTATGAAGCCCGCACCTACGGTGATGCTCCGGGCGTCGACGGGCTTGTCTTCATCCCGACGACGTACCCGCATATGAGCGGGGATTTCGTGAAGGTAAGAATCACCGGAGCTTCCGAGTACGACCTGACCGGAGAGGAAGTCCCCGAGGAAATCTATTAAAGGAAAGCTGATTTTAGAAAGGAGTCTTTTTATGAATCTGCCGAACAAACTCACATGTCTTCGCATGGTGCTCATTATCCCGTTCGTCATCTTTATGCTGGCAGGTGCCGGCGAGGGTATGTACAAATGGATTGCGCTCGCTATCTTCATTATCGCGTCCCTGACGGATATGCTCGACGGTCAAATCGCCAGAAAATATAATCTGATCACCGATTTCGGCAAGTTCATGGATCCGCTGGCGGACAAGCTGCTTGTCTGCTCAGCCATGATCTGTCTGGTAGAACTCGGTCGTCTCCCTGCATGGATATGCATCATTATCATCGCCAGGGAGTTTGCGATCAGCGGATTCCGTCTGATTGCGTCCGACAAGGGAGTTGTCATCGCCGCAAATATGTGGGGCAAGACCAAGACTGTAAGCCAGATGGCAATGGTCATCCTTATGATCGCCAACTTCGATATTCCGGCTATGCAGATGGTGACGACTGCTGTCATGTACATTGCCTGTGCGCTGACTCTTATTTCCCTGGTTACATACATTATTGATAATAAAGGTGTCATGACATCCATGTAAGTTTGAGGCCGGTCCGGAAAACTTATGTGCAGCCCCGGACCATCCGCACGGGCAGCAGATCATGCGGCAGTAAAGACGGCGCAGGGGCTGTATGGCGACATCTATTTGAGGAGATTATTATGGAAAATGAGACAAGAAGAGTACATATGAACCATAACACTCACCTGCTTGAGCTGGAAGAGTATATGTACCCCCTGGTCGACGTGGCCAGACCGAACACATTCAGAAATCTGTATCCCTACGACGAGATTCCGAAGATCGCTTTCAACGACAGAACTGTTCCGCACCATATGCCCGATCAGATCTGGATCACTGACACGACCTTCCGCGACGGACAGCAGTCCAGAGCTCCCTACACGACAGAGCAGATCGTGACAATCTATGATTACATGCACAAGCTCGGCGGTCCCAAGGGCAAGATACGGGCATGTGAATTCTTCCTGTATGATGAGAAGGACAGAAAAGCTGTCGAGAAATGCATGGACAGAGGCTACCGTTTCCCGCAGGTCACCTCCTGGATCAGGGCCAGCAAGAAGGATTTTGAGCTTGTCAAATCCATGGGCATGCGCGAGACCGGCATTCTCGTTTCCTGTTCTGACTACCATATTTTCTATAAGATGCATATGACACGTCGTGAAGCCATGGAGCATTATCTCACGATTGTCAAAGAGTGTCTCGAGATGGGTATCAGCCCCCGCTGCCACCTGGAGGATATTACGCGCGCCGATATCTACGGCTACGTCATTCCTTTCTGTCTCGAGCTCATGAAGCTGCGTGACCAGTACGGCATCCCGATCAAAGTTCGCTGCTGCGACACAATGGGCTACGGTGTCAACTATCCCGGCGCCGTTATTCCGCGCTCCGTGCCCGGCATCATCTACGGTATCATGACCCATTCGGGCGTACCCTCGGAGCTCATCGAGTGGCATGGCCACAATGACTTCTACAAGGCCGTTTCAAATTCGACAACTGCGTGGCTCTACGGAGCATGCGGCGTCAACTGCTCGCTCTTCGGCATCGGAGAGCGCACGGGCAACACTCCGCTCGAGGCCATGATCTTTGAGTATGCACAGCTCAGGGGAACACTCGACGGCATGGACACAACTGTTATCACAGATCTGGCAGAGTATTATGAGAACGTGATCGGCTACAAAATTCCCGAGAGAACTCCGTTCGTCGGCAGGAATTTCAACATCACGCGCGCGGGCATCCACGCTGACGGTCTCTTAAAGAACGAGGAGATCTACAACATTTTTGACACCGAGAAATTCCTGAAGAGACCGGTCGAAGTCGCGATCTCGAACACATCCGGTCTCGCGGGCATCGCTCACTGGGTCAACAGGCACTATGAGGTTCCTGAGGAGAATCCGATCGACAAGAAATCCGAGCTGGTCGCGATGATCAAAGCCTGGGTCGACGAGCAGTACGCAAACGGCCGTGTCACCGTCATAACCAACGACGAGCTCTTCGGCGTTACGGACACCGCACTCGGACAGCTCGGCCTGAGCCTCAAGTTGAAGAAATAACGAATCCCGGGAGGATAAGAATGAATAAGATTAAAATGACCACACCGCTCGTCGAGATGGACGGAGATGAGATGACAAGAATCATCTGGCAGATGATCAAGGACGAACTGCTGAGTCCCTATATTGATCTCAATACTGAGTATTACGATCTTGGGCTTAAGCACCGCGATGAGACGGATGATCAGGTCACGATCGACGCCGCGAACGCGAACATGAAATACGGAGTCTCCGTAAAGTGCGCCACCATCACTCCGAATCTTGCACGTCAGGAAGAGTACGGTCTGAAACGCCTCTACAAGAGTCCCAACGGCACGATCCGCGCAATGCTGGACGGCACGGTCTTCCGCGCGCCGATCCTTGTCAAAGGGATCTCACCCGTTGTCAGAAAATGGAAAAAGCCCATCACCATCGCCCGACACGCCTACGGCGATGTCTATAAGAACACAGAGATGAAAATTGATGTCCCCGGAAAGGCAGAGCTGGTGTTCACCGCTCTTGACGGAACGGTGACAAAGAAGACCATCTTCGAGTTCACGGGACCCGGCGTCATTCAGGGTATGCACAATCTAGATTCCTCCATTGAGAGCTTTGCGAGATCCTGCTTCACCTACGCGCTTGCAGTCAAGCAGGACCTCTGGTTCGCGACAAAAGACACGATCTCCAAGGTCTACGACGGTGATTTCAAAGCCATCTTTGAAAAAATCTACGAAGAGGAATTCAAGGAAAGATTCAATGAGGAAGGGATCATCTACTTCTACACGCTGATCGACGACGTCGCAGCCCGCCTCATGAAGAATGAGGGCGGTTTCGTGCTGGCTCTCAAGAACTATGACGGAGATGTTCAGTCTGACATGCTCTCATCCGCATTCGGATCCCTGGCGATGATGACCTCCGTCCTCGTATCGCCTCACGGATATTTCGAGTACGAGGCTGCCCACGGTACAGTCCAGCGCCACTATTATAAGCATCTGGCGGGAGAGACCACATCGACCAATTCCGTCGCCACGATTTTTGCGTGGACCGGCGCTCTGCGAAAACGCGGAGAGCTTGATGGAAATTCGGAGCTCGCCGCATTTGCGGATAAACTCGAGCATGCTACGCTCGCGACGATTGAATCCGGAAAAATGACCGGAGACCTGATCCTCATTTCCGATCTCGAAAACAAGGAAAAGCTGAGCACCCTTGACTTCATCAAGGCAGTGCGAGAGACACTCGATACACTCATGTAAAAAGCTGTCGAACAAAACGGCGCGCCCTGCATATGGCATTCATCCGAATGTCTGCCATATGCAGGGCGCATCTTTATTTGACATTATATCATTACTGGTCCTCAGACAATTCCTCCCAGACAGCATAGAGCTCTTCAAGCCTCAGAAGGATCTGTTCTTTTCGATTCCCCAGATCCGTACACTTGACCGGATCACAGGCCACCTCGGGTTTTTCGAACTCGGCGTCGATAGAGGCGTCCTCGCGCTCGAGCTCCTCGATCTCCTTTTCAGTGCGCTTTAAGTCGTTCGCGCGCTTGCGCGCTCTTGCCTGCTCCTCCTTCTGGGCCTTCCAGTCCTGCTTGGCGAGGGTCTCCTCCTTGATCACGTCAGCTTTCGGGTCGATTCCCAGATACGCCTTTTCCAGCGTTTCCTTTTTCTCCAGATAATAATCGTAATTTCCTATATAGCTGATCAGAGACTTGTGCGTCAGGTCGAGAATGCGGGACGCTGTATGGTTGATAAAATAGCGGTCGTGGGAGACGTAGAAGAGGGTGCCTGTGTAGCTGTTCAGCGCAGTCTCAAGGATCTCCCTTGAGTCGATGTCCAGATGGTTCGTCGGCTCATCGAGAATGATGAAGTTGGCGCTGCCAAGCATGAGCTTGCACAGGGAGACTCTGGCCCGCTCGCCGCCGGAGAGATCGCGGATGTACTTGAAGACATCCTCTCCGGTGAAGAGGAAAGCGGCGAGAGCACTGCGGATTCTCGTGTTGTTGAGCTCCGGATAGTCGTCGGAGATCTCGTCGAAGATCGTCTTGTTCATGTCAAGAACGGCCATCTCCTGATCATAGTAGCCGATCTCGACATTTGCCCCGAGTGTAAAGCTGCCGGAATCCGGCGCGTACACTTCGTTCAAGATCTTGAGCAGTGTTGATTTGCCCGTTCCGTTGTTGCCTATGAGCGCAACATGCTCTCCCTTTTTTATTTCAAATGAAAGATCTTCGAAGAGCGATATCCCCCCGAACGCCTTGGCCAGATGAGAGACAGTGAGAACGTCCCTACCGCTCTCGAACCTTGGGGAGAATGAGAGTCCCATCACCGCGTTTTCCGCGTAGGGCTTATCAGGCATCTCCATTTTGGCCAGCATTTTCTCCCGGCTCTCGGCTCGTCTGATCGATTTCTCGCGGTTAAATTGCTTTAATTTAGCAATGACCTCTTCCTGGTGCTTTCGTTCCTGTTCCGCCTTCATGAAAGCCAGATACTCCGCATGGCGGATATCCGCCTTTTTCCTGCTGTAGGCATCATAATTGCCCATATAGGTCCTTGATCTGCCATGGTCGAGTTCTATGACCTTGGTGACAACGCGGTTCAGGAAATAGCGGTCGTGGGAGACAATGAGGACCGCACCCCTGTAGTTCATGAGATAGGTCTCCAGCCAGACAATCGAATTCATGTCCAAATGGTTCGTCGGCTCATCGAGCATGATGATGTCCGGCGCCGTAAGCAGAAGAGCACCGAGGGCAACGCGAGTTTTCTGGCCTCCGGAGAGGGTACCGACCTGTTTGGAAAAGTCTTCCTCCTCAAATCCGAGACCCTTCAGTACACCCGTGACCTCCGAGCGGTACGCGTATCCATTTGCACGTTCGAACTTCTCCTGGTCATGCGCATAGGCCTTCATCTCGGACTCCAGGGCTTCGCCTGAGAGCCCGGCCATGCGCTTTTCGGAAGTCCGCATGCGGCGGTCAAGCTCCAGAATATCCTTTTTCACCATCATGAGCTGCTCAAATATGGTCGCGTCACCGGTTAGGTCCTGATGCTGGGCAAGATAGCCGATATTTTTGCCGCGGGAGAGTGTCACAATGCCCGAATCCGCCTGCATCTCCTGCATGATGATCTTAAGAAGTGTGGACTTGCCGGCTCCGTTTATGCCTACAAGCGCGGCTTTCTCATTCTCCTCGATATGAAAAGAGACTTCCCGGAGCACCTCGTTGCCCGGGAATGTCTTGCTCACTTTCTGTATGTCAAGTATCACAGCCTGCTCCTTTAACATGTTATACAGTGTACTGCTATGATACCCGACTTTTTCCTGCTTGACCAGTGAAAAATAACAGCTCCATTGAAAAGTTGACATTCATGGATTATACTTTATCTGACTGAAAATCCAGTGGCAGCCGCCTGCTGCCTGAAAACGGAGGTACACATGAAGCATATCGTGACAGCGGAACAGATGAGGGCCCGCGACAACTATACAATAAAAAATCTCGGCATTCCGTCGGCCGTTCTCATGGAGCGAGCCGCCCTCGGCATTGCCAGAGAAGTCATACAGAAATATGAGGAGCTCGGAAGCAAAGGCCGGGTGCTGTGCATCTGCGGCACGGGCAACAACGGCGGCGACGGCGCTGCCTGCGCGAGGATCCTTCACATGAAGGGTGTGAGAGCTGACCTCTTTATCGTCGGCGATCCGGAAAAATTCACCGGCGAGATGCGGCTCCAGGAAAAAATCTGCAAGAAACTGGGCATCCTTGAGGTGACCAACCCGAATTACCTGTCCTATCAGATCATCGTTGACGCAATGTTCGGCATCGGTCTTTCCCGGGACGTGGAGGGCGAGGCCTCCGATGTCATTTCCGCGATAAACGACTGCGGAGCCTACGTGATCTCCGCGGACATTCCGTCCGGCATCAACGCAGACACGGGCGCGGTCATGGGGAACGCCGTCCACGCTGACGTGACTGTCACGATGCAGCTGACAAAACCCGGTCTTGTTCTTTACCCGGGCGCTCTGCACGCGGGCAGGATCGTGGTGGAGGAGATCGGCATCCTCGACGACATCCCGGGCGGCAAAATTGCTGCCAGAACGAACAAACTCGCGGGCGACGAGACCTCGGATTCCGACATCCCGAAAGAACTCTCCCTCGATGAGATCCACTATCTTGAGCAGGAAGATATTAAGAAGTATCTCCCGATGCGTCTTGCATCCGGCAACAAGGGCACTTTCGGCAAAGTTCTGATCATCGCCGGTTCAAAAAATATGGCTGGAGCCGCCTATTTCTCCGCCCTCGCCGCGATGAGATCAGGTGCCGGCATGGTCAAGATCCTGACCGCCGAATCGAACCGCGACATACTGCAGAGGGAGATCCCCGAAGCCCTGCTTGAGACATACACGAACGATGAGGACGTAGTCATGGCCCTGGACGCCTCCCTCGCATGGGCGGACGTCGTATGTATGGGACCGGGACTCGGAACGACGGAGCGGGCAGCCAAGATCGTCCGCTACGTGCTTCTTTCCTGTTCACACCCGCTCGTCCTCGACGCGGACGGTCTCAACTGCCTGTTCGGCGATACGACGCTTCTTTCTTCCTATATGGGCAAGCTCTACGTAACGCCGCACATGGGAGAGATGGGAAGGCTGACCATGAAATCCGTCGCCGAGCTGAAATCAGACCCGATTTCCTCCGCGGTGTACCTCGCGCGGAGCTGCGGTGTCTTCACAGTCATGAAGGATGCCCGCACGGTCATAGCCCAGCCTGACGGCAGCGTATACATCAACGTCTCCGGCAACAGCGGCATGGCGACAGCGGGCAGCGGAGATGTGCTCTCAGGAATACTCGCCTCACTCCTCGCGCAGGGGACGGAGCCTTTCGCCGCGGCACCGATGGCGGCTCTGATCCACGGACTCGCCGGCGACGCAGCCTGCAGGGATAAAGGCGAGCGCTTCATGATCGCGTCCGATATCATTACGCATTTGAGTGATGTCCTGAAATAAATCCGGGCATCGCATTTGTTCCGATCCCGCGCCGAGACGAGAACGCGGGGTCCGGATAAGCTCATCGCCATGAGAGGCGGAGCATCTCAAACTGAGACATAAGGAGATTATTATGAAAAAATACAGCAGGGTACGGGCAGAAATCGATCTCGACGCTGTCAGGTTCAATTTTGAGAGCATGAAGAACAATCTGACACCCGGCACTAAGATGGCGGCAGTCATCAAGGCCGACGGTTACGGTCATGGAGCGGTCCAGATTGCAAGGCTTATTCAGGGCTTCGATTATATCTGGGGATTTGCGGTGGCGACGGCCGAGGAAGCCATGCAGCTCCGCACAAAGGGTATCTCAAAGCCGATCATGCTTCTCGGCTACGCCTTTGAGGAATCCTATGAAGATCTGATCGATTATGACATCCGCGCATGCGTGTTCGAGGAGGCGACAGCCCGGGCACTTTCGGCCTGCGCGTCGAGTCTCGGCAAAACGGCGATCATCCATTTTGCTCTCGACACAGGCATGAGTCGAATCGGATTCGCGGATACGGCTGAGTCCGTCGAGACGATAAAGAGGATAGCAGCTCTGCCGAACATCAGAGTCGAAGGCCTGTTCACCCACTTTGCGAGGGCAGACGAGCTCAGCATCACTCCGGCAATTACACAGATGAAGAGATACACGCGCTTCTCGGAGATGCTCAAAGAGGCGGGTGTAGAGATACCGATCCACCACATGTCGAACAGCGCCGGCATCATTCGCCTCCAGTCAGCGAACGCCGATATGGTCCGGGCGGGAATCACAGTCTATGGTCTCTATCCGTCAGATGAGGTCGAGACGGAGCCGGTCCCTCTGAGACCGGTCATGAGCCTCATAAGCCACATTTCCTACGTGAAAACTCTTGAGCCCGGGGCAGAGATTTCCTACGGCGGGACCTACAAAGTGACTGAGACGAAACGCGTCGCGACGATCCCGGTCGGCTATGCGGACGGGTATCCGCGCCAGCTGTCCAACAAGGGCTATGTGCTGATCCACGGCAGGAAGGCTCCGATTCTCGGCAGAGTCTGCATGGACCAGTTCATGGTCGACGTCACGGACATCCCCGAAGCCGCCCAGAAGGACGAGGTCGTCCTCGTCGGGACCCAGGGAGATGAGCACATCTCCGTCGAGGAGCTCGGAGCGCTCTCGGGACGCTTCAACTACGAGTTCGTCTGCGACATCGGAAAGCGGGTGCCGAGATGCTTCATGAAGAACGGCATCTGTGTGGAGCAGACCTCCTGTTTTGACTGATCCGGGGACGACACGGTTAGACACGGTTAGGCACGGTTACAGCTCAGACGAACTGAAGCGAAGTCTCATACGCCTGAGCAAACATCATCTTCATCGAAAAACGCACGTCCTCCTCTGCGAGCTTAGAAGATGCATCCGCATCTTCTGATCTCTCGGTCGGACCTGCAATGTTTTTCTCACGAAGATGAATGCTTTGCTT
>OCTX014534747.1_pt1 | contig 10282 bp, 12 predicted proteins | sample 1539691 | NCBI WGS metagenome assembly OCTX01 (sample SAMN02144231, study PRJEB22623) | gut metagenome | biome: sheep rumen | host: Ovis aries | place: New Zealand | reverse complement strand
CGTGAACCGGATCTGGAGAGATGCAAAGGTGAGAGGCGTCGGAATGAAGAGGGCGAAGACCCTGGTAACGGCGGCGGAGCACAGTGTCGGAAGCCGGGAAGCGCAGGAAGCAGCGAGGATAGAGTTCCAGATACTTCTCAGTGATTTAGAGATGCAGACGAAGCGTGAAGCGGAACTGATGGAAATGATCAGGGAAAAGATCGCAGGGGTGCCGTATGTAGATAAGCTTCTGGAGATCAGGGGGTAGGATTAAAAACAGTAGTAGGATGTGTGGCGGAAGTGGGGGATATTAGGCGTTTCGATGACCCCAAACAGCTCCAGAAGCTGGCCGGATATGCGATCGTAAAGAACCAGTCGGGAAAGCATAAAGGGGAGAGCCATATCAGCTACCGTGGAAGGAAACGGCTGAGATATGTGCTGTATGAAGCGGCAATAAGAGTGGTGGGCCATAGTCCGGAGTTCAGGTCTATCCATCAGTATTACACGACCAGGGATAAGAATCCCCTGAAGAAGATGCAGTCTATGATCGCGGTGGCATGCAAGCTGATCAGGATATTTTACATGATCCTGCAGACCGGGGTGACATATGACGCGGCAAAGATGGTGGGTGTGGAGACATTCGAAGGCCGGCGGCAACCTGATAGCCGCCGCACAGAGCAACTACTGTCTGCGGCCGGAACCGGGCGGCTGAATCATCGGCAATCCGGATCCGGTCACAGGCAGGCGACCGGATCCCGCAAGGGAGTGGCAACAGAAGGAACTCATCAGGAAACGTCCGCCGTAAGGTGCTGGTGAGCAGAAACTGGAGTCAGCATACAACAAAGAATGAGCCAGTAGTCGGTAGGAATATTTACCGTGGGGCAAGACCCTGTAAAGGAGCTAAGATGACACCCTGGTTATGGGCAGGCGGGATGAAGGAAGTTGAGACCCGGCAGTAATCCGATGATGTTTTTGGTAGATTCGGGAGGTGCGCTGCACTAGAGGGACGGGGTATACAAAGGACATGTAGATCGGAAGAAACGACGTTCTGTTTCGTATACCCCAAACATCTCTATTCTCGTGCCAGATACTTTTAGCTACCCGTACTCACGGTTAATTCAGAAGAGGTATAACGTTGAAAACCCTATATTTTAAAGGGAAAATCACTTGATACTATTGGGAGGTGGTTTCTATGTCTGATAGTAAGTATGGAAAAAAATGGTCTGAAGAAGAGACTATCCTTGTATATTATTATTACTGTAGGATTCCTTTTGGAAAAATTCATTCAAGGAATCCTGAAATTATTAGGATAGCAAATCTTCTTGACAGAACTCCAGGGGCGGTATCTTTCAAGATGGGAAATTTGGCACATTTTGACCCAGAGCTTCAGAGACGTAATGTAAGTGGCCTAAAAAATGCGAGTAAACTAGATGAAAAAGTTGTTCTTGAATTCAAAGGTAACTGGGAGGAATTATCATTTAAAGCTGTCATAATAGAAGAGCAGCTTAAACGTTCGACGACATATGCGATTGCGGCTGATGAGTTTTCTATCCCGGTAGGTGGGGTTGCTGAAAGGCTGGTAAAGCAACGAGTAAATCAGGAATTTTTTCGTGAAGCGGTTTTGTCAGCGTACGGAAACAGATGTTGCATAACAGGAATATCAATTCCATCGCTTCTGATAGCAAGCCATATTAAGCCGTGGACTGTAAGCAATCCGAAAACAGAGCGGACCAATCCCTGTAATGGTCTCAGTCTGAATGCATTGCATGACAAGGCATTTGACAAAGGGTTGATTACAGTTACGCCTGATTATATTGTTCATGTGTCATCTAAGCTGAAACGTACAACATTAGAAGATGGTCTTTCGTGGCTTAGGGTATGCGATGGGCAGGAGATTACTCTTCCTGAAAAATTTGTGCCGCTGAAGGAATTTCTTGAGTATCATAATGATGTTGTTTTTAATCCATGATGGTGGTGATTGTATGGATAACTTAACCCAAACCCAACGCCATAAGAACATGCAGAGCATTAAATCCAAAGATACTACTATTGAGATGATTCTCCGGAAAGCGCTCTGGCACCGTGGCTTTCGTTACAGAAAAAACTATATGGCACTGCCGGGGACTCCGGATATAGCCATAACAAAATACAAAATTGCCATATTCTGTGATAGTGAGTTCTTCCATGGAAAAGACTGGGACCGGTTGAAACTACGCCTGGAGAACGGAACCAACAGTACATATTGGATTAAAAAAATTACCCGTAATATGGAGAGAGATGCTGAAAATGAAGCAAATCTCCGTTTAATGGACTGGACTGTTTTAAGATTTTGGGGCGAAGATATTAGGAAGCATACGGAAGAGTGTGTCAGGGTTGTAGAAGAAACAGTATTGGAGTGGAATATAGAATGTGAAGCGTCATGTTTTTATGAAGAGGATATTGAGTAATAATGATATAGGATTTCTAGGGTATAATTACAATATAGGAGCTATAAGGTAATGATGGATTGCATGAGGAGACAAAATATGGCGCCCTACGGGGCATCATATTTTATCTTCTTTCCTGCAGATTTTAGAGAAGCCTCTCACTATATGGAGAAAAACGGGCAGTTTTGTACAGTGTGCTTTTAGAACTCATTCCGATATTTCTCAAGATTTTTCCTGACCTGCAGGAGAGAATCCCTGACGGCGTTCACAGATGTTCCCTTTGCTTCGGCAATCTGCCGCAGAGTCATGCCCTCCGCCTTTATGGTAAGCCTCTGAAGTTGTGTGTCCGTGAGGCATGAAAGCATATCATCCAGCTGTTCTTTTTCTTCCTGCCGGATAAGGATTTCCTCTGGTGTCTCCGTGTATACGTAATCCGCACCTTCATACTCCAGGGCATCGATATGATACGGAACGTGGTATCGTTCCTTGTGGTCTGCGTTCGCCATCTCCCGGTCGTTCTTGAGGATGAACTCTGCCACATCCGGCTTAAGTTCAACCAGAACCACAGAGACGTCAGCCAGCTTATACGGTATATACATATCCGTTCCTTTCTGCCCGAAGACGGATGAGGACCAGAATGCATACATGGATAAAAAGCCTGATTACGAATAAAGGCACAGTTATCAAATGGTACTGATATTCTTCTTCCGCTGATATGGAGAATGTGGTATCTGTATCCCGGTCCTTATACTTAATCAGGCTCTTGTTATTTGCTGAGACGTTGAGACTTCCTATCTGGTAGGCATGTGACGGAACAGAATCTGATGTATTTTGTGAAAAAGTCTTTATGCGACGCAAAAATCTTGCTGCTTTAGAGCAGCATATGTGCTATAATAATCATGGCGCTGCTTTAGAGCAGCGTTTGTTAACTGCAAAGGACATTAACCCATCTATTGATGGGTATTTCCACTATAAATCAGTAGATATGGGGTGTTTGAATGATTGGAGAAACAATTTATCTTGCCAGAAAAAGCAAAGGATTAAGCCTGAACAAAGCCGCAAAAGGAATTGGCATAAGTGACAGCTGTTTATATAGGATTGAAAAAGGCACAACTAAGAAACCAGATGCTTCTGTTCTGAAGCAGATATCCGATTATTATGATTTGAACATAATCGAACTGTTTACTGAGTATGGGTATATAAGTGAAAAGGATATAAGAAAGGTAGAAAACTCTCTATTCTTTCGAGAGCCGCGTATCGCAAAAACATACCGTTTAGGGGAACTGTTCTGTGGTCCCGGCGGCTTGGCCTATGCAGCAATCAATACTGATATTGGTAACGGGGACAGAATTGTCCATGCCTGGGCTAATGACTTTGATAAGGATACCTGCAGTACTTATGTCCATAATATCTGTCCCTCTATCCCGAGTTCTGTTTATTGCGAAGATGTTCATACTCTCGACTATGATAAACTAAGCGAAATCGATGCCTTGGTTTTTGGCTTCCCGTGTAATGATTTTTCGATTGCAGGAAAACAGTTGGGATTTGAAGGCAAGTATGGTCCTTTATACACATATGGGATAAAGGCTCTTGAGAAATTTCATCCGAAATGGTTTCTTGCTGAAAACGTCGGAGGATTGGCAAGTGCCAATGACGGAAAAGCTTTTGAAAAAATACTGAATGATTTACATCAAGCCGGTTATAAGATATATCCCAATTTATATAAGTTTGAAGAATATGGAGTGCCTCAGGCGCGGCATAGGATTATCATAGTTGGAATACGAGATGATATCGATGTGGATTTCAAAATCCCTTCAACAGAACCATTTATTGACATTGATGTATCTTGTAAAAGTGCTATTGAAATTCCTCCCATTCCGGAAGGTGCGCCAAATCATCAGAGAACCCGCCAAAGCAATACTGTTGTTCGAAGGCTACAATTCATCAAACCGGGGCAAAATGCTTTTAATGCAGAAATCCCAGATGATCTTAAGCTTAATGTAAAGGGTGCAACCCTCAGCCAGATTTATAAGCGACTAGATCCAGAGAAGCCAGCTTACACTGTCACTGGTTCTGGTGGCGGAGGTACACTTATATATCACTGGGATGAACCCCGCTCTCTTACAAACCGGGAAAGAGCAAGACTTCAGACGTTTCCAGATGATTATTTATTTCTCGGAAATAATAACTCTGTGAGAAAGCAGATTGGGATGGCCGTACCCCCTAAAGGAGCATCGATCATATTTCAGGCAATACTCAAAACAATGGCAGGCATACAATATGACAGCCAGGAGCCTAATATTAACTACGAAATATTTGAAGAATGTGATGAATAAGACAAAGATGAGCAGCTACTTATGTGGGCTGCTCATCCTTTTTAATCATATGTTTATAATATTTGAAAAATGTTAAAATTATACGTCATATATTATTGCAATATTACAACGCATGTGCTACATTTGAATTGAAATAAAAACGATTACTCTCTACAAATATTTGGAGGATATCATTATGAGTCAGGAAACGAAAAGAGAAAAATTTGTTAGACTTGCCGAAAACCGAACAAATAAAATATTGGATACCCTTCAGCTTTTAGGAAACTGCTCTAACCAGAATGTCTATGAGTATTCAAAAAAGGACATTGATAAGATTTTTAACGCTATTCAAAACCAGCTTAACGAAACGAAGAAGCGCTTCGAAAAGCAGGACAGTAAGAAAAGCGGTAAATTCACATTAAACTAAGGAGCAATATCATGAGTTCTAGGTGGTATATTCCCGTTAGCGAAGGCGGTCAGACAAAAGGAATAAGTGACTCAGGTATCGATTTATTTAAGGCGGATCCAGTCAAATCATTAACAAGAGAGATGTGTCAGAATTCTATCGATGTTCGTGTCGATGTAAACAAGCCTGTCAGAATGGAATTTGATCTTTTTGAGATTAATAGTTTCGAAATACCGGGGAGAGATCAATTAGTCAGCATCTACGAAGAAGCTGAGGCATTCGCAAAGACACAGAAACATTTCCACAAGGCTGAAAAGTATTTCAAAAGAACGCGACCTATACTGAACCGGGATAAAATTACCGTACTGAGAATAAGCGACTTCAATACCCGGGGACTCGATGGAGCCGACGATTCAAGAGACTGGAGTTCCGGATGGTTCAGACTGGTTAGGTCTGTCAGCTCATCTGATAAAGACGAAGGTTCTATCGGTAAATACGGAAGCGGTAAGCTCTCCGCTTTTGTTTGCTCTGATTTTCAGACGGTTTTTTACAGTACAAAAGCTATAAAAAATAATGTTGTGGCATATGAAGGTGTCACAAAACTGATGAACTACATTGATTGTGAGGATAAAACACGTACTGATGTCGGATATTATTGCGTGGGTTCATCAGAACCAATTTTTGAGCAGGCACACTTTCAGAAGTCATTCATCAGGACAGAATATGGAACTGATATTTATATCTTTGGGTTCAAGTACGCAAAAAGTAATTGGCAGCAAGATATAATCGTGTCTCTTCTGGATGGATTCCTTTATGCAATTATGGAAAAGCATCTTTCTGTTTCAATTGGAGATATTTCCGTAAACTACGAAACTGTTGATGACCTAATTAATCGATACCATGATTTGTTAGATCCTCGCACAGTAGATTATTATAAGCTACTTACACTTTCAGAAAAAGACGGTGTAATTACACGACTCCTATCTTACTTAGAGGACGAAGACATTATTGTGAAGATGATGGTTAAGCCTAGTCTTCACAAAAGGGTTGGTATTATTCGTCATCCCGGAATGAAGGTCTTCGACAAAGGATATATCTCTTCTACAGTATCCTTTGCAGGAATTTGCATCATTAAGGGGAAACAGATCAGCCAATTATTCGGAGGCTTAGAGAATATCCAGCATACAAAGTGGGAACTGAATCGGTATGATGATGATCCTGCATTGAAGGCAAAGGCTGAAAAATATCGAAATAAGCTTTACAGTGACCTAACTGCCCTATTTAATGAATTAAAAGGTGAAACCGTGACAGAAGATGTGGATCCAGATATTGGAGACTGTCTGCCGGATCCATTCTCAGAGGAGAAAAAGGAACAAGAAGCAATATCTGACGCGGTGCTGGAGATAGGGAAAACCAGAGAGGTCAAAGTCACTCCGGAAAGTGATGTCAGTGCAACAGATTCTGAGGGTAACAATGAGATTGAAGGGGACGGAACGGAAGGTCGTGCCGGTGGTGAACATGATCCTCATCCTCCGTATCCAGGTCCATACCCAGGTCCCTTCCCAGGTCCTAACCCTGATCCCGGTCCAGGACCAAATCCAGGTCCGACTCCCGGTCCGGGACCAAATCCAGGCGAAGAACCTGTAAAACGTAAATTGAAGAAAGTAAAAGCAAATGTCAGATCCAAAGCCCTTGATGTTCCAAATGGTTCTTATATGTTGCTGATCACTCCAAAAGAAGATGTTGTAAATGGTATTATTGATGTCAGGATGGGGGCTGAGTCAGACAGCTATAAAGCCGAAATCATTAACGCAAGCATTGATGGAAAACCTCTGAGTGTAAATCAACACTGCATTTATAATATTAATCTCGTCAAAGGTGTAAAGGGCAAGCTGGAAGTAAAGCTGAACTACAGTGACTTATGTTCATTGGAGGTGCATGTATATGGATATTAAATATAGGCTGTACCCTTACCCCGTCTTAGCATCATTTAATGATGATTATAATAACAGCAAATTCCATGTAAATGCTGAGTGTGTCTTGGATGGATTTGATATTTGCATCAATTACTCTGTCGAGCTGGAAAACGATCAAATACGGGAACTAATCACAAAGGGAAAGGCTTGTATCGTATTTCATATGGAATCCGCACGTACAGGATACCGCGAGGCAAAGGAGACTGATAAGCTTAACGGAAAAATAGTTATCAAGGATTCCCTTCTAAACGGGGATTTAAGCTTTTGTCCGTTTATTATCGCCAAAGAGAGCATTCCTAGTTATTTCAATAACGATTTCAATGAGGATTACACAGAACCTGTAAATTTTGAAAAAGGTTATTTAATAGCCATTGGAAATCAAATGGTGTGGTCTATCACCAAAAATAACATTGATTTATTAAACTCCTCATCTCCGTTCAAGATTGGACTCAACCCAGATGAGACTGTATCAAACATGGTTGTGGATTTCGAATCTCAGCCCAAGATTCGTATTCTCCTCTCAGCAAAGGACCTTAGCTGTTACAAGAACATGAACAATACACCAGAGTTAAAATCCATCTTAAATTCTACTGTAGTCGTTCCCGCTCTCATGTATGTTTTAAGTGAACTGAAGCAATGTGAAGATATGGAAACAACCTTTGGATCATTAGCCTGGTATTTGTCAATCAAGGAATCCTATCTCAAAAACTTTAAGAAAGACATCACTGTCGATTTAGCCAATGAAAATGTATTTGAACTGGCTCAAAAGATGTTAAGGACTCCAATCAATGATGCTTTTGAAGATTTAACAACTCTTGGCGGTCACGGCGATGACGAGGAGGATGACAATGAGATTTGATATTCAGATAATGGACTCAGCAATGCTCGACTACCTGAAGGATCCCAAATTCATTCAGGACAATATCAACAAGTTCTCTAACTATGAATCAAACGACTGGGTTATAGCCGCATGCCCTTACTCTCCTTTCATTGATACAAAGTATAAGAATGTAAGTGATATTACCCTAGACATGTCCGCTGAGAAGGGGAAAGAATACCTGACGGAATTCAATAATGTTAAGAGTGTTTATTCTGCATTAAAATTTCTCTCAGATTCTACAGCAAGTGAAGAACGGCTTTGGGCAGCATTGTGTTTAGGACCGCTCTACCCTTACGTTCAGTATCGTTGGGGAAAATCACTTCAAAGCGCCAATGGGATTAGACAGCACTTTTTCTTTGAAAGAGCAAATCGGCGTTCCCTTACAAGAAATGCCGTTGCTAGATTATGGTGGATTGGCCGGCTGACATATGATGAGAAGCGTGATAATCATTTTGAATTGACCGAGTTTGTCTGCGCACATCCTGATTACATAATGCACTTTATTGAAAGAAACACTTCCAACAACCTCCATATCATGCGACCGTTCTTAGAAGCCATTCTCGAAGAAGAAAAGAACGGTATAATTCTAAATACTGATGATGGCGGTGAACTGGCGAAATATCTTAATTTGCTCGGTGGAATGTATGTTTTGGATGTTATGCCTGAAGACTGGATAAAAGAGAAAATCATCCGGAAGATACACCAGATAGCACAGCGTGGTCTCAAACCCGCCGGACAACAATCTTCTTCAAAGCAGGAAAAGGAATCAATAACATTTGTTGGAAAGGCTGCCAGCAAAAAGATAAAGAGCGGAAGTATTGTAATCGTAGAATGTAAAGATGATGGTAAAAGGATGGAATTGCAACCGAAGAAAATGAAATTCCGTACAATTCCGAAATCAATTATTGGATTAAAAGTCAATGATGAAATCACAATTATGAAAAAACGCTTTATAATCATTGAAATTAAGTAATTACTATGAGCGATAACCATTCAAAAAGAACAGTACAGCTATAATATATCGAGAATCTGTAGCATGGATACTGCTCCTGAGGAGAAAGTGTGAAAATGGCTGCATGTAAGAGGATTCAGATATAGAAAGAACGCAAATTCTTTGCCCGGAAAACCAGATACCGTACTGCGAAAATATAAAGCAATCATATTAGTTCATGGATGTTTTTGGCATAAACATGACTGCGGACGGTTCCGGCTTCGTCAGTCCAACACAGACTACTGGGAGAAAAAATCACCCATGATGTTGAACGTGACAAAGTAGTCCTTGACCTGCTTTAGACCGAAGGCTGGAGGGTATTTACTGTCTGGGAATGCCAACTAAAGAAGGATTCCTTCGAAAAAATGGAGCTCCTGCGGTTGCATCTATTAAATAAATAAGTTCTTTAGATAAAGAGAAACCACATCTAAGGATTTTTCCCTAAGATGTGGTTTTCTATTTCAGATTAGATTGAATTGCCGAAAGGCATCCATGATTGCCTTTTCCTTCTCGGGCGGATAAAAAGGAATCTTGCCCTCGCCAGATCCCGATTTTAGTTCTTCCGCTTCTCCAGCCCCGACCTTATCCTTTACCTGGGTAATAAACAGTGTGGATATATTAAACCCATACTTATCGAGTATCCACTGCTTGATGTTCTTACAGGTCGGCTTTGCCGGGGGAACATATCTGCCGTGATCAAGCGCTATTTCATCCAAATCAACTTTAATGGATACCATTTCATCGTCAGATATCGACTCCCTAACGGATAGGGCGCATAACTCGAACTGAAATCTGTCGGTTCAAATATCAAGACAGCAAGGATAACAGCAGGTATCAACCAGAAGCAACTTGCGGAAGACTTGGGAATTGAGCAGAAATATTTGAGCGAAGTCGAACGTGGATCTGCATGCCCGTCGTTTCCTTTGATGGTGGCAATCAGTGACAGATTAGATGTCAGCATACAGTTTCTCACAAGGGTGACTGATAAAATTCCTTCAGAACAAACAATTCCTAAAGAAACAATATATTATGTTCCTGAGGCGTCCGGGCTAAATGAGAGACAGTATAAGAAGTTATTGAAAATGATTAGGATCATGGCAGAGACATTAAAAGATGGCGAGCAGTGACAGGCAAATTGGTTTGTGTTGTCAGTTTAGTAGCGTGGATCTTAATAGTAACAATTTATCTCAGATGCTACACTGTTTCGCATAGAAACACTAATGAAGCCAAATGAAACGCTTTTTTCGGTAAAGTATTACTGCAAAAAGGGGTGTTTTATGGTTGGTTTCGGAGAAAGATTAAAGAAGGC
>OCTX012103612.1_pt1 | contig 10282 bp, 9 predicted proteins | sample 1539691 | NCBI WGS metagenome assembly OCTX01 (sample SAMN02144231, study PRJEB22623) | gut metagenome | biome: sheep rumen | host: Ovis aries | place: New Zealand | reverse complement strand
GACATATACCACGTCGACGACATCCTCTGAGATACCATGACCCAGCGAGTTGTGCGAACGCAGCAGGCACTGTTCGTCGGGAATGGCGGCGAGGTCTTCGTCAAGCACCTGTTTTGAGTCGACGATGGGTCGTATCTGGAGGAGATAGAAATCACCTTTGGGTTGTTGACCGTTGGCTGTTTGCTGTTGGTTATATAGGTTGCAGGCAAACTCAATCTCCACGGGTCGGCGCATCTCTTCTGATCCCAACTTCTGTGCCATTTGCAGGATTTCGGGTAGTGGGAAGACATCGTGTTGCAGTACACCACTGAACGAGATAACCTTGCGGCCACCCTCATAGATGCCGTCGCGGATAATCTGGTCGACAGGGTCGTAGGTCGATGCGATACCTTGCAGCGAACCGTCTTTGTCGGCCTCCTTGACACGCAGGTTCAGAATGTTGAAACCGTCGTCCACCTTGAAGTCGTCGCCCACATGCGAGATATCCAAGGCATAGAAGCGCGTCTGTGTCTCGCGCAGCGCTGTCTCCATCTCCGAGGTCTGCAGCACCTGTTTAGGGTGATAGGGGCTGACGCGCAGGGTCTGTCCGCCGTCAACGATATATTTTCCTAATCCTAATGCCAGCGAGGCAATACCCTCTTCTGCCTGTTCGTCGCCAATGGGGTAGTAGTTCAGCGAGCGCAACACACCACTGAATGTGGGATAGAAGCGCGTGTCGTGCTGTTGTCCAACCACCTCCTGCATGATGACCGCCATCTTCTCCTGGTCGATGACGTTCGACGTAGCCGTCATATAGGCCTTCGAGTCTTTATAGTAGACAGAGGCATAGACACCCTTGATGGCGCAGGCCACCATGCGCAGCATCTCGTATTTGTCCTCCAGGTAGGGTACCATATAGGTGCTGTAGATGCCTGCGAAGGGCTGATAGTGCGAGTCCTCCAATAGCGACGACGACCGCACGGCGATAGGTGCGTTGATGGCGTCGAAGAAGGTGAAGAAGTCGGCTATCAGTGCATCGGGCAACTGTGCTCGCATGAAGTGTCGCAGTATCTCATCGTCGGGGGCATCGCTCAAGGCTATACCCCAGAGGTTGTTCTCGTCCATGAACTTGTCGAAGAAGTCGGTACAGAGCACGACGGTCTTCGGTATCTGTACGGTGGCATTCTCAAACTGGTTCAGTTCGGGATGGCGCTTGATGATGTTGTCGAGGAATGCCAGGCCACGCCCTTTGCCGCCCAGCGAACCGTCGCCGATGCGTGCAAAGTGAGCAAAGCGGTCATACTTCAGACGGTCGAAGACAGCCACGACGCCGATGTTCTTCATGCGACGATACTGCACGATGGCGTCGAAGATGATCTGACGGTGGGCATTGAGGTCTTGCAACTTGTGCCATGTCACCGTCTTCAGAAACTGGCTGACGGGGAAGATGGCACGGGCACAGAGCCAGCGGCTCATGTGGTTGCGCGACACGTGATACTGGAACGACTCGGCAGGGATGTTGAAGATGTTGTCCTGCAACTCCTTCAGTGACTTGATGCGGAACACCTCCTCGTGCGTCTTGGGGTCGCGGAAGACGAAGTCGCCAAAGCCCATGTGCTCCTCAATCATGTGGCGCAGGTCGACATTGAACTTCTTGGAGTTCTTGTCGAGGAAGTCGAAACCCTCAGCCCATGCTTTGTCGCGGTTGGCTATCTCCGAACTCTCCAGAATCAAGGGGACATACTCGTCGCGACGGCGTATCTCGCGCAGCAGCTTCAGACCCGCCTCGGGGTCGCCTTCTTCTACGTGTGCCAAGCGGCCATTGACACCAACCAACGGGAAACGTGTGTCGCTGATGACACCCAGCACGTTGTCGTGATACATGTTGTACCAGTGGATGGCCTCCTCGTAGGTTGTTGCCAGCACAACTTTCGGACGTCCGCGCTTGCGCTGTGCTGCAGCATGGGGGTTCAGGGCCTCCGTCGAGAAGTTCTTCGACTGTGCGAGGATGTAGTTATACAGATTTGGCAGTACCGATGAGTAGAAGCGGATGTTGTCCTCCACCAGCAGAATCATCTGTACACCAGCCTCCTTGATGTCGTGCTCAATGTTCATCTGGTCTTCTATCAGTTTGATGATAGACAGGATGAGGTTGGTGTTGCCCAGCCAGCAGAAGACATAGTCGAAGGCGGTCATGTCCTCGTTCTCTATGCGTTTGGTGATGCCATGCGAGAAAGGCGTCAGTACCACACAGGGGACGTGGGGCGCACGCATCTTCACGTCGCGGGCCACGGCAAAGGCATCGTTGTCGGCGTTGCCAGGCATACAGATGACGAGGTCTATATCAGTGGTCTCCAACACATTGCAGGCCTCTTCTGTGGTCGACACCTGGGTGAACGTGGGTGGATAGCGCATACCCAGTTCCATATACTCGTCAAAAATTTTCTCATCGACGCGTCCGTCATCCTCCAGCATGAAGGCATCATAGGGATTGGCCACTATCAAAACGTTGAAGATGCGGCGCGTCATCAGGTTGATGAACGAGACGTCTTTCAGAAAGAAATTATTAAACTCCTGCGGGATATTATCACTCATCATAATCGGTTTTTGTGCCACAAAGATACAACATTTTTAATAAAATGTAACGTTTTTGGTAAAATAATTCCATTTTTTCATTGTTATGTCAAAGATATTTGTTATTTTTGCGTTGTCGAACTGACATAATGCAACTAAAACTATCTTTAAAACCTATATACTATGAACGTAGAGAAAATCATGCAAGACCTGGAGCACAAACATCCAGGCGAAGTAGAGTTTTTACAGGCAGTACGCGAGGTGTTGGAGTCAATCAAGGACGTTTACAACCAGCATCCGGAGTTTGAAAAGGCAAAGATTGTGGAGCGCCTCGTAGAGCCGGAGCGCATCATCACTTTCCGAGTGCCTTGGGTTGATGACAAGGGCGAAGTACAGGTAAACATCGGTTACCGTGTGCAGTTCAATAGTGCCATTGGCCCGTACAAGGGAGGTTTGCGCTTCCATGCCTCAGTGAACCTGAGCATTCTGAAGTTCCTGGGCTTCGAGCAGACTTTCAAGAATGCACTGACCACGCTGCCCATGGGTGGCGGTAAGGGCGGTTCCGACTTCTCACCGCGTGGCAAGAGCGACGCCGAGATTATGCGTTTCTGCCAGGCCTTTATGTGTGAATTATATAAGGTGATAGGTCCTGACGTTGACGTTCCTGCCGGAGACATCGGTGTGGGCGGTCGCGAGATAGGCTATCTCTTTGGTATGTATAAGAAGCTGACCAGCCAGTTCCACGGTGCCACCCTGACGGGTAAGGGCATAGAGTGGGGTGGTAGCATCCTGCGCCCCGAGGCTACAGGTTATGGCGCTTTGTATTTTGTACATCAGATGATGGACACCCACGGTCTCGACATCAAGGGCAAGACCGTTGCCCTGTCAGGCTTCGGCAATGTGGCATGGGGTGCCGCCAAGAAGGCCACCGAACTGGGTGCCAAGGTGATTACCATCAGTGGTCCTGACGGCTATATCTATGACCCCGCAGGCTTGGATGCCGAGAAGATTGACTATCTGCTGGAGCTGCGAGCCAGTGGCAACGACATCTGCCAGCCTTATGCTGAGGAGTTCCCCGGCTCTCAGTTCTTCGCAGGCAAGAAGCCATGGGAGCAGAAGGCCGATATCTATCTGCCATGTGCTACCCAGAACGAGTTGAATGGTGACGACGCCGACATGATACTTGCCAATAAGCCGCTGTGTGTGGCAGAGGTGTCAAATATGGGATGTACCGCCGAGGCTGTCAACAAGTTCATTGCTGCCGGACAGCTCTTTGCCCCTGGCAAGGCAGTCAATGCCGGTGGCGTAGCTACCAGCGGTCTGGAGATGACGCAGAACTCTATGCGCATGGCATGGAGTGCCGCAGAGGTCGACCAGCGTCTGCACCAGATCATGTCGGGCATCCATGAGCAGTGCGTGAAGTACGGCAAGGAAGGTAACTATGTAAACTATGTCAAAGGTGCTAACGTGGCAGGATTCATGAAAGTTGCCAAGGCCATGCTGGCGCAGGGAATAGTATAATGCCCACCCCAACCCCTCCCCACGGAGGGAGGGGCTATGGAGAAGAATGAAGTATAATAAAAGATATGCCAACAGCAGGCACGCAGTATGTTTTTATTGTGTGCTTGTTGTTGGCATACTCTTTTTTGTACCCCCTCTGTTGGGTGGACACTGGGGAGAGGCTTCTGCTCAATCTCTGCAAAAGGGTAAGGCCTCGTTTTATGCCAGGCACTTCAATGGGCGTAAGACCGCCAGTGGTGAGCGTCTGCACCCAGACAGTCTGACGTGTGCGCACAGGAGCTATCCCTTTGGCACCCTGTTGCGAGTCTATAATCCTGTTAACAGCCGTAGTGTCATTGTCCGTGTGATAGACCGCGGCCCCTATGTGCGTGGCCGAATCATCGATCTGTCGTGGCGTGCTGCAAAGGAGCTCGACATCATTGGACAGGGTATTGCCACCGTGTTCGTATCAAAGGCCAATGCCTTTGTCGTTCCCTTCTTGCCTACGGACGAGATAGAGATTCCTGATTTGGAATTGGAGACCAACGATGGCGCACCTGCGCTGCATCCTCTATGGAAAGAGATGAAGGATGACCAGTTGAAGGAACAGCAGCAGGCACAGCCTAAGTCGCAGTCGCAGCCTAAGTCGCAGTCGCAGCACAAGACACCGCAGAAAGTTCAGCAGAAAGTCAAAAAGCCTAACAAGTAGCAGCCAGAGCGCATTTCTTCATGCACTTGTTGCGACACGTCGCCCCCCATGCGACTAAACATGATGAAACAGATTTTCAGCAATTTGATGACGGTCAGTAAGACCGCTATCGGCTCCTGGCGGCGACAACCAGGAATTAGCTATTTATCCAGATTCGCAGTAGGGGGTCGGAAATAGAGAACGACTTGTGCTGTTCTGTGATGAGGTCAAAGTCCAGAAGTCTTTTGACGGCAGACTGTACGGCACTGGCAGACTTGAGATGGTGGCGCTTGACAAAGCCAGTTCAGTTGCAAGCGGAGCATCCCATTGTCGTTGTGGGACGCGAAGGGCAACTGTGCAAAGGGCAGAAGCAGGGAGGCTCTTGATCTGAACCGTGACCTTGACAACTGCAAGATACAGCGCAATGTATTTGCCAATAACGTAACGGCACAGGTGATAAGGGACGCGAAGCGAATCTTGTTCCTACATATTAACGAGACACCCATTGTCCAATGGTTTAAGGAGCAGTTCGGATTAGGACAAGAACAACGGAGAGACATTAGAGTGTAAGTTATAGAGTCTCAGAAGAGAGTATACTCATTTCTTTCTGAGACTCCTTTCCCTAACAGATGTTCACTGCAAAAGGTGATGGGAGGAACCCCAATGCATGGACGTTATTGCCCTATGACTTCATTCTCTTTTTCCTGAAATAGCATGTACAATTGTGTAAGTCCCTTTGTTGTACTATTTAGTTTCGAAATATGCTCCTTGACATTAGGAGAGTAAACTGTTTCTTGTGTCATTATATCATAATTTGTAATGCTTTGCGTAGGTTCTAGTGCAGATACGATATAATTCCATCCGCCTTTATTGCTGCCGTTGATGTTGTTGGCGATATTGTAAGCAGTTGCAAGGATTTCAATTATTCTTTTAACCTTTAGTTCAACGTTTCCTTTGACTACAGTTTGTTTGTCTATATATAATTCAGGTAGTTCCATGTTCTTGTCATTCATTTGCTCATCAAAACAGTGCAGAGTATAAACATCATTACAATTTATCTTGCACAATGCACCGCCATAAACAGAAACAAAACTTTTAATAACATTCAGTGAAGAGTCGATTTCAACTCTAATGGCTTTGTCTCTGACTCTATCATATCCCTTTTTACCTGCGTTATCATCAAATTTTGCGTAATAAACAACGACGTTGCTATTTGGGTCTGTCTTGTATATTAACGTATGACCATCTTCCGTGTACGCCGAACTAAATCCATCAGTGTTTTCAACGACACTAATATATTTAGGAGAGGAAATTGAACCATGTACCGCCTTCTTTTGTCTTGAGCCGCAAGAAGCGATGAATATCAATAAGAAGAATATAACAAGAATCTTTTTCATAATTTATTACGAGTATTGTTATTCTAAAAATTTTACGACTCTTATACTGACTTCATACAATAGATATAATGGAATTGTTACAAGTACAAGCGTCATTATGTCGGGTGGTGTAATGATTGCAGCTAAAATCATTATCATTAGGAAAGAATGGCGACGGTAGCGCGTAAGCGTCTTTGAAGTTATAATCCCCATTTTGCCTAGGAAGAAAGCTATTACGGGCAACTGGAACACCACGCCCATGACTAGTGTCAAGGATACGAATGTGGAGATGTATGAGTCGAGCGTGATGTTGCTCACCACCTTTGCCGACACACTATACGTTCCAAGGAAACGGAACGATATAGGGAACAGTACGAAGTATGACATCAACACACCTAGTAGAAACAGCATGTAGATGATACATGCCACCTGCACTGAATACTTGCGCTCGTTCTCATAGAGTGCAGGCGAAATGAAGCGGAACAGCTCATATAGTATATAAGGTGAAGCCCCCAACAGTCCCAAATAGACCGCCGTTGTGATATGTGTCATGAACTGGCTCGATAAGTCTGTGGCAATCATCTGCACATTGAATACCTCGAAATGGAAATCAATTCCAATCGCTTGCATAGCAGCTTCCAACCAACGATAGGTACAGAAATTCCATTCACTCGGTGCCATCAAGATGCCCCAAGTAATGTCTTTGAAACAAAAAATGATGGCGGCCATCAACCCTGCCACACCGAGAATGCGAAACAACATTTGGCGGAACACTTCTAAGTGACCGCCAAACGTCAGCAGGCCAGTGTCATCTGCAACCTCATCATTTTGAAGTTGTACCTGTTGCACCTTCTTTGCTTCTTTCTGCTTCGGGTTCTGCTTTTGCGTCTTCTTTCGTTTCCGTTCCTTCTTCGCCATCGTTCACAACGTCTTCTTCAATAGGCTCTTTCATTCCTTTTTTGAAACTTTGCACCCCTTGTCCAAGCCCCTTCATCATTTCCGGCAGTTTCTTTCCACCGAAGAGTAGCAGAGCAAGCCCGCCAATGAGCAATAGTTCGGTCGAACCGATAAATAATAATTGCGATGCCGTCATATTTATTGTGTGACTAAGAATATTTCACAAGTATCGAAATTTATTTGCCATCTGCCATTTTCGGCAGATTCCCAGTTGTATTTTTCTCCCTTTTTGTTCCACCAATCTTGAAATTTGGCGTTCGTGTCGCCTAAGTCGCTTACTATTTTTTCATAAAGCTCAATATTATCGGCGCTAACTATTTTGGCTAAATCAACCAGTCCAGAATGACGTCTGAACAATTTCTGAATCTCGTCACGCTCTTCTTCCGTAACGATTCCTACTTTCTTTTTCTCCATATTAATTAAATTTTATGCCAGTCAATTCTAACATCAAACGGGTCAAGATAATCTATTTCTTTAATATCTTGTTCTGGGTAAAACTCCTTGTCCTTCCTCACTGATTCAAGAACTTTTCGGCTGGCGTTTCTTTCTAAATGTGCTAACACGCATTGCTCATGGCTTGGAGTGGTTATGTCGTATGTCATTTTACGGTTAATCCATACACAACGTTTACATTGGTATGCATCACAAATCCTACACAAGGGAGCATACGCCAATTTATAGAGTCTTGCAGCTTTTATGGCTAAGCCACTTTGCAAATCACCCACACAGAACGTTTCCTTGTCTTCTTCGGAATAATAAAATGCTGGGCACACATAAAATCTTCCATCTGGAGCCAATGTGATATTATTGCTACCAGCATTGCAATTGTTCATTTGAGTTAAAGCTATACGGTCTGTTATCACGTTTAGTTGGGGTGATAATCCTGCCTTATATAGCTTTTCTGTTTCCTCTCCGAATGAATCCAAAATAGCTTGATATTTAGAGAAGTCATCCTCCGTGAATGTTTCCACGTCGGTAATAACTATGTTTAGTCGATTGACCTTACCGATAAATGTTTTTATAACATCTTTTTGAGCAAACAAGTCTTTCTTATTGATGCGTAGAACGTATGTAACTGATTCATCAAGAGAGAATCCTATAGTGTCTTTCCAGTCATTGAGCACAACAACATCAGCCTCTTCCACCAAAGGAGAATTTGAAGGAATTATCTTTGAATGGTCTATCGTCTCTATTGTGTCTTTGTATTCCTGAGGTAAGTCACAATTTGGATAGATATATTGAATCATTAGGTTTTCTTTCATTGCAAAGCGGATACCTGCTTTGAGGTCAGCCAAGCCGATTAGTTGATGCCGAGATTGGCTTTGGCTATAATGACAATACGAAGTGCTGGCAGCATCTAGTAGTATGATGAGATATTGTAGCATAGTCTTAACAAATTTCTTGGTTGGAAAATGGACGATTCTCTTCAAACTCTTTTCGTAAGCCTTCAATTTCTAGTTTACGATATAGTTTGTTCCAATAGTAATTGTTTGCTCTTACTTGAGCTTTGTGCATTTTGCAGATTGCTGTGGCTCGCTGATACAGGGTCGGAATTTCTGCTGCATCGTAGTTCTCGCCCTGACACCATGCACAGCCGCTTGCCACCTCACAGTCTATACATTTTTGTGGACTTTGTGTACAGCGGTCGAGCAACAAGAACGGACGCAGCTTGTTCTGATCTATGCCGTCATCTATATTGCCGATTATCCATGCCTTTTTATCTCGCAGTGAATACTGGGCAAATCGCGTACATGGATAAAAATTTCCAGCAGCATCAATAGATAGCATCCTTCCAGCACCGCACCAATTGTTATTACGTTTTACGGGGTCTAACGGCTTCCCTATACTTTCATCAAAGAAAGAGCAAACATGGTCTTTATAATAATCCTTATCTATTATCTCGTCTGCCAAAGCCTCAACCTGCTCTTCAAAGAGCAAGTCATCGCCTTCCTTGAAAACGTCTTCGAATACACAATTGATGTGGACGTCTTTTATTCCTAATTCATAAACATGCAAAACACTTTCTTTGATGTATGGAATATCTTCACTACTAATAGTTATTTTAGTGCCAACTTTAGGAAATTGTTCAAGCCAAAGAGGAATATTTTTAACCACGTCATTATATGAACCCTTACCGCTTCCCTTATAGATGCGATTGATATCATGCTTTTTCTCTGTACCATCAATTGTTATGGCTATACTCAAATGGTCTTTATTCTTGGCTATATACTTCTGTAGTTTCTCACAGCTGTAGTTTAAACCGTTCGTAGTGAAAGAGAATACATAGTCATTAAACCAATGGTGATTACGAGTAAACATTTCTTTTTTCAAATAATCGCAAATCTTGTCAATCATGTCTATTTCCAAGAATGGTTCACCTCCTATAAAATCCCAAACAACGCCTTCTTCTTGGAAATAGTCCTCATGGTTAAGAATGTAATCAATTGCCTTTTTGGCAACATCCCATGACATTCTTTCTTTATTGTTCTTCCCAACGAGGTAGCAATATTTACAAGCTAATTGGCAATCCTTGGTAACGATAAATGTAATAGTCTTTTTCATTTTTTTTACTGTAAATTATGCAAGTGTGCAATTATTGTATAACAGCACACCTGCATAAAAAAATTAACCTCTTGCTGAAGATTCACACCAATGCCAGCAGTCACCACCACAAAGACTATCGCAGTTGTTGGTACAACCGCCATCGCAATCGCCAGAGCAAGATGATGAGCAACTACCACTACAGCTTTTACCACAGTCACTACTACTGCCACCGCTACTAGATTTTTTGTCATCATCATCCTTTTTGCATGATGACAAGAAAGATGGGCCTAATACTGTGAACGCCAAAATAGGCAAAGCGCCTTTTGCTGCGCTCTTGAAAAACTCCCTTCGCGACTGGAGTTCTTCGTTCTTCTTTGATTTCTTCATAACGTTAGAAGTCTTTTTGTTGCCTCCTAACTCCCAAATTCAGCGTTATTGATTAAGTTCCTGGAAATAAAAAAGACGTGGGAGTTTGTTCTCCGTGCCTATCCCTGTTGTCAGGCTCTCGCATTGCCCCCTTTCAAGGATAAGCAACGCAAGCCAGCCCACGCCGAGTGACATTATATAGTTCGGCACAGACGCTAACCACCATGATACAATGATAGCAACGAACAGCCGGGATATAATACACCCACGCGAACGCTTCGTTGCATTACCGCTGTGA
>OCTX012102779.1_pt1 | contig 10282 bp, 5 predicted proteins | sample 1539691 | NCBI WGS metagenome assembly OCTX01 (sample SAMN02144231, study PRJEB22623) | gut metagenome | biome: sheep rumen | host: Ovis aries | place: New Zealand | reverse complement strand
TCTGGTAGACAGTCGCAAGGACATATCTCTTGTCCATCGGTTTCAAATATTCACGGTCAGTTGCTTCATTTATTGCATAGAATTTATTATACTTGTTAAAGCTCTCGTCGTTTCCACGGCCCATATCACCTTGCAGCCAATCCGGATCTCGGCTCAACAATCCCATCTTCGTCGATGACGGATTATCCATATCGTCCAAGTATGCCATGCCACAAATAGACAGTACCATGCGCTTCCACTTGTTGGTGCCTTTGGAAGCGTCTTCGTCGTACGGAAACTCGCCATCAAACTGGATTGTAGCGACACCATCGTTCGAAATCAATTTACCATGGGCCGTATAGGAGCGAGGCTTCCAATATCCGTCATTCCTCTGTACTACGACATTCGCACGGATATCGATTGGCCAGCTCAACGGAGTTTCCTTATCATAGGCATACGCCGGAGACATCGTACGGAATATATAGTGGCCGTCTTCTTTTTTCTGATATGAGTCCTTGTCAATTACCATCTTACGGTTGCTGAACTTCTGTACACCGCCCATAACGTATACACGAGGCTGGGACATCGCAGCGTAATAACCACTCAACGCAGCGGCGGTATTTGGCGTACCGAATGCATCTTGGTCGACATTCTGAATCGACAGAGTAATCTCTACGGTCTCGCCATCCTTTGTATCGAGAGGTGCCGGAAGATGGATAAATAGCGGCTTAACGATGACGGAATCTTGTTTGTAATTCTGATTAGTTACCGATGTATAGTTCGGATAAAGAACAATGTGGTGACGGTTGTTAAACACGTGCCGAGTGATTGGCTCTTGAGTTTCCGGATCAATTTCACCGGTATCAACATCACGCTCAAGATTTCCTACGTTTTCATCGCAGTGCTTTACTAGCGTGATATTGTTAGTATCGGTTAGTTCCTTAAATATCGGCCTATCCGATGTCAAGTGAGTGAACGGCCAGTCACGTGGCAGAGCTGACAAGTCAGTATCGGTCTTTGCATCATAACGAGTTCCATAAGCCCACTGCAGCCACGGATGCAGAGTGCCGTCATTCTCGTTAAATTCGTCTTTCGGCAACGCCTCTTCATGTACAGTCTGGTCAGTATTTGCCTTGTACATACTACCAAGACCAAACCCGCTAACAAATACGCTCTCGTGTCCATTACCGATATTCACTTCGCCGTCGTTAAGGAACCAGTCAATAAATCCGCCGTCACAGTCGTGGAACGACGCCGACTTGACGCCGAACCTAGTCACGTCACCTACTAACGAGTTAACACGGTCATATACTTCACGATGCGAATATGACTTCCTGAAATGCTCGCAGCATTCGACGTTATCGTTGATAGTAGGATCGCTAAGAACCTCTCTAGGATCGACATAGCCTTCATCGTCTGGTTCTCGGATCGGTTCATCAGCAACCTTCACATAGGAGTCATCAGTAAAATGATATACTCCGTTTTCACTGGGATCATCTTGATGAGACAAATAAATATACTTGTCATTGTCAGTGGTTACCGGAACCATCATTACGAACGAGATTCCATCGTCGAGATCAAACTTATAGTCCACTGCTGCGGTAAATCCTAATACATTGGAAGTACCAGACCAAGAATTCAGTTTTACACCAGTAGTAACAATAGTAGTACGTTCAAGGGTATCCGGCGTTGTCGCTACAAACGATACAGTTCCGCTGCCTATCATGTCAGACGGAATGTCGTCCACCGTAGTCACAGAGCCAGAATTAGTGTCCGTGTCATAGGTGAAGTTAGTCAGCGCCAAACCGATACGGTTAGTATCCAGTAATACGGAACAACTTGGCTCGAACACAATCTTCGACAGAGGAACTCCGTCTTCGCTATTGGTTACACCGACATGCAGATTGACGGTAACTGGCTTACCCGGCAACGAGGTCAATTCGCCATTCTCGTCAAGATGGCATTCGCTATTATTCTGGTCAGGAAACGCAAGACCACCACGTCCGTCCTCGAAAATCTGACGTGTTTTCGGCCATGTAACGTAATCATGTATCTTATTCGTCGGTTGTTCTTGTTCCAGAAGCTCGGCCATGGCAATATTCAAAAAGCTACTCACAGTTTATCAGTTTCTGTGAGTAGCTGGAATGGAAATGACTCAGTTAGACTAGTCGTCTTCGGTCTTGCCTGGTTTCTGAATCTGATTCTTGAACTTCTGGTCTACGTGGATTGCAGACAGATTGAAGTCACTGAACGGATTCTGGTACAGCGGGAATCCGGCAGTCTGCACACCGTATGCTTCCGGCTGGGACGGATCGACAAATCCGTTCGGAGAAAGGAAGATATGGTCTGGGAGCTGATAATAGTCGTATGTCTTCCAGCGGTGTTCCTTTGCCGAGAAGATGAACCTTGCCTTGTAGCAAACCGGCCTATCGGGTACACCTACGTTCTCAGAGAACATGTAGAAGTTCACCAGTCTAGCCATGCTGAACTTTGCGATAGGTTCAACCGTACCGATATTGAATCCGCTTACTTTATATTCGGCGAGATCCGGCACGCTGTACACATAGATCTGGGACTTGTTAATGATCAAGTCATTGGCAGCACGTCCGTCGTACTTATGATTCGGCCAGATGTTGAACATGAATTCAATCATCGTACCATCATCCGGGTCATGGGTGACGTTATTTTCATCCAGCACAGATACCGGAAGCATCACGCACAATCCTTGATCCAAGTCAGGGCCGTCGTAATTGATGATATTCTTGTACTTGAAGTTATCCGTGTCGGTGTGGTCAAACATCATTACTGCGGAATAATTCTGCTTACAGTAGGCACTAAACGACGGATCTGTAGTGTACATAGTACCTTCAGTCCACTTTGAAGTCTGTTCCGGCCAGTTGACATAGTTGCTGGTCGGCAAGATGTTCATTCCAGTCGGCTGACTCGTCGTCTCGCCTTTAGTGGATAACGTCGACGTTACCGAGATATTAGTCTTCTCGTTAGACTCGATAGCACCTACGTTGCGCAGAATGTATCCGTCCAAATCCGTCTTTACCGTAGAACGTATTGTGCCGGATCCTTCAATAATGGCATTGCTAGCCGGTACTGCAAATACTCTAGCCCAGTCGTTCGCCATGAACGTAACGTAGTCATTACTCGGATCAGATACAACAGGTGCGGTAGCTGGCGCATCCTTCAGAGCGATAAAGAAATCACCCATATAGTACACCATAGTTCCCTTCAATATTTGGTTTCCGTCATACTTGCCGACTACGTAGTTCTTGCAATACGGTATATAACCACTTTCCCTGCTATTAAGCTTCTTGTCAATTTTTATCTGAGCATTTGACAGATGGATATAAGATGTTGTCGACGTGATATTGATTTCATACAAGGGGTTCGGATATTGTGACGTAGTTGTCACACATACCGGAATTGCCTTAGAAGCAACATCATCGATACTAGAAACGGTATCTCCTTCCGACAAATCGTCACGAACTTTGTAAAGCTTGAAGGTATCCGTAGCAGTATCATACAAGCGGAAATATGTGCCAGGTGGATATGCCGCAGGGAACGACTCCCCAGATACATATGGCTTCACGTGATACATATTTGCTACAAGAGTAGCTGTCACATCTTCCGGCAATTCTTCTGCATCATAAAGGTTTCCTTCATTGTCTTCATACATTTCCAGCTTCTTATACGCATCGTATACAGTCACCATCTGGTACAGTTGCCAGCGAGTTCCACCGTTATCGACTACATTGATACGTACTGTAGACAAGTCGCCTTCAGCAAGTACGAAGTTCATCCGATGGTCATAAGCAAACCCATTTACCGACAATAGTGGCTCAGATGCCGTCGATCCATAGGTCTTATCGTAATAATACTTGGTGTGCAGTACATAATCGACAAAATATGGAGCCGTACGAATCGCAAGTCGAATCGTGATATTGTCCAGTCGGCTCTGATCCCACTGTACGAGTCCAGTCATGATCGATTCGTAGTTGTACTGCGAAATTGCAGCGTCCGTAGTAAGATGCTGTAATGGATTTACATCAAGAATGCTGACTGGTTTTGCTTCACTATTAGCCGACATAATTAATCACTCCTTCAACCATGCAATGATACCACTGATCAGCCGGCCCTTCTGCCCATCCCGACCATTTAGCCATATTCAGCACTACACATGGCGTATTAAATGCATACGTCTGCACCCAATTACCAGTTCTATTAAAGGCATGCCCAGGCGTCGCCTTACCAAAATAACCAGTAATAGATATATTGACATCTCCAGTATAATAAGCACGTCCGTGGAGCATACACGAGACATTAGTAGATGCATTATAGCATGACTGCATTGAGTTACTAATCGACGGATCGACCGGAAGTACGATTGATTGAGACAACTCATTCAGAGTATGCATCATATTGCCGGGTGCATTATCATATACAGCGATTTCGTTACTTGAACCAGCTTGTTTTACTGGAATAGCATAATATTTCTTCATGACCGCCAAATTCAAATCAAATTCGACAGTCAACCTACCACCAGCAACCGTCATAATCAAGTTCTGCATTAACAGTTGCCAACGCATCGTGTCAGAAGTATCATCATTTGTAATGATACTTACCCAGACGTCACGCAAATCTGTAACATTCGCATCCGTCGTGCCCTTAGAGTACTTCGACGTATACAAGCTACGATTATGGCCACCAGACAAATTACCGTGATAGATGTCCTTGATAGTATCCAACGGAGTTAATGCAGACGACTGTAATCCAGCATGACCATATGCAAGATAAGCAATACCTCTTGTATGATTAGTATCATCATACAGCTCCATATACATCGACGGGTTAATCTGCACGCCGTCAAGATAGTACGACCAATAGGTACCAGCAGTATTTGCTGAACAGTCACTAATTTCACCAGCATAGCTAGCAAGTACCGTCGGACGAATGATCTTACCATTCTCGGATGCCGCCACTGACGTAACACCCACATTGTCATGTGTCTTGTGGAAATATGCATCTTGTAGATTCATCGAACTCAAGATATTATCATACGTCGCAACTTTAGACATGCCGTTCACCAACGGTTCGGAATCGACCTTATAATAAGCGATCGTTGTACTCGGCTGGATAGTATACGCCGGGACACCAATGTTGTTGCAGATTAAAGTACCAGCTTGTTTTGCAATATCGGAACGATATGCAAGTTCCTCGTAGATATATCCGTTACCCAAATCACGGCTATTTTCCACATCATTTTGAGCACCACGACCTGTGTTCTTACGAACTGCATAGGACATGACTATCGGATGCGGCATGTTATCTGTACCTCTGTCAGCACGAGTACACGACACACCACCAGGTAGCACGATCTGTGCAACATCATACACGTTGTAGTTACCATCCTTACGAACAAATCTGCTAGATGACATGATATGGAAATCATCATACTTGGTATTGGCAATTGCGTACCCAATATCTGGATCGGTGCTCGACAGACTCGAACGAGCCTTAGTACAATAGAAATGTCCAGAATCCGTAATCAAATCGGCACGCTTGTCAGTCAGACTAAATTCTTCTATACCGTAGTCGGTCGGCTGTGCCGTCAACGCATCACGAGTAATGCCACGAATACTCAAGGCATACGAGTTCATGTAGATATAGCCAGAGGACGTACTTGCATGCAGCTGCAGATCGAAACCATGGATACCAGTAGTCTCGGCGCTCCAGATAGTCACCGACTGATCACTTCCTGGAGAACTAGATGAACGAACCCAGTCATTGTAGAACCATTCCCAGTTATTGTCAACTGTCTGGGTTCCATCATCCAATCCAGAACCACTGTGGATAGCGATTGCGCCTTCCTTACAGTACAGTTCATTCCATACGGTGCCAGTCGTAGTCGGAGTTACCGTAGTGTCAATGAACGGCTCACGCAAGATAAGACCATTATCACCAATAGCCAGCAAGCTCTTTTCATGGAACACACGGAGCACAGCTCGTGTCATTTCTTCGACATCGGAATTGCCTTTATGATTTTTCGAATATGCAAAGAAGCCAGCATACTTTTCCACGCCGGTACGATAGTCTTCGTCATAGGTACGTGTCGTCAAATACCAATCACCGTCACCATGCACTTTAGCAGTCGTCATCGTAGCCACACCGCTTACAATGTAATGAGATGTCTTCATGTAGGTATAATGTGGTGCAGATACCAAAGAGTTCTCACGATGGTAGTTAGATGCATCGATATAGGAGGAACCGCTACCAACGATAAATCTCGGTGTCACGAGTTCTTGGTTAGAGGAACCGACAACAAACTGTGCATCGCCGCAAGCAATGTTATTATAGCCAAATGCAGAACAGTTGTCCGTATACAACGGATCATTGCTATACACGGTATTGTATTCCGTAAGGTTCGGATAGTTGGACGCCATCAGTCTCACGACATAGCCACTCTGGATTGAGTAATCACCCAATCCCTTGATCGTAGTAGAGTTGATATTGCTGGACAGCGTGATCACATAACCATAGATATTGCCGGTAAACGTTTCCTTATCGACATCAAACAGACCAGCATTAGTCCATACTTGAATAGAAACTACAGCGGTCGTGATGGACGGGCACGGCCTGATCCCAAATCCATCGTTAGTCCTGAATCCGAACAACGTGACATTATCACCGACCTTGAAATCAACCGGAGATACCTTCGCCGACATCGAACCAGCACTGATACGATTAAACCCAATTCCAGAGGTACCATATTCCGGAATATAAATCTGGTTTGCTGCCAATGCAATTCCGCCAGACGTGGTAGTTGCCGTAGTTGGATCAATACGCTGATATTCACCGCAATTACCAATCTTTTCTATTTCCTTACATGCAGTCTGCGTGTTATTTTCAGACGACAGCGTACGCCGGAAAAAGTAAGTATAGCCACCGATGTTATTTCTGGAGTTAGCGGCAAATCCTTCTGCGCCAGCTCCGATCATGTTATCCAGACCGCCGCCAATCGCAGAATTGGTAGAATTTACGATGTTACTGTTGCCACCGAGTACTGCCGTCTGAGAGCCAGTTGCCACGTTAGAGAATCCGCCAAGAATAGCAGAATTATCTCCATTGACCATATCTCGCTGACCGAAAGAGATCGAATTCTTACTAAACGCAAATGAATCAGTACCGCCTTCGAGAGAATGCAACGGTGCGGTTCCGTAAAGGTTACTGTATACAGCAAGACGGTTTGCGTCCTGTGTGCCCAACAGCACACGGTTCGCATCTACTTGAAATACGTCATCGATATTGAAATGCCAAGTAGTACCACCGGCGCTATGATCGAAACCGTCACCAGAATGACCCAAAGTATCGATAGCATAGTAAGCGCTAGGGAACAGATAGGTTTCGTAAGAATCGTAGACCTTGGTAGACAGATTCTCGTCGTAAATTGGTGTACGGATGTTCAGAGGAATCGGAGCCGTATTAGTCAACCACTTCGGATTCGTATATTGCTTAATCTTTTCAATCCACTGGTCAGCCGTCGACGTGGCGTTGTCGGTATCCATCCACATGATCTTGGCATGTTTTACCAGCGCAGCATCGACACCGTCCGTACCAGAATACTCTTCATTCATCTTCGTACGGATTTCTTCGAACGCATTTTCATCAAACTGGGTAGCTTCCCATGCCTCGTAGAAATGGTAGAGCTTATAAATATCTTGCTGGCTCAATGTAACTGGCTCGCCAGCACGTTTTACGGTAAATCCGTCACTGGATCCAGCAGCCATCGCCGAACGGATAAGCGCATTCAGTACACTTCGAGAGTTCCAAGTTAAGACGTCAAGCTGCTTGGTCAATTCGTGTAGGTTATTCATAAGCGTCCAAAAATCGTTTGTCTCTAGTTTATCAGTTTCCAAGCGACAAAAAATCCGGCGGTTTGCCGGATTGGTGTCTACTTGTGTTTGTCCTCGTATTCGTTCGCTGCGGTCTTAAGTGCAACGATAGCCTTGTCCCTCGGCATCCGTTCCACGGCCTTCATCTGCGACTTCAGACACTTCTTGATCTTTCTGCAGCTGATCTTGGCAAGCTCGTACTTCTTCTTGACCTTGATCTTGTGCGTGAACCAAGTCTTCGTGTACAGATAGATATGCGTGGGCTGCTGTGCGGCAATTCCGTTCAGGAAGGCTTGCGCCTTGTAGTACGGAAGTTTCGAAACCATTCCCACATCTATCATACATGCAATCAAATCAGATATTGACGCCATAGGAACTCCTAGTTGCTATACTGGTACATCGGCATGCCGAAGTCACCGAAGGCACCGTTCATACGACCGACATACTGACCGTTCTGCATGGCGACCGACGCATCCTCGATACAAGGGGCAATCGGAGTCATGTTGCTGTACTCGGCCTTGAGCTGGGCTTCCTTCAGCATTTCCAGCTGCTGGTGACGGTCGTATATCTCGGCGTTGATCCACATGTGGGTCGGACGGACATGGGTATTCAGCTTCATCACCTGTTCCATGGCCTTGACGACCATTGGATAGTTCTGTCTGGCGTACTGGTACTTGGCACGGTAATAGTATCCTTCCGGACGGTCTGGAAGCTCGTTAATGAACATCATAGACCGTTCGTCGAGCAGATCGAGCAAGTTCTCCCTCAAAGCTATGTCGCATATTGCCTCCATCGCCTTGGCACGTTCCTCGTTGGTGAAATCCGGAAACTCGTCGACCGTGATTATGTACCAGTCCAGCGCGGTAAATAAGTCGTTCATGTCACGTGCAGAATTGCCCATGTAGAAGGCTATGCGCTGGGTATGCTCCTTGCGCCATTCCTTCATCAGGCCCTTCACGTTGCGTGCGATGTCACGGCAAGTCTTCACGTTGCGGATACGGAACCTCGTAGTGACTATGAAGTTCTCCGGATCCTCGTTGACCATATACTCATGGATCGAGCCAATGAACTTGGCGTACTTCCTCGGAGCGATACGGACACGTGGGAATGCGAACGAAGGGTCAACCTCGGTAAGCATCGTGATACATGCGTGCGGCATCTTGCGAGTGATCTTGTCGAACGCAATACGGACTTCGTTAGCCTTCAGAACCTCGTCATTAACGTCGATCCACATGACATAGTCACAAGTGGCCCTGGATATGGCGTAGTTCTTGGCAGCACCGAAGTCGAAGATATTGTCATCGTCATGGAACTTGCGTCCCACGTTGACAAGTACGATACGAGTGTTGGGGTGCCTAGCCGCCCAGCCCTTGATGAGCTCAAGCGTACCGTCCTTGGAACCCGTGTCGACAATGACGTACTCGTTTATAAGCGGAAGTAAAGCGTCGAGACACCTCACGACGCTTTTCTTTCCGTTACGGACAACTATACAGCCACTGAGTGTAGCCATTAGTCCTCGATGATCATCGGATCGAGTGCGGTAATGATCTGGAAGCCGTTACCGTTCACGATTTCCGGGATTTCAGACAGCTTGACCTTCTTAATGGGGAATTCGTCTTCCTCGTCAAGGAACTCGTTACGCTTCTTGTCGATTTCGTCGACTTCGGCGAGCAATTCGGTGTTCTTCTCACGGAGCTCGTTGATACGGGCTATCAGCAGATCACGCTTTTCTGGAGGCATCACCTTCGGATCCGGAGAGTTGAGGATAGTGTCACGAGCTTGGTTGGAGAGCTTGCTGAAGCCTTCCTGGACGGATTCGCCAACCTCGTTGATGATGGCGATACGAGTGTTCTCGTATTCGTCCCACTGCGGAGGATACGGATTCGCTTCCATGTAGAGCTTGTACTCTTCCTTGGCGAGTTCACGGTTCTTCACCACGGCATAGTAGAACTTGCCGGTAATGGGAGCCTTGAACGTGGATTCGGCTTGCATAAGAACCATGCCGAGATCGATAACTTTACGACGTGAAATCATCATAGTTAGTTTCCTTTATGTTTCGATATTTAAATTACTCTATTTTCATTTTTTACATGCTGTACACGGCAGAAATACGGTAGTTGTCCGTTAGCCCTAGAGTCAGTAGACTGATAGTCAGAATTTGCTCTCATGATACCAGGATACGGATCATGGCTCCATCCAGATCTATTATAATAACCAGGTATTTCCAATGGCACTAACATTACGGTAGTGTTATAATCATTGACTGTATCTGGACGTGGTATCACATAATTTTGTGTTGCGACGCACATACTGACAGTATTATCGCCATTCGTGCCACGCAAATCAAGCATCGGATAGTTAACGACAACTTCCTTATTAGCAGTAACAAACGGCCATTCATG
>OCTX012025843.1_pt1 | contig 10283 bp, 9 predicted proteins | sample 1539691 | NCBI WGS metagenome assembly OCTX01 (sample SAMN02144231, study PRJEB22623) | gut metagenome | biome: sheep rumen | host: Ovis aries | place: New Zealand | reverse complement strand
TTTTGTTTTGAACAAATGGGATTTACGCGAAGAAAAGGACAATAAGGCAGTTAAATCTGTCCGCGAATGGATGAACATTATGTTTGCCCACATGGATTTTGCCCCGATTCTGCCACTCAGCGCACTTGAGGGCAAGGGTATTAAAGATTTGCTCAATACCGCAATTGACCTTTACGGCCAGCTGACTAAGAAAATCGGAACAGCTTCGCTCAACAACGCCCTGCAGGACTGGCTGGAGAGATATCCTCCACCGGCAAGTAAGACTGCTCACTTCAAAATCCGCTATATGACTCAGGCCAGCGTGAACCCGGTTTCTTTCATAATTTTCGCAACAAGACCGGAAGTTGTGCCGGAGCCTTATGTTACATATCTGAAAAACCGAATCCGCGAAGACCTTGGCTTTGACCAGATTCCGGTTCAGGTAGAGTTCAAAGGCAGCCGCCAGAAGTGGGAAGATAGAGAGAGATAATGTACACAATCGGCCAGATAGAAGACTTAACAGGCGTAAAAGCCCACGTTCTCCGCTACTGGGAAGAAGTCGTTCCGGGCTTTACCCCGCGCAAAGATATGTCCGGCCGCCGTCTCTACTCCCAGCGCGAGGTAGACCTGATTCTCCGCCTCAAATATCTGATTACCGAAAAAAAGTTTACCGCCGAAGGTGCCGGCCGCCAGATAATAGAAGAAGCACAGGCCGTCCAGGACAACGCCGACCTAATCAACCAGATCCGAGAGTGCCGGCAGATATTAACAGAACTGTATATGAGAATTCAAAATGACGAAAACATGTCATTGTCGGGCTTGACACTAAACTAGGAATACTATGATACCAAAATTAAACAGCGCACATATTTCCTCTCTTTTCGACACGAGTCGTCTAACAAAAGACTCTGTCGCTATTCTCAACTCATTCGACGAAATAATTCAGGGAGTACGCCCTCTCAATAGCCGCCAGCTGCAGACGCTGCCGGAGCATATTCGCGAGCTTTCTCATCAACTGACAGATGAGCGCGCAAGCCGTCGACTGGGCTATATGAATGATAATATCCAGCTGAGTTCTTATGTTCGCTACTATACCTGGTGGAACCTTGTTCGATTAACCAGACTTTTTGCAAATCTGCCGGATTCAGTCTTCCCAAAAGCAGACTGCACCTGTCTGGATCTCGGAAGCGGGCCGCTCACAGTGGTAACTGCACTCTGGCTGGCACGCCCCGAACTTCGAAAACTTCATCTTACCTGGTACTGTCTGGACGTTTCTGCTAACTCACTTGCACTTGGCGAAGATATTTTTCTTTCTGTTGCAGCTAAAGCAAAGGCTGCCGATGAAACAATTGAGCCCTGGCAGATTATCCGCGTAAAAGGACCTTTTGGAACTCCAATCAAACAAAAAGCAGGATTTCTTACCTGTGCAAATATGTTTAATGAATTAGACCAGGCAAGCGACATGCCGCCGGAATTTCAGACAAAAAAATATTATGAACAGATACAGCACTATACTGAAAAAGATGCAGGTATAATTCTTGTTGAACCTGGTGTTCCAAAGGCTGCGCGCACGCTCAGTCTGCTTCGAACACGTTTTATAAAAGATGGTCGAACAATTGCCGCTCCTTGCCCTCATGCCGGCGACTGCCCTATGAGTGGCTTTAAGGCATATACGGGTAGTAAAAATAAGTGGTGTAACTTCGCCTTCAGCACAGAAGACGCCCCTGCCCGTCTGCAGAAGCTTTCGGTGACCGCAAAGCTGCCGAAGGAAAGGGCTACACTTAGTTTTATGGCGGTAGAACATTGTCATGCAGAACTTGATTCAGCATCTCCTGACACAACCGACATCCGCATCACCTCAGACAAACTCCGTCTGCCAAATTACATGTGCGGCTACTATGGTTGCAGTCAATATGGACTTGTGCTCGTTACCCTTCCTGATGAAAATAACACCCGCATTCCTAAACCTCCGTTCCGTCCGAAATCCGGAGACCTTATTCAGGTTAAAATACGGCAGGTCAAGGCACGCTCCGCTCAAGGCCTTGACTCAGCCGTTTTGAAGGGCGATAAGAATTATCGCCCTTCAATAAAAACACCGGATTCTCTCCCGAAGGATGAAAAATCCGGTGCTTTAATTGTGAAGTTATAGATGCCCGGGTCAAGCCCGAGCATGACATTCGTCATTGCGAGCAAAGTGAAGCAATCCAGATTATAGATTGCCACGTCGCCCTGACGGACTTCTCGCAATGACGCTCTACTATTTATTAGTAACTGCTCCGCAAATACCAGCTACAATTCCAACTACTACCATGTAGAAGCCGATCATTGCTCTCTTAAGAAGCTGTTTACCGATTGCCTTATAGATACCACCATTTGTGGTGAATCCAATTATAAGAATAATTGCACCTGCAAGAGATACAATTGCAAAAACCAGTTTAAGTCCTTTAAGCTGTGGAACAAAACATGAAACAATACCACAGATTGCTCCTACAATAATCAAAATAGAACCAATTGCAACAAATCCGCCTTCTTTTGCATTTTTGATAAAATCAAAACCATTTGCAGAAGAACCAAACAGACCTTTGAACATTGGACAGAAGAATCCAATTGCAATCAATGCCATTCCAATTAAATAAATGAGTGGCAAGCTACTCTTTTTTCCCATAAAAATCACTCCTTTTATTGGGTTATAGTTTTTCTAACTCTCCCTCGAAAAACTTTTTACCTATAACAATATTTTATCACACTTTTGGCGATTGGCAAGAAATAATAGATTGCCACGTCACCCTTACGGGCTCCTCGTAATGACGGTGGCCGCGTAACTATACGAATTCTTCGCCAAAGTCGCGGCACAGTTTTTGTACTGCCTGGCGACCGGTATAAACTGCAATTGGTAAGCCGCCCGGCATCTGAATACGCTGACCGGCAAAGTAAACACCAAACAAAGTTTCCAGTTCCTGCGGATAATTATACTGTTTACCACCTTTTTCCCAGACACTCATCCAGCTGCCTTCATAAGAACCGGTGTATCGTTCATAAGTACAAGGAGTAGCAACATCAATTACTTCAAGATTTTCGCCGATTTCCGGAATGAACTTTGAAATCTCTTTTACAAAAAGCTCTCCTAATTCCTTCTTTTTATCTTTATAAGTTCCATCGGCTTTTGCAGCCTTCCAGAAACCATAGCTTTCACCAATTAAAAGACAGGTAACTGCTGTACAGCCATCTGGGGAATGATCCTTATAAGCCGCATAGTTGTAGATTCTGAGTTCTGTCCACTTTGCACCCGCATATTCAAAAGGCTTTTCAAGCGGATATACACAACAATACGGAAGATGAGATAAATCAGCTTTTACACCAAGCCCTATAAACATATTCTGTTCCGTAAGGAGATTATGACGCATTGTATTTACCCAAGGCTCATCAATCATTGTATCAAAAAGGTTATCTACCGCAGCCCTTGCATCCTGAGTTACAATAACCGCATCAGCTTCCAGTTCAGTAGTTTCTCCACCTCTTCCATCGCTAATAACTACGCCGCGAACTTCATAATCTTCTGTATGGATATTTTCTGCCTTTGTCTTAAACAGGATTTTTCCACCCAAAGCTTTATAAGTTTCGAGCATATTATTTGCCATCCTGATTGATCCACCTTCAGGATAACCGCAGTCCCCACTTGCAAATGATCCCAGAGTATAAATGAGAGATAAAGCATTATAGCGATAACCGATAACACTCTGTAAAAGATGGCGTACATTTTTATTCTTAAATTTAGAAATATATTCTTCCTGACTTATGCCTTTAAGATACGGCACTCTAAAAACTGCAGGAAGCATCTTAATAAATTCCATTGGATTGATTTTTACCGGATTACGGCATTTACACCCTTTTGTATCAAAAACCGGCATATGGAAATTTGTAAAATCTTTTACGGCACGACAGAATTTCTTTATCATTCTTCTATCTTCCGGAGCATATTCCAGCAAAGCCTGCTCCATCTGCGGTAAAAATCTGTAAAGACAAACTTTTTTACCATTTTCATCAAAAACAGTATAAAGAGGATCTCTAAGTTCTATTGGATTGTTTTCCTGTAAGGCACCTGTTTCTTTCCAGATTTTGTTTAAGGGCATTTTTGGACTGGAACCTGTGAGCCAGTGCATACCACCTTCAAAATAATAGCCTTTTCGGCTCCAGCTTGTAGAAAGACCTCCAGGAATATTGTGCTGTTCTATGATTGTTACATCAAAACCTGCGCGAGCTGCATAAATTCCTGCTGAAAGACCAGAAACTCCCGCTCCAATTACAACTAATTTAGTCATGACAATATTTTATACACCAATTTAGATATAATCAATCAAAAGTTTTCCTAAAATTCGTGAATACCTTATATTTGGCAGATATTTTACATTACTTGACTTTCCATACCATTAAGATATAATTTCATTGATATGTCTCAATGGTTATTTATTGTTTTGGCTGGCGTTTTATCGTTTGTCTCAATGCCTTTAATCATACTTTTCTGTAAAAAATTCAGTTTGTATGATTATCAGAGTGCACGAAAGATTCATTCGGGAAACATACCACGACTTGGTGGAGTTGGAATCTTCTTTTCTTTTATGATTTCAGCTTCAATTTTTATTGCAACAGATAAAATCACAAACATACACAGAATTCTTCCATTAATTATTGCTGCAGCTATTATTTTTGTTTTTGCCCTTCTGGATGATCTTCTTAATCTTCCGGCAATTATCAAACTGATTGTTCAGCTTATTGCAGTTTCAATTGTAGTTTTTAATGGTTTCCGTTTCCGACAGATTTTTGGATGGATACTTCCCCTTCCTGTAAGTATTATTTTGACTTTTGGATGGATTCTTGGAGTTATTAATGCCTATAACCTGATTGATGGTTTGGATGGTCTTTGCGGAAGTTTCTCTATTTCTGGAATCATTACTCTTGGAATTCTTTATACCCTGACTGGAAATGAAGAAGCTATTCTCTGCTATATTCTGGCTGCTTCTATCCTCGGATTCTTGTGCTTCAACTGGCCTCCTGCAAAACTTTTTATGGGTGATGCCGGTTCTCAGTTCCTTGGATTTATGATTTCTGTATTCCCGCTTTTTGATTCAAGCAATGTATTTGAATACAATAAGCTTTTGATTATGATTGTAATTACTTCATTCCCGGTTTTTGATACAATTGCAGCTATCTGGCGACGAATTCGCGATAAGAGACCTATTATGTCTCCAGACCGCTCTCATCTGCATCACAAACTTTTGAATATGGGATATTCAAAATATACTGCTTTGTATCTGCTTTGCTTCCTTCAGTTTTTGCTTTGCGGTTCAGTTATTATTTCATACTTCTTAGGTTCAGGACGCGGCATGGCATTGCTGCTTGAATCTACTACATTTATTATTCTTTTCTTTAGTTTTGTACATTACACAAATCGTGCAGTCATTCACAAAAATCAAAAGGTTGCTGTGGAAACACTGGAAGCTTTGAACAATGCTAAGGTCGAAGATATCGGCGAGACATCAGAAGGGCCAGAGAAAAAAGAATAATCCTAAGCCTTAAAAATTTCGTTTCGATGTAAAACGCCAAGCTCGTGAATGTTAGATTCCAGCGTGGCGTTTTTTTGTGCCTCTGCAGATTTCTGGTTAATATATTCTCCAAGGTCGATTGTAAAGCGGTTCATTGAAAAATGCTGGAATACAAAAACCTTTTGCCAGGCTTGTGGAGTACAGGCTGTCTTTAAAGTATCGCGGTAAGAAGCAAAAATACCTTTTTCTTTTAATTCCGAATAACCTACAAGCCAGAGTTCTGTGCCAAGTACTGCGTGAAGTTCTGCAGTGCGCTCTGCCATCCAGATCTGGCTTTCTTCTATTAGACTTGCAATTTTAGCACCACCCTGCTTTGCAATAGTTTTAAGCTGTGCAGTCTTTGCACTATGAACTGGAGTTTTATTCAATATAATAACGTTTCGACGGAAATCAATTCCAAGTTCCGGATTGCGGCGGAAATATCCTTCTGCAATTTTTCCTGCCTGGCCTACAAGGTAACGGTTATTTTTTGCAAGCTGCTCATCTTTTCCAGGATTATCTCCTATTACAATCAGCTTAATATCATCATCTTTAGTAACTTCATCAAGTGACCGGTTATAAACAACAGTTGTTTCAAACGGATATTCAGGAATCTTGGCAAGAATGGCTGCATCTTTTTGAAGCTTAGTTAGCTCCGGTGCTGAAGCTTTCCATTCCTCAATCTTATTGCGTAAATCATCCTTAAAATCACAAAAATATTTCCACTGCTGTTCTGTCATTACTGTTTCCTTTTTCTTTTACAATTTTTTGATTATAGTATAAAATATATACATTGCATAAGCAAATGAATGAACAAAATATACTTTTTGGAGGAATTATGAAAAAACTTCTTGCACTCGCTCTTACCGCAAGCCTGAGCCTTTCACTTTTTGCGGCAGACATCTTTACATACGCTCCGATTACCGGCAACGTAAAAGCCTACACCGAAACAGATTTTTCAATTGCTTCGCGATTCGGCACATTATACAGAACTCCAAGTTCAAAAATTACACACAGCTTTGATTCTAACGGAAAAGAAATTACTTCTTCTGAACTTACACCAAAGGATGCTGTAATTAATACAATTGCTTCAGAGTACGACAGAACTGGCAATTTGATTGGTCAGGTTTGTACAAGTGCTGACGGCGAAATTGTATGGAAGAATACTTATACTTTCAAAAACGGCTTTAAGCTGGATGCTTCTGAGTATGACAGAAAAGGTAATCTCCGTGCCCGCACAATCTATACTTACGACAACAATCTTCTTATTGATGAATCTTGCTACGATGGCGAAGGTGCTCTCATCTGGAAGACAATTTACAAGTATGACGAAAACAACCGTCTTGCTTCTGTAAATGAATATAATCCTGATGGTTCCCTCAGCGAACTTACTTCTTACAATTATACAGAAGCTGGTGCAATTGATTCTCTTTCTAAGCTTGATGCTTACGCTAACCGCCAGACTCAGTTAGTTTTCCGCTACGGAACAAACGGCTTGCTTAATGAGATTACTACTTATAATGCTGAAAAGCAGATAACTAAGAGAACTCTTTTGAAGTATGATGACAAAGGAAATGTAAATAAGGTTTCTGAATATGATGTTGCTGAAAAATTTGGAACTACAGTAAACGAACTTGTTTCTATGTCTGAATTCAGCTTTGAATATAATGGCTCAAGCGCTGACGCAAAATAAGTCGTAATTACGAGGCTAAAAGCCGAACAACAAAAAAACCGATGTCTTATAAACATCGGTTTTTTTTATTTAAGTCGCTCGATTAATCTCGCTCTGAGCCATTTTTTCGATGAACCTAAAAAAGCCCGCTTTCGCAGCCTTTTTTTTAACGGTTCTTCAATTTTAGGCTTAATAGTTCTGAGCTTCAATCTGGAAATAAGCCTGTGGGTGTGCACAAACAGGGCAAACCTTTGGAGCTTCTTTTCCAATTACGATATGACCGCAGTTGCGGCACTGCCAGATTGCATCGCCTTCGCTTGAGAATACAAGCTTATCTTCTATATTCTTAAGCAACTTGCGGTAGCGTTCTTCGTGGTGCTTTTCGATTGCTGCAACGCCTTCAAAAAGTTTTGCAATGTATTCAAAACCTTCTTCACGGGCAGTTTTAGCAAAGCCGTCATACATGTCTGTCCATTCGTAGTTTTCACCGTCTGCAGCTGCCTTAAGGTTTTCTGCAGTTGTACCAACACCGCCGTTCAAGAGTTTATACCACATTTTTGCGTGTTCTTTTTCGTTTTCTGCAGTTTCAAGGAAGATTGCAGCTATCTGCTCGTAGCCTTCTTTCTTAGCCTGACTTGCGAAATAAGTGTACTTATTGCGTGCCTGAGATTCACCTGCAAATGCTGTCTGCAGATTCTTTTCGGTCTGTGTTCCTTTGATATCCATTTTTTACGCTCCTATAAAGATATTTATTCAAATATAAACTGAAAACTTTCCGCTGTAAAGCAAAATAAAGGCAAAGCGCATTATGTAAAGTAAAATAATGAAAAATTATATCGTTGGTTGCTTTACAGAAAATGTGGCACTGACTGCTTATCTCTTTTATAGCAGGAAATCTTTTATCAGGTTTTCTACCTGGCGGGGACTTAAGGGGCAGTCTTTTGTTTCCATTGTGACTATGAGGTTTCGACCGACTTGAATGCTGTTCTCGCTGAAGACTTTTAGTTTACTGACTGCCTTTTCTGCATAGGTGGGATCGTCCATCATGCCAAAGTGCTCCCAAAAGTATTCTTTTCGTGTGCGTACGTTGAGGCATAAGAAGTCTGGATGGTAGGTGCGCTCATTTTTTATCTGCAATGGATATTCATAGCGATAGGCAATTTTGTAGCGTGCAAGTATGTCGGCAATGATTACTTCGGATTTTGAGCGCACCTGTTCACCTCGGGCTGTTGTGAACTTTAGGTTTTCAGCGGCAAAGGATGCTGCTGGCCAGGTTACCTTATTCCACTCTTCTATGTACTGGGCATCTGTCAGTGTTACTGGTTCTATAAGTCTTTGCCGCGCCGGGCAAAGCTTTGTATAGAGTTCTGCAACTTTTTTTTCATACACTTTGATTAATTTTTCGAGGGCTGTAATTTGGCTCTGCAATATTTTAATGAGTTTAGCGTCATAGTCTTTTTGAGCTAACCTTTTTGCCTGGCCTGCCTGTGAGACGGGAATGTAAATACCCCGCGGATTCGCCTTAGGCTTACAATGATAGTATTGGATTTTACGGCCGCCTTTCTTTTGTTCTATTCTCAGATGTCCCGGCGGGGTATTCTTTTGCCCTTTTAGTTTTAGGGAGAGCAAATTGTGTAATTCAAGGCGGCGTGCCCTGAGCTGCGGGGTTAATGTGTCTGGTGACAAAAGCTCGTATTTCATAGTTTCCTCCTTAGGAAGGCTACCCAAGGGGTGGCCTGTATTTTTAGAAATCTGCTGTTTTAGCAGGCCTTGTGGACGTTCTGAGAGGCGTAGGGCGGCCTGCTAAATATGAAAATTGTGGATTTTAGCAGGCTGGCAATTCTGTTGAAGTAGACTAGTAGGCCTGCTTTTTTGAGACTTCTTTTATTTAGCGGGCCAATACTGCATTTATTTTGAACCTGCTGACCTGCTAAATGGCAAATTCTGCAAAATAGCAGGCCCATTTGCCCACTTTTCTTTCCATGAACTGGCAGTCACGGCAGGCTGAAGCTCATTTTGGGCCCGCTATTCTACAGTTTTTCTCATTTAGCTGGCTTGGCACTATCCAACAGGCAATCTGTGAGCCTGTTATTTTGAGAAATCTGATGTTTAGCGGGCTCGTACTGCATATCTTTAGAACAAGCAGGCCTGCTAAATGGAAAGAACTGCAAGTTAGTGGGCCAACACTGCAGGTATTTGGAACTCACTGGCCTGCTAAATGACAATTTCTGCAAATTAGCAGGCCGCCCCGCCACACTCAATCCACAAAAATTTCCTTTATATATATATTAGGTTTCATATGCACTTTTTGGACAAAATTTTGGAAAATTTGTATAAAAAACCGCGGAATTTGATTGCGTGGCGGTGGAGTGTCTGCATATGACACTGAATAGTTACACGCGGGCTAGGGCATGGAGGGGTGGCGGAGCCAGCGACCGCAGGGGGCGGCGGCCGAAGGCCGGCGCAACCGAGGACGCCGAGGGTACCGAGCCCCGGAACGCCCGACGGCAGGCGGAACGAAGTGGAGCCTGCCGGAGCCTCCAAATAAATTTGAATCCCTCTCTGAAAAACACTTGAAAACTGATTTATAATGTTTTACCATATAATATTGAGAGGAATTATATGAAAACTATTGGCATCAAATTAGCGGACGGGTCTTTTTACCCTGTACTTGAGGATAATACTCCTTCGGAAAAGAAGCTTGAACTCACTACGGCTCATAACAATCAGACTAAGGTTATGGTTGATTTGTACCGTTCTGCTACCTGTTCAATGGAAGATGCTGAATATGTTGATTCCCTCCAGATAGACAATCTTAATGCTCACCCTAATGGCGAAGCTGATATTAAATTTACAGTTTCTCTCGATGAAGACAATCAGCTTTCTGCAAAAATCGTGGACAGCGAGACCGGCAATGAAAGCGATACTACTATTACTCTTGTTTCCCGCACTCTGGAAGAACGCCTTGTAACTGATGAATATGACATTAATGACACTGAAGAAAAATCTGACTCCAAAGCCGGCGCTGTAGTTGCAGGTGCTCTTGCGGCTGG
>OCTX012275199.1_pt1 | contig 10284 bp, 11 predicted proteins | sample 1539691 | NCBI WGS metagenome assembly OCTX01 (sample SAMN02144231, study PRJEB22623) | gut metagenome | biome: sheep rumen | host: Ovis aries | place: New Zealand | reverse complement strand
GGGGGCGACTGGCTGCTCGACATCCGCTGCTCCAAGGGCACCTATGTGCGCACGCTCTGCCACGATATCGGCGAGAGCCTCGGCTGCGGCGGCTGCATGAGCGCGCTGCGGCGCGTGCGCATCGGCGCCTTTTCCGTTGAGAACGCCCACACGATCCCGCAGGTGATCGCCGCGGCGGCGGAGGGACGCGCCGAAGAGCTTTTGCTGCCGCTTGACAGTCTTTTTGCCGCCTTTCCCGCGCTCACGGTCGGCGCGGAGGCCGAGCGCCGCATCCGCTGCGGCAATGAGGCCGCGCTGCCCGGCACGCCGGACGGCAGCTATCGCGTCTACGGCGAAAACGGCGCCTTTCTCGCGCTCTGCCGCGCGGAGGCGGGCGTTGTGACAACGATCAAAAGTTTTTTCGAGGTATAATACGATGCCGGACACTAAACGGGCCATCGCGCTCGGCTTTTTCGACGGGGTACATATCGGCCACGCGGCGCTGCTGAACAAAACCAAGCAGCGCGCCGCCGAAATCGGCGCCATGCCCTCGGTGCTCAGCTTTGACGTGCACCCGGACACGCTGGTGTTTCATAAGGACGTGCCGCTCATCAACAGCGCCATCGGGCGTGAGGAGATCATCCGCCGCTGCTTCGGCATCGACAACGTCGTCTTCATCCACTTCAACCAGCATGTCATGCACATGCCTTGGCAGGACTTTGCCGCCTCGGTCATCGACGAGCTGCAGGCCGCCTGGATCGTCGTCGGCCACGACTTCAGCTTCGGCTTCCGCGGCGAGGGCACGCCCGACAAGCTGCGCGCCTACTGCGCCGGGCGCGGCGTCGGCTGCGACGTGATCGAGCCGGTGACGCTCGACGGGCGCGTGGTGAGCTCCACCTACATCCGCTCGCTGATCGCCTGCGGCGACATGGAGGAGGCCGCGCGCTATCTCGGCCACCCCCACACCCTGGCCGACACCGTGCACTCCGGCTACCACCTCGGCTCGAAGCTCGGCGCGCCGACGATCAACATGTTTTTCCCCGAGGGTGTGCTCGTGCCGCGCTACGGCGTCTATGCCGCGCGGGTTTTCCTCGGGCACGGAGAGAGCTATCCGGCCGTCACCAACGTCGGCGTGCGCCCCACCGTGAGCGAAGACAGGCGCGTGAGCGTCGAGAGCCACCTGCTCGACTACGAGGGCAACCTCTACGGGCGGCAGGCGCGCGTCGAATTTCACGCCTTCCTGCGCGACGAGATCCGCTTTGACAGCATGGAGGCGCTGTCGGCGCAGATCGGGCGCGACGCGGAGGCCGCCCGCGCCTGGTTCCGGAAGCACGGACAGGCATAAAGCACAAAAAGTTCACCGAAACATACAAAAAATGGATAAAAACGCACCGTTTTGTACAAAAATCAAAACGGTGCGTTAAATTGTTGACAGAATCGGAAAAAGGTGTTAGACTGCACATTGGCCTGTGGTGTGCGTGGAACGCTCACCCTGGCGAATAATGTAAATGGGAGAATGAAAATGAAGAAGATTCTTGCAGTTACTCTTCTGGTTGCCATGGTTTTTGCCCTGGCCGCCTGCGGCGCTCCGAAGACCGCCGAGTACAAGCTGGGCATGGGCATCAGCCTCAACATGGACAGCTCCAAGACCGCCAATGCGCAGGTTGACGCCTGCTGCGCCGCCGTCGTTCTGGACGCGCAGGGCAAGATCGTTGCCGCCCGCATCGACGTGGCTCAGAACAAGATGGACGTGACCGACGGCCAGGTTGACACCGCCGCCGCCTTCAAGACCAAGCTCGAGCTGGGCGACGACTACAACATGGTCAAGTACTCCGACGCGACCCACGAGTGGTACGAGCAGGCCGCCGCTTTCGAGCAGTACGTGGTCGGCAAGACCGGCGCTGAGGTCGGCGCGATGGAGACCGTCGTGAACGACGAGGGCCATGCCGTCACCACCGACGAGACCCTGTATGCCTCCTGCTCCATCTCCATCAGCGAGTTCCAGGAAGCCATCGTCAAGGCCTGCGAGGATGCGCAGGGCCAGACCTTCACCTCTGACGGCAACTTCAAGCTCGGTCTGGCCATCAACTCCACGGCTGCCGAGTCCAAGGCCGCGACCGCCGAGGAAGACGGCGTTGTGAAGATGTACAGCGAGTTCGGCGCGGTTGTTGTCGGCGCCGACGGCAAGATCATCAGCGCTCTGACCGACGCGACCCAGCCCCAGATCAAGATCAACGCCGCCGGCGAGATCGTGGAGACCGCTTTCAAGGGCACCAAGCGCGAGCTGAAGGAAGACTACAACATGGTCGCCTACTCCAACGCCACCCTCGAGTGGTACCAGCAGGCCAAGAACTTCGTGGACTATGCCGCCGGCAAGACCGCGGAGGAGCTGCAGAACGTTGAGACTAAGGTCAATGACGAAGGCCACACCGTCTTCGCCGACGAGGCTCTCTACGCCAGCGTTTCCATCAGCATCGACGGCATGACCGCGGTTCTGGTCAAGGCCGTGAATAACGCCCGCTGATTTTGGGCAAAAAACATAGGGGATGAACGGATTGCGGCGATTGAAACAAGCCACAGCGATCCTGCTCCTGCTCGTCCTCGCGGCGGCTCTGGCCGGCTGCGGGCAGCGGGGGACGGAGAGCGCCGCGCCGGAGGCAATCGAGCCGAAGGGCAAGGTGTATTATACCTATTTCGATACCGTCTCCTATGTATATGACTACGCAGGAGATTCGGCAGAACGGTTTGACGACCGTTCTGCCGAAGTTTCGCATATTCTGGAAAAGTATCACCGGCTCTTTGACATCTACCACGAGTACGCGGGGCTGACGAACCTCTGCACGCTCAACAAGGCGGCGGGCGGCGCGGCTCTGGCGGTCGAGCCGGAGCTGATCGACTTTCTGCTCTGCGCGCGGGAGATGTACGACACGACCGGCGGCGAAATGAACGTGATGCTCGGCGCGGTGCTGCGCCTCTGGCACGACTGCCGCGAGGCGGCCTCCCGGGATCCCGAGCAAGCTGCGATCCCGGCGGAAGAGGCGCTGCGGGAGGCTGAAAAGCACACGGGCATCGAGCTGCTGGAGATCGACGCCGCCAAGGGCACCGTGCGCATCGCAGACCCCCTCGCCTCGATTGACGTCGGGGCGCTCGGCAAGGGCTATGCCGTCGAGCGCGCCGCGGAATACCTCGAGCAGGAGGGGGCGGAGGGCTATGTCCTCAACGTCGGCGGCAACATCCGCTGCATCGGCGCGCGGCCGGACGGCAGCGGCTGGGTCACCGCGATCCGCAGCCCGGACAAGGCCGCGGAGGATTTTGCCCTGCGCATCAGAATGAGCGACACGGCCTGCGTGACCTCCGGCGTCTACGAGCGCTATTTCACCGTGGACGGCGTACGCTATCACCACATTATCGACAAGGACACCCTGTACCCGGCGGCGTATTACGATTCGCTGACGGTGATCACCAAAGACAGCGGCCTGGCCGACGCTCTGTCGACGGCGCTGTTCTGCCTGCCCTGGGAGGAGGGCGCGGCGCTGGCCGAGCGCATCGGCGGCGTGGACGTGCTGTGGATCTTCCCTGACGGGGAGCAGCGCAGCACGGAGGGCTTTGCCGCGATGATCGAACAATCTGACTCTTAAGGAGGCGGACTCATTTGAGAAAAAACATCTCGACCCTGAAATTACCCCACTATAAAGGCACGGCCGGCTGTGCCGCCGTGCGTATGCCCGTGCCCAAAGAGGTCCTGCTGCCGATGAACATGCACTCCGGCCAGGCGGCCGAGCCCGTCGTGCAGCCGGGCGACCATGTGCGCGTCGGCCAGCTGATTGCCCGCGAGGAGGGCAAGAACAGCGCGCCGGTGCACGCCTCTGTCTCCGGCACGGTCAAGGCCATCGAGCCCTACGCCGTCGGCGGCCGCAAGACCACGGCCATCCGCATCGAGAGCGACGGGAAGATGGAAAAATACCCCGACCTGCCGATCCCGCAGCCCACGAACCTGGACGAGTTCCTGCAGTGCGTGCGGCAGAGTGGCGTGGTGGGTCTGGGCGGCGCTGCCTTCCCCGTGTGGGCCAAGCTTGCCGCGGCGCAGAAAAACCACATCGGCACCGTGCTGATTAACGGCGCCGAGTGCGAGCCCTTCATCACGAGCGACCACCGCACGATGCTCGAGTGCGGCGACCTGATCCAGAAGGGCATCGAGCTGATCAAGCAGTTTATGGGCTCGGAGGAGTTCATCATCGGCATCGAGAAGAACAAGCCCGACGCCATCGCGCAGCTCACCGAGCGCTTCAAGGACGACGCGGCCGTCAAGGTACTGCCGCTTGACAGTGTTTATCCCCAGGGCGCCAAGCAGGTGCTGCTGTATAACGCCACCGGCAAGGTCGTCGGCCCCGGCCAGCGCCTCGCCTCCCTCGGCGTCATCATCATCAACGTGACCTCCCTCGTCAAGATGGCCGAGTACTTCACCACCGGCATGCCGCTCGTCGAGCGCATCGTCACGGTGGAGGGCAGCGCCGTCAGGGAGCCGAAGAACCTGATCGTGCCGATCGGCGTGTCGGTGCGCGACCTCGTGGAGGCCTGCGGCGGACTGAAGGAAGAGCCCGGCAAGATCCTATTCGGCGGCGCCATGATGGGCAAGACCGTCGACACGCTCGACGCCTCCGTCCTCAAGGCCACGAACGCCGTCGTCCTCATGAACCAAAAGGACGCCGCGCGCACCGCGCCCACGGCCTGCATCCACTGCGGCCGCTGCGTGGCGGTCTGCCCGCTGGGGCTCAAGCCCACGGCCTTCGCCCGCGCGATGGAGCTCGAGGACGAGGATCAGCGCGCCGCCATCCTGCAACAAGAGCAGGTCTCGCTCTGCATGGAGTGCGGCTGCTGCAGCTATGTCTGCCCCGCCCACCGGCCGCTGGCCGAAAACAACAGCGCCGCCCGCCGCTTCATCCGCGGCTGGGAGAGCGCGAAGAAAGAAGGAGGGAAGTAAGGCATGAATAAACCCGTCATGGCCGCCGGCCCGCACATCCACAGCGGCGCCAGCACCCGAAAGATCATGCTTGACGTGATCATCGCGCTGCTTCCCGCCACGGTCGCCGCCGTCGTCCTCTTCGGCCTGCCGGCGCTGTGGATCATCCTCGCCTGCGTGGTGAGCGCGGTCGCGGCCGAGTTCCTCTTTAACCTCTGCACCCGCCGCGAGCAGACCGTCGGCGACCTGAGCGCCGTCGTGACAGGCCTGCTGCTGGCGCTGAACCTGAGCGCGAACGTGCCGCTCTGGCAGTGCGTGCTCGGCTCCGTCTTCGCCATCGTCCTCGTCAAGGGCGTCTTCGGCGGCATCGGCAAGAACTTTGCCAACCCCGCCATCACGGCCCGCGTCTTTCTGCTGGCGGCTTTTAGCTCCACCGTCGCCGGCGGCGCCTTCCCGCGCATGGTCGACGCCGTCTCCTCCGCGACGCCGCTGGAGCTCATCGGCACCGAGGGCGCCGAGCTTCCGAGCCTGCTGAACATGCTCCTCGGTCTGCGCGGCGGCGCCATCGGCGAGGGCTGCATCCTCGCGCTGCTGCTGGGCTTTGTGTATCTGCTCGTCCGGCGCGTGATCCGCTGGCAGACCCCGGTGATCTTTGTCGGCACCGTGTTTGTGCTGTCCCTGATCGCCACCGGCAGCCTGACTGCCGCTACATATGAAATCCTCGCCGGCGGCCTGGTGCTCGGCGCCGTCTTCATGGCCACCGATTACAGCACCACGCCCATCAACCTTGAGGGCAAGCTCCTCTTCGCGCTCGGCTGCGGCATCATCACCTTTGTGATCCGCTTCTTCTGCGCCTATCCCGAGGGCGTGTCCTACTCCATCCTGTGCATGAACATTCTCGCGCCCTGGCTCGAGAAATGGACGCGCAGAAAGCCGCTGGGAGGTGTCTGAGATGAAAAAAACCTCTGTTTTTCGCAGCGTACTCTGCCTCGTGCTGCTGCTGGCCGTGATGCTGGCCGCCGCCTGGGGCGTCAACGCCTTCACCGCCCCGATCATCGAGGCCAACGCCAAGGCGCTGCTGGGCGACGCGGTGGACATCACCGCGGAGCTGACGATCAGCGCCGACACCGTGCAGAGCGTCTACCGGGACGACGTCAAGCAGCTCTTCACCCTCGACCTCAGCACCAGCGAGGGCTATTCCCACGGCCCGATCGACCTGAAGCTGACGGTCGATTACGAGGGCAAAATCGCCGGACTGGAGCTTGTGCAGAACTCTGACGACAAGGATCTCGGCGAGAGCTTTATCCCGAGCTTTGCCGGTCAGGACTCCGCCCTCGGCGGCGTGGAGCTGGTCGCCGGCGTGACCTTCTCCTCCTCAGCCATCCGCAATGCCGTGTCCGACGGCATGAACACCCTGATCGAAAACGGCCTCATCACCGCCGGCCAGAAGAGCGCCGAGCAGCTGCTGACCGAGCTTGCCGCCGTCGTCTATCCCGGCCTTGTCAACAAGGCCGGCGCCATCCAGGGCGAGGAGCTCGCGGGCAGCGGCAGCGTGACGAAGGGCTACAAGGCTGCTAACTCCAGCGGCTCTGCCTGGTTTGTCAAGGACGGCGACGCCGATTATCTCGGCGTGGCAACGCTCTGCGGCGGCGTGATGCTCTATGATCTCGAGGGGAACACGGTGGAAAACGGCGCGCTTCTCAACGAGGTCGCCGCGCTCGCCGGCTCCGTCAACGACGATCTGAACGACGCGCAGCAGGCGGCGCTTGCCAAGCTCCTGCCCGAGGGCGCGGAGCTTGAGCACATGCAGCTGACCGGCCTTGCCAGCACCGTCACCGGCGCTTATTGCGCCAGCACCCCCGACGGCACGCTCTATGCCTTCGCCGCGCGGCCCTACGGCTACGCCAACGAGGTGATGGAGCTCTACTTCGTGCTCGATGAGAGCGGCGCGATCGTTGCGATGCGCGCCAAGGAGCTCATCCTGCACAGCGAATACTTCTCCAATTACACGCTCGATGAGGGCAGCTACAAGGAAGGCTTCCAGGGCCTCACCGAGAGCTCCTACACCGGCGAGCAGGCGCTGATCACCGGCGCCACGATGAGCAGCGAAGCGGTCGACACCGCGACGCGCGATGTGTTTGAGGCCTTCCGCCTCTGCACCGAGAACTGAGGGGGTGAGCGCATGAAGAAAATTCATCCGGTAACGATCCTGTTTCTGGGCGCTGCGCCCGCGCTGGCCGCGTCCGCCGATGTCCGCGCCGCCCTCGGCATGAGCCTTGCGGTGCTGCTGGTGCTGCTCGGCTCGACGCTGCTGCTCGGCCTGCTGCGCCACCTGATCCCGAGCGATGCCAAGCTCCCGGCCGCCGCGCTGACGGTGGCGGGCTTTGCCGCCATCGCGCAGATGCTGCTGGGCGCCTTCCTGCCCGCCGCCGCGGCCATGCTGGGCGTGTATCTGGCGGTGCTGGCGGTCGATCTGCTGCTCTTTGCCGGCGCGGAGGACGCGCTGGAGGAGGGCCTCGGCGCGGCGCTTGTGCGTGCGCTGCTGCGCGCGGTATGCTTTGCCGCGTTCGTGTTCGTCCTTGCCGCGCTGCGCGAGATTTTCGGCGCGGCGAGCTTTGCCGGCCATGAGATCGCCGCGCTCAAAGCCTACCGCATCCCGCTGCTCAGCCAGAGCGCGGGCGGGCTGATCCTCTTCAGCATCCTGCTGGCCGTCGTCAACCGGCTCTTCCCCGGCGAGGGGGAGGGCGCGCTGACCCGCGCCGCCGCCGGCCTTGCGCCGGAGAATAAGGAGGCCTGAGCATGAAAGACATGATTTTGCTGGTGCTGGGCTTTGTCCTGGTCAATAACTACGCGCTGACGGCTTACTTCGGCCTGACGCCGCTGCTCGGCTTTGCCTCCCGGCGCGAGAAGATCCTCGTGCTGGGGCTCTCCGTCACGGGCGTGATGCTCGTCAGCAGCGCGGTCCTCTGGCTGCTGCGCGGCCTGATCCCCGCCTGGGCGCAAATCCTCTGCGCTGTTACGCTGGTGCTCGTGCTGGTGTACCTGCTGCAGCTTCTGCTCGGCAAGCGCCTCGGGTTTTATTTCCCGGTCATCGCGCTCAACAGCGCGGTACTCGCGCTCGCGCTGAACCTCACCGCCGCCGACAGCATCGTTACGGTGCTCTTGAGCGCGCTGGGCGCGGGCCTCGGCTTCCTCTTCGGCCTGTTCCTGCTGAGCGGCCTGGAGGCGCGCCTCGAGGACGATCAGCTGCCGAAGGCTTTCCGCGGCTGGCCGATCCGCATCCTCGCCGCCGCGATCGTGGCGCTGGCGCTCTCCGCCTTCAAGTTTCAATGAAGCGGCTCTTCGCCAACCCTAAGCTGCTGGCGGACCTCTGCGTGATCCTCGCGCTGCTGCTCCTGTCCGGCGTCCTCTTCCTTGCGCTCCGCCTGGGGCGCGAGGAGGGCGGCGTCGCCGTGGTGCGCGTCGACGGCCGGGTGACCGAGCGGCACGCGCTCTCGGACAGCGGCGTCTATCCGCTCAACGGCGGCAGCAACATCCTCGTCATCGAAAACGGCGAGGCCTTCCTCTCGGAGGCCGACTGCCCGGATCTGCTCTGCGTCAAGCAGGGGAAGATCCGCTACACCGGCCAGACCATCACCTGCCTGCCGAACCGCCTGACCGTGACGGTCGAGGGCGGCGAGTCCAACGGCGTGGACTTTGTCGTGGGGTGAGAGGATGAGAGCAAAAAAAGTCACCCTGATGGCCATGTGCGTCGCGCTGGCCATGATCCTCTCCTACGTGGAAGCGCAGATCCCCTCGCCGGGCGTGCCGGGCGTGAAGCTGGGGCTTGCCAACCTCGTCGTGGTCTTCGCGCTTTACCGGCTCGGCTGGAAGGAGGCCGCCGGCATTTCGCTGCTGCGCGTGTTTCTGGTCTCGCTTCTCTTCGGCCACGCCGCGAGCCTCGCGTACAGCGCCTCCGGCGCGGCGCTCAGCCTCGTCGGCATGATCCTGCTGAAGAAGTGGGACAAGCTCGGCTGCGTCGCCGTCAGCGTGATCGGCGGCGTGCTGCATAACGCCGGCCAGATCCTGATGGCCTGGGCGCTGATGGGCGCAAACGTCGTCTGGTATCTGCCGGTGCTGATTCTCAGCGGCACCGTCGCGGGCGTCGTGATCGGCGTCGTCGCCGCGATCCTTGTCAAACGGGTCAAAGTATGATAAAATCCATCTCAACCACTGGTTGAGATGGATTTTTTCTGCGATTCAACGGATGGTTTATTGCATTTTCGGCATTTTCTGCTACGATTTGTGACAGAAATCGAAAGGAGGTTCTCCGATGAACGAGAGCACGAACGAGAGCATGGGCGCGATCATCGCCCGCAGACGGAAGGAACTGGGCCTGACCCAGGAGCAGCTGGCCGGGGCGCTGAACATCAGCTATCAGGCGGTCAGCAAGTGGGAAAACGAGCTCTCCAGCCCGGATATTTCGACGCTGCCGCTGCTGGCGGACACGCTCGGCCTGACGCTTGACGAGCTTTTTGGCCGCGAGACGATCGAAGCGGAGTCAAGCGAACCGGAGCCGACGGAACCGGAGCCGACGGAACCGGAGCCGGCAGCAACCGAGGCAGAGCCGGAGGCGCTGATCCCCGCCCCGGCGCCTGTGCAGAGCGCGGGCGTGGAGCTGCCCTGGCCGGACGATAACACGCTGCACGCAGTGCTCTTCGTCGGCCACCGGCTGGCCGGGCACGAGAAGGCGGGCGGCTTTCGGAGGGTCGTTTTGCACTATGAGGGCGAGGCGCTGAACGTGCAGAGCGACTTTGACGTGAACGTCGAGGGCGACGTGCGCGGCAGCGTCAGCGCTGAGGGCGACGTGAGCTGTGAGGACGTGGGCGGCAGCGTGACGGCGGGCGGCGATATCAGCTGCAGCGACGTGACGGGCGACGTCCGGGCGGGCGGCGACGTGAACTGTGACGATGTGGCAGGCAATGTGCAGGCCGGCGGTGATGTCGGCAGCTCTGCCATTGAGGGCTCTGTCAACGCGGGCGGCGACGTGAACTGCGGCAATGTCGAGGGCTCTGTCAGCGCCATGGGGGATATCAGCTGCGGCAACGTCGGCGGCGACGTGCGCGCCGAGGGCGACCTCAGCTGCGCATTTGTTGCCGGAAACGCGGCTTCCGGCAGCGACGACTTCCACTCCAACCTCAAGGACAAAAAACGCGGCTTCAGCTTTGAGCTGAAACTGTAGAGAGTTCGGAATAAGAATAAAAGCGTCAGTCCTCAAAGGGCGCGCAGATTAGGGAGACGACAGGTTTTGATCGGACCTTTTCCGCCCATACTGCACAAAAAAATCCGGAAATACGTCAAGTATT
>OCTX012260395.1_pt1 | contig 10287 bp, 9 predicted proteins | sample 1539691 | NCBI WGS metagenome assembly OCTX01 (sample SAMN02144231, study PRJEB22623) | gut metagenome | biome: sheep rumen | host: Ovis aries | place: New Zealand | reverse complement strand
TTTTCCTCGAGAGCAGCCTTAGCAGCCGCTTTCTTTTCTTCAGCAGCACGCTTTTCAGCAGCAATCTTTTCTTCCTTGGCGGCCTTCTCGGCAGCTTTCTTTTCTTCGAGAGCAAGCTTGTCGGCTTGTTTCTTGCGATCAGCAAACAACTTCGAAAGCGTCCAGGACTTGCCACCCTTGTTCTTGAACTTGAGCAAGAAATTAGACTTGTCTAGCGCAATCTCGTTCTTGTCGCTCGAAATAGAGGAACCAACCTTCATCTCGATTTTTAAGAACGGAGTACCCTTATACTTGTCGTTAAAGACTTTCATCGACTTGATAAATTTCGATCCGTCTTCGACAGCAAACTCGCCTTCACCTAAAGCAAACGATGATTCAGAGAAACCAACCGTCAACTTTTGAGAGGAAACATCATATTTTTGGAAAAAGGTGGGCAAATTTTTGTCAGAAGCAAAGGCAAACACCAACTGGCAACCCTTGGCATCACAAGCAAATCGCACATCTTTAATCTGGGCCGCGTAAGAGGCCATCGCAAGAGCGAACAACGAAAGAAGGATTTTGCACTTCATTACTTGCCTACCTTCTTGGATGTGTACGTGGTCAGGTTGAAATTCACCGACATCGTAATCGGAGTCCAACCATGGGTTTCAGCCTTCTGAATTTCGGCCGCAATACCGGAATAGCGACCCAACTTTAAATCCGTAATGGCGGTCGGATAGTTGAAGTTTGCAATTTCGGCAAAAAGGTAACCCAGCATATGGTAACCCGAATTCACAGCAATACGGTAGCTGTTTTCGATATAGTGTTCTCTTTCGGCACGGCCCATGGGTTCAAACTTCTGAATTTGCACACCCGAGCTACGAAGCACCGAATAAAGGTCCTGCAAACGAAGAGGAACCTTTTCTTCTTCGGGGAACATTTCCTTCAGCTTTTCAAAATCCTTTTCGGCCTGAACCAGCTGCATTTCAAGTTCAGCAACGCGGTGTTTCTTGGCATTGATTTTGTCAAGTTCTGCCTGGGCAGACTGCAAATCACGTTCAAGAGCGTCACGCTGATACACAAACGGATCCCATACATAGTTATACACCATATGGGCAGCCACCATGAGCAACAAGCACACCACAATGGCATATACGTTTCTTTTGTCTTTAAGGTCTATCTTACCCATTATCCCTCCTCCCCAAGGCCAAAGTCACGCTTAAGGACAACCTTGATGGTGAAGTTATAGGCTTCTTCTCCATCTACCTTCGTAGTGGAAATAGTCACTAGGGTAACAGACTCAACGCTAACCTGCTTTTCAAGTTTCACCATATATTCGGCGACCTCTGAAAAGTCGTAAGTCTTACCCCTCATTTCAAGATTGAACTCACCCATCTGGGAGATGCTTTCAATCCACATGTTAGGCGGCAACACCGACGAGATGTTTTCAAACAAAGTAACCCAGCGTTTCTTGTTTATCTGGATAGACTTGAGTGCATTGATCTTGGTATTGACAACACCCTGTTTCTGTTCCAAGTCGCTAATCTTGGTAAGCAGAGGTCTTTCGCGCTCCACTTCTTCTTGGACTCGATTCAGTTCCGAACTCAACGTCGAAATCGTTTCGCTCGTATAAGTCTGAATCATCATGATTGCGACAACGGCAACAATCAAGGCAACGGTCGGCCAAATAATACGACGGTCCGTTACCCATGTAAAGTCTTTCTGCTTCTTGCGGAATTCCGGAGGAAGCAGGTTGATGGAAATGGCCAAGGCATTTCTTGTGGGTTCTTTTTTCTTAGACGCCATTAGAACTTCCTCATTGCCAAGCCCAACGCAGGGGCATAAATATTGGACAGACCTATAGAGAGTCCGCTTTCACCAAACACCTTGGAATCGCAGGGCACAAGCCTAAACGGATTCACCGTATCGGTTTCGATACCCGAACGTTCTTCGATAAATTCCTTTAAGCCATGAATAGCAGCGCCACCACCACCAAGCAAAATCTTGTTCAGGGGCTTAGAATCTTCGGACGACGAGAAGTAGCGGATACCAATATCAATCTGAGCCATCAGGTCTTCGTATGCCAGTCTGAGCGCAGCTTCGACTTCAGCTTCGGAGAATCCATCCACCACCGACAGATCGTCTTTAATCAAAATTTCGTGACACTTATCAGAGTCTATGCCCAAGTTCATGCAAGTCTTGCTAACCACCATATCCAGCGATCCGCCTGCCATGGCACGCATCGAATGGAACGTGCCATCCTGCACAAAAGCAACGCTCATTTTCTTTTCGCCAATATTAAAGATGGCGACTGTCTGATTGACATCCTTCTCTTCCACCGTTGCCACATAGGCATTCAGCAAGCCAAAAATGTCGACATCCAAGGCTGCCAGTCGGACGCCCTTTCTTATAAAGAACTGAGCCCAAGAATCCAGAAGAGCGCTCTTTGCGGCAACCACATTCACCTTGACATCTTCATTTTCGCGGGAAGAAACTTCAAAGTCTATCACGTTGTCCTGGTCATCAAAAGGCGGACGGGACTGGGCGGTCTGAAGAATAATTGCCGCCTCATTACCATTTTTGGGCACTTTTACCGCAATCTTATCTACGAGGACGCCACCGGCACCGGCACCGCAGTTTACGGAAGCGACCACATCGCAGGAGTCATCGATCGGATGACGAATCAACAGTTTATTTAGGGCCTCCCCTAGCAGTTCAGCGCCATCTTTTTCACGCTTGCCTTCATTATCGGCAGGAGCATCCCCCTCACGCACCTGAATTTCGCCATTGACGATAGCGCCATCAGGCACACGTTCCAGGTCCGCATCCATTACAATCTTGTTTCCGTTCGCACCATGCAACACCTTGACATACTTGATGCTGTAATGCCCAACATCAATGCCGACGGTTTCCCGCACACCACGAATTTTCGCAATCAATCCTAAAGCCAAAGTAAACTCCGATTGAAAAACAATACCGTACTAATTCTACCTATAAATGAGACGAATGTCAAGCGAAATTTTAATCTAAGTCGTTGAAAATGAAGTAGTTAGCCCTGTTTTACCCATTTTACGTTCTTTTTTCGAGCCTTGCTCGTCTCAAACAGGTATTGCAGCACTCTTTCCTGCGTCCAGCCAAAGGCTCCACTAAACGAGGCGGTCATACAGAAATAGTGTGGATAATTCTCGTTACGGCGTCCCAAATTACGCAAAATCTCAATATCGACGTTTTCTTCGCCAAAACTGGGCAATTCAAACTTGATTCGAACATGCTGACCAGGGAAACATTCCCTTGGCAATCCAATCATAATACCACCAGCCGAAAGGTCAAGCAAAACGCCCCCACATTCGCTCCCATCATCAAAGAAAATTTCAACCGGGAAGGACACCGGTTCACGAACCCAACGACGCAACTGGCGCTTATCCAGAGAAAAACTGTGAGGCAGGACCAAAACGCCAGGTTCAACATAACGTATCGGGACTAAAGCAGAATAAAGAGCATCATCCGGTCGAGTCCAACGTACACAAATCTGCTGGTTTGGGATAACAGGAGAATCCACCGACGTCTTTTCGTAAGAAATAGCCCATTCCTTTTCGTTTCGGCGCAAAATTTGCGAATGCTTAAAGGTCTGACCATTGTCCAAAAACAAGTCGATGCGGTCTCCAACGTTAAACTGCCGGGTCGAGTAAACTTCTGTTAACGGATTAGAAGCCGTAAAATTGAGTTTTTCTCGAATCCGTTCTACAGCAGCCAAGGTTTCGTCACGAACCTGAAAAACATCTCTCACGTCATAAAAGTTTGTGACAGCCTGTTCAAAAAGTCCCGACGAATTAAGAACCGCATCTTTGTTTTCAAAAGACGAGTATCGAATTATTTTGTCTAGAGTCCGCTTTTCTTTGTCTGTAAAACCAAGAATTGCCACTTTCTCATCAAACGCCTTGGTGCCAAACATATCTTCATTTTCACGACGATAATTGATGCGGTGGATTTCCACCAGCACCAAAAGCGCCAGAATCAAAGTAATAACGAAGGCGAACCAGACTATTTGAAGCGGATCAATCATGCTAATTCAGAATTCGGAGTTCAAAATTCGGAGTTCAGAATCAATACAATTCCTAAATCCGAATTCCGAAATCTTAGTTTAATTCAGTCCAGACTCCATTGATGTAACTTGCGAGGATGGACGACGGAAGTTCCTTGCCAGTGAGCGGAGAATTGCAAACATGGCCTGCGAAGTCGCTTTCGAGAACCTTGTGCGTCTTTTCCGGAGCGAGCACCACCACGCTTTCACCGGCGGATTCGGCACCAGCCAAACGAGCAGGAGCAGTCGAAAGGAGTTCGATAGCACGAGCTTCGCCAACACTTGCCACAAGTTTGTTCCAAATAGCAGGGAGAGCCACTTCCAGAGAAAGTGCGCCCGGCACGGAATCTTCGAAGTTCACGACCGTATCCTGACGGAGCACCGGCGTGTGGTTCACGCTAATCGCATTGACGGTTCCATCGACAACGCCCTGCCACAAGGCTTCGCGGTCTGCAGCCGAGCGGATCGGCGGGAGAATGTGGTATGCGGAATCGAGCGTTTCGAGGCAGGAATCATCAAGCAGCAAGTGATACAAGTTCACATCGCAAGTGACATCGATACCGTTCTTGCGGGCGTTACGGACCAGTTCAAGAGTTTCACCACAAGTGACCTGCTTGAAGTGCACCGGCACCTGGAGGAATCGAGCCGTTTCAAGAACTGTGTAAGCAGCAATCGTTTCGGCAATGCGAGGAATGCCCTTCATGCCGAGCATATCGGAATAAGCGCCTTCGTGAACGCAGCCACTGTGGCGAAGCGTCTTGTCCATCGGCTGGAAGAAGAAGCGCTTGCCCGTCATCTTGCCATATTCCATGGCGAGGCGGAGGAATCGGGAGTGCGGAATCACGCCGTTACCATCGCCAAAGCCAGCGACACCGGCTTCGGCAAGTTCGACCATTTCGGCCAAGCTATCCGTGCCAAAGCCCTTGCTGTAAGCACCGAGGAACTTAATATCAAAAGCTTCTTCGCCGCGTTCTTCAGATTTAAAGCGGTTCACCATCGCGGTGTACTTGTCGGCATCGTCAATCGGGTTTGCTGCGCTTTCATAAAGGCCACCGTAAAAACCGCCCTTGCGCATGGCTTCAAAGCCATCGGCAAACGTATAGACGTCATCGCGGAGCGGTTCCATAAAGTCAAGGCCAAGGCCAAAGAGGGCCGGCATCACAAGTGCGCCGTTGCAGTCAAATTCAACCGTTTCGGCATTTTCGCAAGCGTTCAAGCGAACTTCACTCTGATGTTCAAAGGACTTGCCGTTCCAGAACATTGCATTTTTCAGAACGACATTCACAAGACGACCCTTACAAGGTTTACGCATTTTCATTGTTGCGACCTCCTGCCAAAAGGAAGAGAACTGCCATACGGACGGCAACACCGTTGGTCACCTGATCTAGAATTACAGAATGTTCGCCATCGGCGATATCGGAATCGAGTTCCACACCGCGATTGATGGGGCCCGGGTGCATAATGATGACCTTGTCCTTAGCGCATTCGAGGAGTTCTTCCGTGATACCGAATGTGTTGCGGTATTCGCGCATGCTCGGGAGAAGGGCGTCATCCATGCGTTCTTTCTGCAAACGGAGAGCGATGATGGCGTCGGCGTTTGCGACCGCCTTCTTCACGTCCGGTTCCCATGTCACGTGGTTCATGAGGTCTGTATTGCGCGGAACAAGCGTCGAAGGTCCGCAAAGCGTTACGTGGGCACCCATCGTGGACATGCCCCAGAGGTTACTGCGGGCGACGCGGCTATGGCGGATATCGCCAATGATCGTGACGTTCTTGCCTTCGAGCGTCCCAAGCTTTTCTTCAATCGTAAGCATGTCGAGAAGCGCCTGGGTCGGATGTTCATGGGCACCATCGCCAGCGTTCACGATGATCGCGTTGCTATGTTCGGCAAGGAACTTGGGAACGCCGGTCCCCTTATGGCGAACCACCACGATATCGATTTTCATGGATTCGATATTACGGAGCGTATCGACGAGCGTTTCGCCTTTCTTGACGCTCGAGTTTGAGCTTGTGAAGTTCACCGTATCGGCAGAGAGGCGCTTTTCGGCGAGTTCAAAACTGGTGCGCGTACGGGTGCTGTTCTCGAAGAACAAGTTCACGACCGTCATGCCCCGGAGACTCGGCACTTTCTTAACCGGGCGTTCCAAAATTTCACGGAACTGTTTTGCATTATCCAAAATGGTGCGGATATCCTGCTTAGACACACCCTGGAGTCCAAACAAATGCTTAATCTGTAATGCGCCCATCTTAGGCCTCCACCTCTACTAGGTACACTGAATTTTCTTTGTCAATGGGTTCGATTTGCACACGAACCTCCTGGTCCTGCATGGTTTCGACAGTAAGACCTACACAATCGGGTGCAATCGGAAGTTCGCGGTGTCCACGGTCAACTAGTACGCAAAGGCGTATTGCTGCCGGACGTCCTAAATCAAGAATGGCCTGCATCGCTGCACGCACCGAGCGCCCCGTATAAAGGACATCATCTACCAGAATGACCGTTTTCCCTTCGACCGACGCAGGCATTTCGGTAATGCGCATTTCGCTCGAACCCATGTGGGTGCGGTAATGAAAATCATCGCGATAGAAAGTCGCATCAAGGCTCCCCATCGGGACGGTCTTGTTAAACTTTTGGCTCAAGCGCTCGCAAATCTTTTTTGCGAGAGGGATTCCGCGGCTCGCCATGCCGAGCACCACCATGTCATCGGCTGTCGGATGCATCTTGGCAAGCTTTGCCGCCATTTCGTCGAGGGCGAATTCCATCGCCTGCGCAGACAGCAACTCTCTGATTTTTTTGCAATTGTCTTTCATATAGGTATCAGGTTTTAGGTAACAGGTTTTCAGCCTTGCCTTAGTTTCACACTTGAATGTAGCATTTTTTATGGTTTTTCGCCTTTAAATACAGAAATTGACCCCATTTTTTTGTATATATAAGAAAAGAAACATTAAACCCCGGCAGAGTCCTGTCGGGACATTAATAGGAGATTTTATGTTCAATCAGCTGGGTAAACCCGAAGCTGGCGAAACCATCGCCATCATGAAGACCAATCATGGTACCATGAAACTGCGCATTTTCGAAGACATCGTTGGCGAATGCGCCACGAACTTTGTCGAACTCGCCAAGCAGGGCAAGTATGACGGAGCACCCTTCCACCGCATCATCAAAAACTTCATGATCCAGGGCGGAGACTTTACCCGTCGCAACGGTACCGGCGGACACTCGGCCAAGGGCCCCGGCACCACAATCGGTGACAAGTACGACCCGCGCCTCACCCACATGCGTGGCGCTCTCAGCTGGGCAAAAACCGCCATGCCAAACTCCATCGGCAGCCAGTTCTTTATTGTTCATGGTGATGACGTGCATTTCTTGGATCACGAACAGGTTGGCCCAGGCCCCGCTGATGGCTACTCTGTTTTTGGCCAGCTCTACGAAGGTTTCGAAGTCCTCGACGAAATCGCAGGTGTCAAGACCGACCGCCGCGACGCACCGTTCGAAGAAGTAATCATCGAATCCGTGACCATCGAAAAAGCATAACTGCACTAGACAAAAGTCTATAGTCACAAGAAATTTGCCCGCCCAGAGCGGGCTTTTTCTATGAAAGCGCAAAACCTGCAAAAAAAATCATTTTTTTTATTTCTCCCCCTTGACAATTCTTTTTAGTTCTTCTATATTTGGGCCAGCCCTCGGGGTTATAGCTCAGTTGGTAGAGCGCCTGCATGGCATGCAGGAGGTCAGGAGTTCGACTCTCCTTAGCTCCACTGAAAAGAACCGTTTGCAATGCAAACGGTTCTTTTTTATATCACATTAAATCAGCAAAAGCACAACGTGCTCTCGCTAGTTTGTAATAATTTTGTATTTTTATTTGCATGAAAACGTTTTTGAACAAGCTAGCTCATTTTTCCCGTAAGGGTCTATTCTTGGGCACAATGGCAAGCATCGCCTGGGTGCCGACCGCTTTCGCTGCAGAAGACTGCGACGAAGAAACCATGGACGCCTTCGCCTACGAAGACTGCGTCAAGGCAAAATCCGGTGCTAAAGTTTCTAACGACAACTTTGGCGCCAGCGAAGTCGACAACGCCGACGGCATGGCACAAAAGACCGTCCTCAAGCCAGACGAACCCACTTATCGTCCGTTTGACCGTGATGCCTATTTGACATCAAGTTTCGGTGAAAATCGTGGCACACGTTACCATGCAGGATTTGACTACTCTACCCAAATGGAAGAAGGCTGGCCCATTTACGCTCCCGAAGACGGCAAAGTCGTAGAGCTCCGAGTATCGCCGTTCCACTACGGAAAGCTGATGCTCTTTAAGGGCAAGAGCGGAAAGACCTGGGCTTTCGCGCACCAGAGCAGTTTTGGCAAACTCGACGAACAAGTTTCCAAAAAGCAATATGCCTCCAAGAAAAATGACGTCATCCTTAAACCGGGGACCAGCTATAAGAAGGGCGACACACTCACCTTCTCGGGCAGCACCGGGATTGGCAATCCGCACTTACATTTGGAAGTACGGCTCGATAACGACCGAGTCATCAACCCCGCGCTTGCAGGCGTTGTTGTCGCCGACACCATGGCGCCGCAAATTTTTGGTGTTGCCGTATGGCAAGGCAACCACCTCGCAATCACTAATCCCGAAGCACTCGACAAGGGATGCGTCGAAACCCCCGTCAAGAACGAATTCAAGCTTGACATGGCTATAAAGATTGCAGACTATAGCCGCGAACCCAAGGATAATCCAATGTCCGTACGCCGTATTACCATGTGGCGCTACGACGAAAAGATTTTTGACGAAATACTCGACACGCTGCGTTACAGCCGTATGGCGCAAATCCGCGACCAGCTTCTGTGGGCTGAAGAAGCCGATACCGCAGGCGACTGGCACTATATCAATGCAAAGCTCGCTCCGCTTTCTACCTACAAGATTGAAATCGAAGATTTCAACCACAATGTAACAACCAAGAAGTTTACCTTCCACGGACGCTGCAAAAGCGACCGTCCCCAGCAGCTTACCAAGGTACAGACATCACCGTTGTTCACCTTCCTTAGCCGCCCAATGCTCGACCTGTTCCGCTGCGAGAACGGCATGAAATTCACCGCTCTTGCCAAAGGTGGCGAGATTATCGAAAACGACATGTGCAAATCCTTTAAGCACAAGCCTATCACCCTTGGCCGTATTCTCGAAATTTTCCCCGAAATGACCAGCATCCATTACACATCTGATGCAGGTTCAACCGGCGACGGCAAGGCCGTTGACGAGACCATTGAATTATATTCCTTCAACCAGTATCAACGAAGCGTCAACTGGTCCACCAAGATTGGAAACATCGGTGTAACGCAAAAGATTACCGGCATCCCGACCGGAAGGGACACCACGAAAAAGATCTTGGCCATCACACGCACGCATACAGACAGCCTTGACTTTATCGAATTCCACCCCAAGGGAATGCAACTCAAGGACTGGACCGTCTGCATCGAAAACAGCGAAAACAACGCCCCGCTATACTGGCTAGGCGAAACCAGCCGCAACTGGTTCATCTTTAGCAAGCAGACCAAGGGCAAGAACCGCTGCGCAACAACCAACGAGCTGCGTGACATTGCAAACATCAACAATGAAGAAGCTCCGACACTAGGATTCCCCTACTGGAGCGACATGATGATTGGCGGCGTGCGCCAACCGGCACTCAAGATTCCGCTCATTTTCAAATATGACGGAGTTCCCGACGGTAACGCAATTACGGTTACAGTGAACAAGAAATGGGTCGCTGCGGAATACGATTCCGAACCGCGCGAAATCGTGATCGAAGGCGCCAAGATTCCCGAAACCGACGCCAACATCAACATCAAGATTGTCGACGAAGCCGGCCACAAAGCCAGCTATGATATAGACGTTCCTGAGATGTAGCAAGATAAATTACAAAAAAGGCCGCGATGAATCGCGGCCTTTTTTAATGGCGCATAGCGCGTGATTACTTCACAGAAGCCGTCAACAGCTTCGTAATCGCACTGACGTATTCAGCCGGGTTCGGCAGCGGAGAGCCTTCGGCAAGCAGAGCCTGACCGTAGAGGGCCTTCGGCCAATCGCCCAAATCTTCCTTCGCATCTGCCTTCTTCTTGAGCATTTCGCAAATCGGGTGCGTCGGGTTGATTTCCAGGATGCGCTTGCTCTTCGGCAAGTTCTTCTGGCCCATCGCCTTCATCATGCGTTCCATCTGGGCGCTCATGGCATCTTCG
>OCTX012071623.1_pt1 | contig 10287 bp, 8 predicted proteins | sample 1539691 | NCBI WGS metagenome assembly OCTX01 (sample SAMN02144231, study PRJEB22623) | gut metagenome | biome: sheep rumen | host: Ovis aries | place: New Zealand | reverse complement strand
ATTATATACATATCGGCGTGGGCTTCGGAGTTGCTTATCTATCAGAGTTAGGCAAGTTCGACGGCCTGAAGGGTGAGATAGGTGACGAGCGCGGTTCTCACCCTTTTTTTGTGTTATTTACAAGATTACCTATAATTGAAACTATGTCTAAAATATTCCTAAATACACGTGATCAGTTGGTTGTTGTAAATCCTGATCTCATAGCGGCAGTACGAGCAGATGGTAATTATACGCGCGTACTTTATATCAACAAGCGAGAAATAAACGTAACTGTGGGAATCAGTAAGTTGGAAACGATACTAAAGTCCAATAGAGGAAAGAAGAACTCTTTCATTAGGCTTGGTAGAAGTATCATTATCAATCATAGTTTCTTGTATAAGATTGATATTCCAACCCAGCAAATAGTTCTCTCAGATGGCTCAACTCAAGAATTACGGATAAAGGTGTCAAAGAAACTTCTGAAACCATACAAGGAGGCTACTGTACAAAGTGTTTTAACCCAGAGTGAATATGGAAAAGAGGATAATACTGGGAACTAATGGTAATCAACCATTTAAGATAGAAGGTTCATACGTAAGTCGTCAACATGCAGAGATCAAAATTGATGATAATGGCGTGTGGACGTTGAAAGATTTGAATTCTCTTAATGGTACATATATCCGTGATGAAAACACAGGAGAAATGATGAGAATATCAAATGTTGTAATTACCCCTATGACTTTTATTTGTTTGGGAAGTGAACTCTCTTTGGGGTGTTGTTTCTATGCAAAACAAGCAGTGAAATATGGTGACTTTGGTGAAGAGTTACTATATATGAGGAGGAAAGAAATTTCCTTTGAAAAAGAAGAAGAGAGATTAAAGAAAAAAAATAATATCGTGAATATAGCTGCACGTCTTGGTGTGGGAGCGTTAGTTTTAGGACTCACCTTTTTAATTACTAGAAATGGTAGTGAATTGGTTACATTAATTAGAATAGTATTAACTGGATGTGCCACATATATTGTTCCGTTTTTCTTTGATGTAAACAAATATAAAAAACAAATAAATACCAAACGTGAACATTTCCGTAAGTGTCCTAATCCTGAATGTTCACATACTTTGAATTCTAAAGAAGCCCTTAATATGTATTGTTCTAAATGTCAATGTCACTAATTCCTAAAAAATAAAATCTATGAAGAAAGTATTATTAACAATGCTGATGCTATTGGCTGTATTCAGCATACATGCACAAAAAACATATGTCTTATTGTTAGGTGTCAACAATTATGGTACAGGTGAGAATAATCTAAGTTTTCCAGTAAAAGATGCCAAAGAATTGAAGCAGATTTTTGACAAACAAGGCATGACAGTTGCGATGCTTACAAGCAAATATGTAACGAAAGAAAATATAGACAAAAAACTTGATGCCATTATCAAGTTAGCAAGGCCCCAAGATAAAATAATATTTTTCTTCTCTGGACATGGTACACCAGGAGCATTCTGTTGCTATGGCTTTAATTTATACAGGTATTCAGATTTAGCAAATAAACTATCGCAAGCTCGCACATCAAATATTTTTTGCTTTATAGATGCCTGTCACTCTGGCAGCGCACAATTTGCAACAAACGAACAAACAGGATTAGGATCTGTCAATCCTGTATTTTGCATAGCATGTCGTCCACAAGAATATTCATATGAAAAGTTCCTTGTTGATAATGGCGTTTTTACACAAGCTCTCACAAAAGGATTGCGTGGTAAAGCCGATTATAATAAAGATAAAAAGATTACTTTGCTTGAATTGTTCAAATATGCACATGCTGATGTGATTCAAAAAACCAAAGATAATCAGCATCCTCAGTTAGTAGGTAGCCAAAATCTGTATAATACAGTAATAGCGAAATGGTAGAGCAACATTCGTCATAAGAAACGAACTTTTCGTCAACAAATCTAACCTATTCGTCAAAGAAAACCTAATATCATTGCAAAACATTGTTTAGATTACTACCTTTGCAGTGAAAACATTATAAATTTAAAGAATATGGATACTATTAAGAACAAGCAGTTGAAGACCGAAAATAGGAAAGGCGGTCGTAATGAATTATCTAAGCTTTTAATCGCAGGAGGTGGACTGGTTATAGGCAGTATAGGTGGAGTAGTAACAGGAGGTAATATTTTAAGACCAGATTATCCTGCGTCTCCAGAAGGTAGGGAAACTGATAAACCGGTAGAGAATGGTGATGATAAGATAGCTGATAATAAAGTAGATAAAGAAGAAACTCAGGATGTTCAAAATCCCGAATCAGAAAATGCGGAGCCTACTCCTATAGATTCAGGGAATAATGGAAATAATGCGGGAACGTCACAATCACAGAATAGTGGTAGTAATATAAACGAAGATTCTGTAGATGAAATTGCACAACGTATAGCAGGTTCAAGTGAGATTGATAGTGGTGACTCCACATCATCATTAATGCAAATAGGAGATCCTTCTACAATGTATGACATGAATGGCAATGCAATCAATGTGTTTGCTGTAACATTCAATGATCCAAACTTGGCGGGTCAACAGTTTGTTTTGGCTGACACAGATGGAGACGGCGTATATGATGGCTTATATACAGCAGAGGGTGAACCATTCAGTCTTGCATTATTAAACGAAGATGGCACAGAATATCCTTTCGATGATCTTTTGGCAATGGCTAATCTTGGATATGCAGACTTAGAAGAAATGCAGCACGATGACGGCTCATTTATGGAGAGAAACGATTTTGATAGTCTTTCACAGGATGACAGTCTTATGGCTGACATTATTGGAAATGATGAAGAACTTGACCAACAGGCGTTATTGGCTCAGCTATTAAGCGAAGCTGAAGATGGTAGCAATGATGTGGCATTGCTTGATGGTACAAGGGATATGGAGGAAGATGATTCTTCTCAGGACGACGACGACGATGCAGATGAGGACATACCAGAGTTTGATGGAGACGAATCATAATATCTCAGTACCCATATTAGGAGTGGCGCAATTGGTTAAGGGAAATGCGTATATCGTTCACGAGAAAGCAATCGTTGGCGAATGTTATACTGTCATCTGCCCTAAATGCAATAAACAATTGCGGTTGCATCCAGACAAGAATGGTCCTCACATAGAAGTCTGCCCTGACTGTAAGGCACAGATAGGCTATAATTCAAAGGTAGTTGTCAGAAAAGAGGAAGGCACAGATGACCGACATACAGAGATAAATAGGATGCTGTTAAACAAAGATCATGCAGGCAAAGGTGGCAGATTGGTATGGGGATTTCTTGGTCGACATAGTGCAAATCTTTCTGTAGGTGAGAATACTGTAGGACGTAAAGACACAAACTCCCCCTCGGATATATCAATAGATGATGCATATATGAGTAGGCGCTCAATATCAATAGATGTAGAAGAAAAATCGGGAGCATATTCTTTCAAACTTACGGTGCTTAAAGCTGCTAATCCAGTAATGGTTAACAGCAATGAACTTTATATAGGCAATAGTATATACTTGAACTATGGTGATACTATAAGGCTTGGTAATACAGTTTTAACCTTTAAGAAAATAAAGAAATGACTATCGTTTTAGGTCAAGCATATTCATTCATTCAACTTGGGAAACGCAAGAATCAAGAAGATGCACGTTTACCAGATTGTGACATTCCACCAAAAGCACAAAGATTTTTTGCTGTTTGTGATGGAGTTGGAGGAAGCAGTTTAGGTGAAGTAGCAAGTAAGACCGTTTGTGAAGCTATTGCAAAACGTCTTGGGACTTTTGATTTCACACAGGAATTTACCAGTACAGATTTCAGCAAGCTATTTGGAAATACGTGGGACGAATTAGACCATGAAGCCGGCAAGTATAGTTGTGATATGGCTACAACACTTACATTTGCAGCGTTTCATGCTTGTGGAGCAACTTTCGCTCACGTTGGCGATAGCCGTATCTATCTTATTCGTCCATCGCAAGGAATAATATATCGTAGTGACGACCATTCTCTTGTAAACCAAATGATACATTCCGGAATAATTACACCCGAAGAAGCAATTAATCATCCGCAGAGAAATGTCATTACTCGTTGTATGGAGGCAGGTGTAGAGGTCTCAGAACGTAGTGCCGCTACAGTGCTTCGTACAAAGGATATTCAGAATGGAGACTATGTTTTCTTGTGTACTGATGGAGTCACTGGAAAGATATCAGATGACGAACTTGTTAATATAATTACAAGTAAAGCGTCAGACTCAGAGAAAATGCAAAAGATTTCGAGCTTATGCGAGGATAGTTCAGATAATAATACAGCAGTCCTTATACCTATAGAAGACGTTGAAATTAAACAACGGTTAAAAAAGGAAAATGGAAATGAAGGCTCAACATTAAGACTGTCTTCCGATACGCAAGTATTAGAAGAAATAGTTCCTGTTTCGCAGTTATGTAGACAAAGTATCTTATCTTACCTAAAAAACAAACTTTTCAAATAATTCAGATTATGAGAATAATATCAATTGCAATTTTCCTGTCTTTAACTTTGATGGCAGGAGCGCAGAAGAAGCCTGTTAAGCAAGACAATGTAACAAAAACAGATAGTCTTACATCCGTTGTGAAAAAAGCAGAAAAAGGTGATGCCTTAGCTCAAAACACACTGGGAACATGGTATTATACTGGCAAGTATGTAAAAAAAAATTACGATGAGGCTTTAAAGTGGTGGGCTAAGTCTGCAAAGCAGGAAAATACAGATGCCATCGCTAATATGGCAATGTGCTACCAGTTAGGCAGGGGTATTAAGCGTGACTCCATAATGGCAGTAAAACTATATAAGGCATCAGTTCAGAAAGGGAATAAGTATATTGTTCCACAACATGAGAGTATCGCAAACAAGACGGGCGACACTTTCAGTAGCAGGATGCTTTATGACTTCTACATGAACGGAATTGGAGTAAAGCAAGATAAGGCAAAAGCCATACACTATTTAGAAAACGTTGCTAAAAAAGGGAATGCTGATTCCCAGTTCAGATTGGCACTATATTACTTGAATAACAAACAGGCTGATGTAGCTGCAAAATGGTTTAAGAAGGCATCTGACGGGGGAATGGATGGCGCATCCTACTATTATGGACTGTTACTGCATCAGGGAGTAGGCATAAAACAGGATAAGGCGAAAGGTATCATACTTATGGAGCGAGCAGCTAAGAAAGGTTTTGTTGCCTCATACTACCAATTGGGAAAGATTTATTATGAGGGAAACGGAATCGAAAAAGACTATACCAAAGCCGTAGAATACCTCAAGAAATCCACACCTGCCAACGCTGATGCACGCTGGTTGCTCGGCATTTGTTACTTAAGAGGATGGGGAGTACCACAGGACTATTACGTCGCAACTCAATGGCTTGCCAACGCAGGAACGGCACATACAGGGGAGGTGTCAGCCCTGCTCAAGGAAGAGAGTATATATGCTCACTATGTGTTTGGACTAAAAGAATACATTTTAGGTAAAAATTATAAAGTAGCATTGGAACACTTCAAGAAAGTGAGCAAGGCTGATATAGCAGAAGGAGAAACGATGACAGGCGTTGTGCTTTCAGACAGTAGTTATCAGGACAACAACATTAAGAAAGCTGCAAAGATATTCGGAAAAGTTATTGACAGAAGCAGTGATGCCAACTATTACTTGTCTGAGATGTATGAATTAGGTAAAGGAGTTGAGAAAAACCAGGAATATGCAATGAAATTACTGGAAAAGTCGGCAAATAATGGCATTGCGATTGCTCAGTGCAAACTTGGCGATAAGTTCATGATAGGACAAGATGTAATACAGGATTATGCTAAAGCCGTGGAACTTTACCTTCAGGCAGAGAGACAACAACAGCTCACCTCGTCAGCAGCAAGTAATCTTGCCAAGTGTTACGAAATGAAGATAGGAAACTTGCCCGATCTGGAAAATGCGGAAAAACGCATTGCGCAACTGAAGAGGTATAAGCCCAATGATAATCTGGTAAATTTTCTGCGGAAGATAGAATAATAAGATGTCTGAAAACAAAAAGAAATATGAATATGTGTTGCCTGTAGGAGCTGTGTTGACAAGCCCCGAAGGCGAGTACTCTATAAAGAAGGTGCTCGGGCAGGGCGGATTTGGCATAACCTATCAGGCAAGGGGAAGACGTGTGGGAGATAATGTCTTCCATAAATATGCCATAAAAGAATTCTTTATCAAAGGACAGTGTTGGAGAGATAATAACGATAGTACCATGCGGTATTCTCCTGCTGCAAAAACGGAGATAAAGGCTTGCCTGAAAGATTTCAAGGATGAGGCACTGCGCCTGAACAAAATATGTCGTGGCAATAGGTTTATTGTTAACGTAAATGAGGTGTTTGAGGCAAATGGTACAATTTACTATGTAATGGAATATCTTGAGGGCGGAAGTCTGAGGGATAAAGTCCGTAAAAGCGGCATGGGATTATCAGAGGGAGTGGCATTGTCATATATCCGTCCTATTGCAGAAGCTGTAGAGTATATTCACAGCCAATACCACCTTCTGCATTGCGATATTAAGCCAGACAACATTATGTTGCGTTTGGATGAGGAAGGGCAACCTTTAGAGCCGGTTCTCATAGACTTCGGTATATCCATACACTTCTCGTCAAAAGGAGAGTTGACTACTACCCACAATGCTGTGGGCATTACCCCAGGGTATTCTCCTCAAGAGCAGTTCCAAGGTCTTGATACAATACTCCAGACACGCAGGAAACTGAATGAGGAAGGTCATACAGACCTGTCCATTGTTCCATACGAAATGGATGTGTATGCCCTTGGCGCGACATTATACTATCTTCTTACTGGATTAAATCCTGCTCCAGCATCTTACGGGCTGGAAAAAATAATAGAAAAGAAACTGTCAGAGGTTAGTATTAGCGAGAGGACGAAGAATGTTATCATCAATGCGATGCGTCAACCCTACATGGAACGCACTAAAACTGCAGCGGAGTTTCTGAAGGGTTTTGAAGAAAGATATTATCTCCCACGATGGTTTGTGTTGAAAAGTCCCAATGCCACTTATCAGGTAATTTCAGGATTAAAAACAGAGACAGGAAACAGTCTTTGTTATGATGCAGTAATATACACTGGAGATCAGCAAGCAGACGATGCTAATGCGACTTTAGCCCTTCGATATACTCTATATGAATACTTCGTTAAAGGAGTTCATAAACGTCAGCCAGATGAATGTGTGACGGATATTTCTCCTACAGCCGATGAACCTCGCAAACGTGAGTTCTTTTCTGCCGTACAGCGAGAGGTAGGTCTCTCAGAGACAGGACAATGTGAGCGCATGGAAACTGGAGTAGTCGTAAGGGAGATATTCCAAACCAACGGAACTGTCTATGCAATAGTAAAAAAAGGGTGGAAGAAGCCAAACCCTGTGATAAGTATATGGCGTAAGTTTTGCATGGGCATGGTTACCCTTGCTAAGAGTGCAGATGCAGTCATCAGAAGCAATGGGGAGGTGATAGGTAAGATTATGCTTTTTTGTATCCTCGTTATGGTATTGAGCATTGGTGGATATTATGGTTATAACAGATACAAAGAGTATTCAAATATACAACAACAGAAACAAGAGAAACAACATAAGCTTGATTCAATAGCTAAGATTAAGGAACAGAAGCATGAAAATTCCCCGAAAGAACAGGTAGTTGTGCAACCAGAAGTTCCTAAGCAGGATGTATCAAAACAGGTTCCTCTCACTATACAATTGAAAATGGTTAATACCGAGGCAGGAAAAGATAATCGTTGTTATGTATCGGCGGTAGTAAGAAACCAGAATTCTAAGGATGTTACTGCAAGGCTGACAATAAAAGGCAGTGCTCCACTGAAATCTGTCACCCAAAATGTAACAGTGCCAGCTAAAGGCTCCAAAAATGTTAGAACATATTTTGTCGTGACAAAATCTATTGTAGGACAAAGACAAAGCGTCACAGCATCAACTTCCAATGGAGAACATGCTGAATTAAATAATATACGTCTGATTCCGTATGCCAAATTTGAAAATAAACAAGCGGAAACAGATGCAGATAAATTGACAAAAGCTATAAGTACTTCAGATTGGAGAACAATTGAAGCTTTGGGAAATAAAGGTTATCCGCATGCCTATATTGTATTAGCCCAACATTATTGGAATATAGGCAATGCTAGTCAATGTGAAAAATGGGCAAAAAAGTCAATCTCAGCAGGTGTTAACGTGACACAAGCAAGGAAAATATTAGAAGAATTAAAATAATCTATAAAACTATAATAAGATAACTATGAGAAAAAAAATATATACAGTACTGATAAAAAGTACAATAAACAAGGTTTATACCATTGTGCTTGTTTTTGTATTTCTATTTTGTAATACAACTATAAATGCCCAAGATTTTTCTAAAATAAAAAAACAAGCAAAAAAAGGCAATGCGGAGATGCAACATCTGTTAGCCAGTTATTATTATTATGGTAAATATGTTGATAAGGACACAATGAAAGCCATCTATTGGTACGAAAAGGCTGTGCAAGGTGGTAACGAAGATGCAAAGGTTGATCTCGCTTTATGTTTTCATAATCGGAAAGATTATGGAAAAGCCTATCCGTTGTTTCTTTCTTATATAGATAATTCGAGTAATAAAGAAAGTAAAAATTACAGATATAATACAGCACTCCGTCTTGTTGGAGCATATAAAATGGATGGACTGTCGACTCCTATAGACAAGCCCGGAGCTGTAAAATATTTAGAAGAAGCACATAAAAATGGTGCAAACGTAGAAATGGATTTACATATTTGTTATGAATATCTGGGGGAAGATGAAAAGTGTTTTCTTATAGCAAAAGAAGAGTATGAAAAAACAGGTGTACCCTTTAATTTGTCTAAGGATTACTTATTTGGAATAGGATGTAAACAAGATCTTTCAAAGGTTCGTGAACTGTTGCAAGAAATGTCTGATGGGAAATTAGTGTATTATGCTCCAGATGGTGGAAGAATAAGGTATTCAAATACTCATTTATATGCTGCAAAATGCTATATAGGTATTTCATATTATTTTGACAAAAACAAAAAGAATCATTACCAAGAGGCTGTGAAATATTTAACAGAAGTAATAGAGTCAAAAGAAGCAACCGAATTTGTTCGAGGTCAAGCAATGTGTGCCCTTCAAAGGTGCTATAGATTTGGCAGAGGCGTTAAGAAAGACATTGCAAGGGCGAACGAGTTGGAAAAGGAGGCAAAGGTGTTATTGCCAAATGAAAATTATGATAATTTTTCAAAAAGGTTTAAATCATCATACTAATTTATCAAATGTAATTTAATCAAAATAGAAATGAATATGAGAAAGTTTTTTTTAATTATTATCTTATGTGGCATTTTGGGTACTACAATTAATTATGCTCAAAAGTATAAAAACATAGCAGATGTTAGACAAAATGCTGAAACAAAAAATGATGGTGCTGCACAGTTCCTTCTTGGATATAATTACGAATGTGGAAAAGGGGTGCCCAAGGATAAGCAGCAAGCAAAATACTGGTATGCGAAAGCAGTACAAAATAAAGCTCCAGAAATAACTAAAGCACGTCTTGCATCGCTTTATGATGAAGATGGCGAATATGACAAGGCTTACCCATTATACTTGTCATATGCAAATAATCCAAAAAATGAAGACAAAAAGAATACACATAATTGGTACAATAGAAGCTTATTTAGCTTAGGATTATACAAATATGAAGGAAGAGGAACAGCAAAAGATATTTCTGGTGCAATAGAATATTTAGAAAAGGCACGGAGTAATAAATATTATCCATGTTTGTCCTTGTTATATTCTTGCTATCAAAAGTCGGGTGATTTGAAAAAGGCTTATATAATTGCTCAAGAAGATTACTATTATAATGGTCTCCCTATGTATTTAGCAAAACATTATTTATTTGGTATAGAATGTTCACAAAATTTGGAGAAAGTCAGAGAATTGCTTTTAGAATCAGCTAATGGAAAACAGGAATCTACTCACCCCGATGGTTCTATTAGTACTTTTGACAAAAAATATCAAAGTGTAGCGCAATTATATATGGGTATAGCTGACTATTTTGACAAAGAAAAGGCTCAGCATTATGGGGAAGCTATTAAATGGCTTAATTTGGCAATCAACTCAGAGGGCGCATCTGATAAAACCAAAGGTGAAGCTGCATGTCTGCTTTCTCGTTGCTATAGATTTGGTAGAGGGGTAAGACAAGATATAACAACGGCGAATGAACTGGAGAAAAAGGCGAAGAATTTATTAA
>OCTX011867980.1_pt1 | contig 10287 bp, 8 predicted proteins | sample 1539691 | NCBI WGS metagenome assembly OCTX01 (sample SAMN02144231, study PRJEB22623) | gut metagenome | biome: sheep rumen | host: Ovis aries | place: New Zealand | reverse complement strand
AAAGAGTTCCCCCCGTGCCCCCCTCAGAAACTTTTAATGATTTTTGGCACTTGGGAGCTACACTCCCAAGCACCAAAAATGACTGAGAGTTTATAAGGGAGTATAAGAAGAATTCTTTTTAGAGAAATCTAACCTGACCACGCATCAAATATACGATGATAATTCGGATTTACCACAATATCCTTGCATAATAATCGGAGAGAGTTCTTCTGGAAAGAATTATTCTCCTGCCTCTCTTCTAAGCTCTCAGTCATTTTTACATAACGGGTTTTCATACCCGTTGTGTAAAAATCATTAAAAGTTTTAGGAAAGGGGTCCGGGGAATAACCCTTTTTCAAAAGGGTTTTCCCCGATTACTACGCAGGGGTGCTGCGGCAAATTCTGATTTACGTTATTGACTACACAAAAGTTAAAAGGAAAAAATAAAGAAATATTCAAAAAGGTATAGACAAATTGAAAAAATTATCGTATAATTAAAAGGGAAATCATATTCTTATTATACCCACCGGGAGATCATTATGAGAGTAATTACGGGAAAATGCAGAGGTAAAAAGCTGATAACGCTTGAGGGACTTGACACACGTCCTACTACGGATATGGTCAAGGAGGCTGTGTTTTCGGTGATACAGTTTGATGTTGCAGGTGCGTCGGTGCTCGATCTGTTTGCAGGCAGCGGACAAATGGGTATCGAGGCGCTCAGCAGGGAGGCTTCGCACTGCGTTTTTGTTGACGCAAATCCCGAGGCTGTCAAGGTGATAAAGCAGAACCTTTCCGATTGCAAGCTCACAGGTGAGTCAAGGGTACTGTGTATGGACAGCTTTGAGTACCTGAGAGTTTCAAAGGGCGGCTTTGATATCGTTCTGATAGATCCGCCTTACAGACAGGGGATCGTGCAGAAGGCTCTTTCGCAGCTCGGCGGAAAGATAAACAGCGGCGCAATAGTGGTTTGCGAGCATGAAAAGGAGCTGGAGCTTGATGACAGCTATGAAGGGCTGAAGCTCCATAAGAGATATAAATACGGAAAGACGGCGGTAACTGTTTTCAAGGCGCCGCAGGAGGAAGAATGAAACGCATTGCGGTATGCCCGGGCAGCTTTGACCCGATAACAAGAGGACACCTTGATATTATCAACCGTGCCTCGACGCTTTTTGATAAGGTAATAGTTCTGGTATCATTCAATGCCGCCAAACGTGCAGCGTTCACGGTGAGCGAGCGTGTGGATATGATATATAAAGTCGTTCAGCACCTTGATAATGTGGTGGTGGATTGTCACGACGGTCTGCTTGCGGATTATCTTAAACGCACGGGTGCAACGGCGATAGTCAAAGGCTTAAGGGCGGTCTCGGATTTCGAGTATGAATTCCAGATGGCACTTGCAAATAAAAAACTCTACGAAGGCGCTGAAACTGTTTTTCTTACAACTACGGGAGAGAATATGTTCCTTTCCTCGAGCGTTGTAAAGCAGATAGCGTATTTCGGAGGAGATATCACGGGGTTTGTTCCCGCACAGATACACGACTTCATCAAGCACAGGCTTTTAAGACCTGAGGATGAGGATATCTGAACGGAAAAAATACATAAGCCTAAAAAGGCATAAGAAAGGATGTTATATATGAATCTTGAAGATGGACTTAACAACTTAAAATCAGCACTTTTGAATGCACAGAGCTCGCCGTTTTCAAATAAGAAAAAGGTAGATGCTGAAATGATGCTGGAGATCGTTGACGAGCTTATCGAGTCTACACCTGCTGAGATCCAGAAGGCAAGGGAGATCGAGAAGGAGAGGCAGAACATTCTTGACGATGCAAGAAGACAAGCCAACCAGATCGTAAAGGATGCTCAGGCAAGAGCTAACGAGCTTGTAAGCGAGGAAGAGATAGTTAAGCAGGCTCATGAATATGCAACTGCCGAGGCTGCCCGTGCGAATGAGGAAGCTGAGAGCATTATTTCCAATGCAAAGGCACAGGATCTTGCTATAAGAAAAGCAATGGTAGAAAAGCTCAACATTTCGCTTGGCGAAGCACACCAGGTGCTTTCAAAGTGCGTAGCAGATGTTACAGCAACTCACGAAGCGCTTGATAAGATCGCAGGAACAATGGAGGGCGCACCTGTAACGAAGGATAACGGCCCTAAGATCACACCTGTACTCAAGTGACCGCAATAATTATATGTACAATAAAAGGGACTGCTGCAAATAATGCATCAGTCCCTTTTTTGACTTTACAGCCGTATCAGGTCAATTACTTGCCTGCCTTGTAAGAGTCGATCATCTTCTTGCTGATGTTACCCGAACGCCGAGCATACCTTGCTCCCTTTCGGACATAGGTGACAGGCTCATTATCGCCTGTGAGCAGCTTTATTTGCAGCTTCATGGTGTTTTTGTTCATTGGCACCACATCTATCCTGTCGATGACCGCCTTTGCCATTTCGTCAACATCTTCCTTGGTCATCACGCCTGTTGGGTCGTACATATTGCGGAAGTAGTCGCCGATGCGGCGGATATTCTTTGCGTACTGCTCGCTGTCCTGGGATTTTTCTTTGCGGTATTGCATTTCGTTTTCGATGTCCTCGATGACCTTGGTGTGCTTGTTGTTGCGCTCGGTGAACTCCGCCTTGGAGATAGTTTCCTCCATGTAAAGCTCCAGCAGTTTGTCACGCTTGCGGTTCTCCTTGTCAAGCTGCACCTGCAGTCTGTTCAGCTCCTTTTGCAGCTCGCCTGTGTTGTCGGCTTGCTTGTATATTTCAAGGAATGTTTCGATGTAGTCGTCAAGGTCGCCTGCTATCTCGGTGAAAAATCCCGACAGCATTTTGTAAAGCTCGCTTTCAAGTATGGCAAATGATGCGCAGGTTTTTGTGCCGAAGCGTTTTTTCTCGGAGCATATCCATTCGTAGACGGGCTTGCCTTTCGATGCGCTGTTTGAAAAGCTCGTCCGCCAGTATGGCTTATCGTGAGCCTGACACCATATCTTTCCCGTGAACACGCTTTTGTCCTTGAAGGAATGTTCTCTTGCTTTTATAACGCTGCTGCGGTAGGCAAATATCTGATTGCACCTGTCCCATATCTCCTCGGAGACTATTGCTGGGACTGTTTCGCCCGTTTCGTCCTTATACATCACCCATTCTTCCTGCGGCAGGAACTTCTGCTCTTTGGTGCGATAGTCAACGGTAGTGACTTTGTTTCCGCAGTAGTAGCCTTTGTACTTGGGGTTCTGTATTATTCCCGAGATGGTGTTGTGGTGTATGCGTGTGCCGTTTCGTCCCCGATAGCCTTTGTCATAGAGTATCCGTTCTATCTTCCGCACGCTGGTATCGCCTGTGGAGTACAGCTCGAATATGAGTCTGACCATTTCGGCTTCCTCTTCGTTGATGACCAGCTTGCAGTCTTTTTTGTCGTAGCCGAAGATGCGGTTGTTGCCAAGGACGTTGCCGTTCTTGATAGCACGCTTGTGACCGAAACGCACACGCTCGGACAGCTTTCTTACCTCGTCTGCGGCTATGCTTGACATTATCGTAAGGCGAAGCTCGGAGTCGGGGTCTATGGTGCAGATATTATCGTTCTGAAAGAACACTCCCACGCCTGAGCTGAGCAGCTCTCTTGTGTAGGTCAGGCTGTCGATGGTGTTCCTTGCAAATCTGCTGACCTCTTTAGTCAGCACGAGGTCGAACTTGCCCGCCTTGCCGTCGTCTATCATCTGCATAAACGACTCACGATTTTCGGCGCTCTCGCCTCTGACTCTGTCCACATAGCCCTCGACGTAGTTCCAATGTGCATTTGATTTTATCATCTCGGTGAAGTAGCTTATCTGATTCTCGATAGAGTTTTCCTGCTCGTCCGAGAGGGTGGACACTCGTGCGTAGAAAGTCACGTTGATGTCCAGGTCAAAAATAGTTTTCCGCTCGCTCGTCATCAGCTGACGAGCCTTGTAAATATCCATAAGATATCCTCCTTTATCTTAATTATAACTTGTTATTTTTCAAAATCAATACGGTGGAAATATTTACATATCCACTCTATGTAGCCCGCCTTTGCAGCGGGCTTTTTCAGGCTGTGAGCTTATCTATCAGCACAAGCATACGGTTGTACTTTTTCACATCTATCTCACCACGCCCGAGAAGTATTCTCGTCCAGGCGGTGAGGGTCTGCTTTTTAAGCTCAAGAGCCTTGCATTTTTCGGTAATCTTCAAACGCATCACTCCTATCTTTATTCTTATCATCGTCAGGTGGATTATACCATTTATTACAGTAGTTTTTACCACAAGAGTACCACACTCTGCGGCGGTTATCTATCACCAAGTGCAACGAATTTTGTCTGTCTTTTTTGTGCATCAAGCAGCACATCGCTTTTGGATTATAGTTTGTCATTTTTGATCTTCCTTTCGGTTTGGATTTAGTTTCAGATTCCGGTGTTAAGAATTACAACACAACTTTTTTGTTCTCACCTCGATCCTTTAAAATCAGCCTGTGACGCCGTCGGATAACCTCGCACAAGCGGAGTTACAGGCACACTTTTTGAATTTTGATACCTGTACTTTTGCAATTATTTGATTTTGACTCCAATTCTCATTTCGCAGATTCTCTCGCAAACACGCCGAGCTTTGCTCGTCGAAGTGAGGCGTGCGGCGGCAAATGACGCCGTGCTTTTTCCTGCAAACTACTAAAGGCTCTGAAATCGAGCAAATTTCGGCTGTACTCAAAACTGCCGGGTTATCAGTTCAGACATATTCTTTTTCTGCCAATGAGAAAGGGGACCCGGGGTACTCCCCGAGCCGGCAATGCGGGAGGCAAGTTCGAGCCAGCTTGCTGGGTTGTGGACTGCCGCCTGCGATGCTGGCTAGTCACAAAGTTGTGCGGTTTTTGGACTGCCGTTTGCACCCCTCAAATTGACCCTTTCTTTCTTCGCTATCATTCGCAGAAGAGAGAAAAATACTGTGTGGCTTGACCTGCCGACTGATACTTGGAACAGTTTTGCATAGCACCCGTAAGCTGCAAAGCGTTCAGTCTTGGGCTTTTGTCTTTTCTGCTATTTCAGGGTTACTATACAGATAGTAAACTCCTGCGGCGAGAGTTCTTTGCGCTGTCATTCGCTCACACTTGCGCCACGATGCCCTGTGGGGCGCTTTCGGGTTGCGGCTCGGGTAAACTCTCTACCTCAGGAGAGGGTGGGCACAAATCGCGCGACAGCCGCTGACCGATTGCAGTCTTAGGAATTACGATCACATTGACCGCTTTGCCTGTGGATGTACGAACCGTAGTCGTGTTTCGCTGTCCGAATCTTGTGAGCAGACCGTCGGCTGCAAGGTGCTTTATCAGCTGGAACTTGCTGATTGAGAATTGCTCCCCCTGGTCACTGCACAACCTTTTTACCTCGCAGTGTACGGCGTCTGCAAGCAGATAATAGTTCTCCGAGTCCTCCATTCCGATGTAGCCTTTGCCTGCTGCACCGCTTGAGGCTGAACGGTCATCGACATAGCATCTGCCGCTTCCCAGCAGACTTATCAGTTTGTCACAGAACCTTGTCACAGGGTCCTGCTCAAGTATCAGCTCGGCGTTGCTTTCAACGGTTTTCAAAAGTATCTCGTCAAACTTTGTCATCGTCTGCTTTCGGTCAGCGTCACCTATGAGTTCGTGTTTCTGCAGGAATATCAGAAGCATCGTCAGACCTATCTTTAAATGTGACAGCATATCGGGGACTCTGCTGTGGCATTTTATCTTTCGCTCTGAAAGCTTTGCAGTGTATTCCTTGCGGCTCTGGCGGAAAAGCGCCGAGAGCATTCTCTCAAAATCTTTCTCGTCAGAGAGATAGATCTTCCTGATCCAGTCGGTGTAGGTCTGCATCATTCCGGTCAGAATGCCTTGCTCAGCATACTGCTGGTACTCGGTAAGCTCTTTCAGATCCACCTCGTTCTCGCCAAGCTCTATGTTAAAGTATCTTGCTGCACCCGATACGGATATGTCAGGTGCGAACTCTGCCGTGATGAGTGCGTTACCTGTGGGTGGCTTGGAAGCCTGTATCTCTATCTGTGAGTTGAGTCGCCCTCTGCCTGTGCGGTCGCCATAGTAGCGTGAGATGTTCTGCGCAATGGTTTTCATCTCCTTCTCCTGAAAAATACCTGACGGGTGAAAGTCATCGATGCAGGTCAGCACATCTTTAAGATAGTAGCTGTTGGCAAGGATACTGTTGGCGGTATCGTGAAATGACATCGGCAGGTCGCTTGCCGTGAACCTTCCGAAGAAAGAAAGGAACAGAGCTGCAAGTGTAGATTTTCTGCTGCCTGTCTTTCCGATAAGTGCGGTAACAAACTTTGGCTCACAGCCTGCCTCTTTGAGAAAATGACCCAGCGGAGAGAGGAATGTAACAGCCAGCAGCGGCAGCATTACCCGCTCGGGTGCAATGCAGTTTTCAAGCATTGCAGAAAGAAAAACAAGGTCATCGTGCGAACACTTTTCAGTGAAACAGTACCTGTTCAGCTTGCCGTGCAGCTCTACTGTGAACGGACTGTTTTCATTCGGCATCAGGAATTCGTACCTGCCGCTGATCTTCTTCCAGCCTGTCTGTGCGTAGATAGTCTCCTGGTCAGGCTCTGCTTTAGGGTGCATAATTGCGTGGGATATCCTTGCGAGAATGCTCTGCTTGGGAACAGCCGAGCCGTTCTTTCCCCACCTTTGCAGCAGCCATTTCATTGACATCATCTCGTCTGCGGACACAAGCTGCTCGGAGAGAACCTCTCCCGATCTGTGTGTGGCTGCAACCTTGAACATCTTCTTCGGCTCTGTTCCGTCATCGTATGTGACCTCGGCTTTCAGCACAGGAACGAAGTCAGCGAGCTTAACGTGCTCGGTCTTGTTCTTGGTCGTCACCTCCTCGTAAAGGCAGCCGTCTTTTACAAGGTAAGGCTTTTCGTAGACGCTCTCGTCTACATTGGTCTGCATTTCAATTGTGTTTTGAGTCATATCAGGACTCCTTTCATAATATTTTTGAGGGCATGAAAAAAGAGCACTCCGCCCCGATCGGAATGCTCCTGAACTTGTCCTCTATTTCTATTATGGGTAAAAATTTTCAAAGTGTATAGTTTTGCAGGACATTTAAAAACCGTTTGTAAGGACATTTTTTTCTTTCCGCAGCCAGCACCTGACATTTGAGCAAACGAGCAAACAAGGGCATCTTTCAGCGAAGGTAAGGGCTTTGCGAACTTTTTGTCAAGCAAACATTCAGCAAACAACCAGCAAACGATCAGCAAACAAGAACAGTTTTTCAAGCATATTGCCTGCCAACTGTACAGAAAATTACCCCGCAAACACAAAATTGTATGCTACAATATGTATGGTGAAAAAGATTGAATAATGGGAGGTGAGGTTATGCAGGGGTATATTGATGTGCTGGTGAATGAAGATAGGATAGCTGTAATGGGCAGAGAGTATCTGCTGGGTGAACTGTCTGTTTCGCTGATGAATATTTCTGACGATGTGCTAAAAGAGCTTGCCAAGAACCTTGTGAAGCTTGAACGGCTCGCGCATATTAGTAGGGAACAGCATTTGTTCTACCGCAAGGCGCTTAACACAGACGAACAGCGAAAGCTTGAACTTGCTCTTGATGAGAAGATATATCTTCCCAAAGCTGACGAGTGGCTTGAGATACACAAGTCGGTCTGCTGCATAGCAGAACTGATGAGGACTGTTGAGATAGGCAGAGCGATAATTGAACCTTTGCCTGCTGATATGGTCGAAAAGATGTTCAGCGACATTGAGTACGACTCAGATGAATATCGCTTCAGCTGGATATGGTATCTGGAACTGCTTGATATCACAATGGGTTTCGTTGAGGACACTATCGCAGTTGTGCGCACTTTCCGGGGTCTTACATCGGTCATTCTGCCGGGACTGAAAAGGTATGATGTTCACCACCTGGCTGGAGCATATCACCACCTGTTGTTTGATGATACTTTCAAGGGATTGGCGGCGAGCACAAGCGATCCTGACAGGCTGTCGTACACACTTGCGGACTATATGATATTGCAGTATGTGCCGATGCTGAAACCAGGCGGCAAGGAGTTTACTATTGCAGAGTATTTCAGAATGGACAATCTGCAGGCTGTGCTTAAAACAGACCTGCTCAGAGGTTTTATGAAAGGTCACTTTCCAAGACAGTGTGAACACTGCGGGCGGTACTTCCTGATGACAAAGGGTTACCGCACAAGGTTCTGCGATATGCCGTCGCCCGAGAACCCGAAGAGGACCTGTAAGCAGATGGCTTATGCAAAACGCAGAGAGAAAGAGAAGCCGAGCGAAGACCCGAAGGTGCAAAGCTACAAACGTTGCCTTGACAGGCTGAACAAGTCCTGCACCCGGGGCAGCATCACGCCAAAGCAGAAACAGAGGCTTGTGCAGCTGGTGGAGGAGCTGTATCTGAAAGCGACAACAACGCCTGCGTTTTCAAACGAGGAGTTTGAGAAGGCGCTGCAAAGCAAGCAACTGTACGCACAGCTTGGGATAGCATCACGAAGCAGAGGCAGACCACAGAAGCAGCAAACAGAGCAAACGCAGCAAACAACCGGCAAACAAAAATAGCCTCGCATCTGCGGACTTTGAGGCATACTGTTTGCTTGTTCGGCGGATTTGGATAGAGAGGGGGCAGGTTTGTGACGAACGAGGAGTTATATGAAGAGTATCGCAATGGCAACAGTCTTGCCCTTGATGAGCTGTACAGTCAGAACACAAAGTATATACAAAGGCTTGCGGACATAACAGCCTGGCGTTATGCGAGCTTTTTTCCGTGCAGCGACAGTGCGGATGAGCTTTTTCAGGTCGCATCGTTTGAATTTGTTCAGCGTATAAAGTCTGGAAATTACGATCCGCAAAAAGCAAAGCTGCGGACCTACGTCACTCCACATATGAAGTACGCAATGCTCGAACACATCGGTATGGACAGGATAGGGAAGAACGGAAAGATATATCTGCACATTATGAAATGCAAAAGGCTCGCCGGCGAAGGTGCTGCGGTCGGTGAGATCGCAGAGCAGCTTGGTATCAGCGAGAGCCTTGCAAGAGATTATATCATTTTTCCTATCCGCCGATACAGCCTGGCAGTTTCCGATGATGAGGATGAAAATATTGATGAGATCAGTGAGGAGACTATCGACCTTGGCACAGCGAGGACAGATGTGCTTGCTGACCGGAATATATGCGTGGAGTATGCAAAGGTGCTGTTTGACAGACTTTCTCCAAAGGACAGAGCAATCCTCGGCTGGCTCTACGGAGTTTTCGGTTACAGACAGATGAAAGCTGAGGACATAGGGATAATTATGATGATATCCCGTGATGCTGTGATGAAGTCGGCAGCAAACTCGATAGAAAAGCTGCACGAGATGTACAACGACAACAGCGACCTGCTGCGGTGGCGGTGTGCAAGGAGGATGGCAGAAAGGACGGGGAAAGGTAATAGCAATATACTTTGAAATTACGGTGAGTTTTGATTAATTATCGAGGGCGTTCTTCAAACAATATAGATTGGTTAATTATAACTAAAATTGTGTTATATTTGGTTGACTAATTTGTCGAATTGTGATATAATATCTATGTATAAATTAACCATTTGATTATGGATTTTGTCGAATTAGTATGTGATGATTTAATTTCAATATATATATATCCATAATAATCTTATCTTGTCAAAGGAGTTTTTACATTGATAAATATACGCAAGCTTGAATCAGATCTTTGGGAATCGGCGGATTTGCTTCGTTCCGGATCCAAGTTAACTTCAAATCAATATTGCATGCCTGTACTTGGTCTTATCTTTTTGAGGTATGCTTACAGCCGTTTCAAGATGGTTGAGGCTGAAATACTAAAAAACCGCCCATCTCGTGGCGGACGTGTAATGCCTGTGGAGGCGAGCGACTTTGCAGCTAAGAGTGCTCTGTTTCTGCCAAAAGAAGCACAGTACAATTACCTTGTAAACCTGCCTGAAAACATCGCATCTGCAGGGTTGAAAAATAAAGATGGCCACCCGATGAACAGTCTTGGCGAAGTTGTAAACAATGCTATGCAGCTTATTGAAGAACAGAGCGAACAGCTCACAGGCGTTCTTCCGAAAAGTTACACTGATTTCTCAGACGAGATACTGGCAGAGCTGCTGCGTATATTCAATAACAGTGCGCTTGATGATGTCGGCGGAGATGTTATCGGTCGTATCTATGAGTACTTCCTCAATAAGTTTGCAAAGAACATTGCATCTGATGACGGTGTGTTCTTTACACCAAAGTCGCTTGTAAAAATGATAGTTAATATCA